>ERZ651768.3372-NODE-3372-length-10712-cov-2.871932_pt1 | contig 10712 bp, 9 predicted proteins | sample MGYA00514754_ERZ651768 | MGnify/ENA metagenome assembly ERZ651768 | reverse complement strand
TATAGCTGAAAAAGATGAACGCTTTCTCCGAGGTTATGGATTTCAAGGTGGCGCATCTAGACCAAGCTGGAATCGAGGGTTTACCACTGAAGGTATTGGTATTGAATTAAAAAATAAACTCCAACAACCAGGCCCATGGAATTTTAGTCTCGGTGGATTTGGAGAAATGCTTCCTGACAAAAGGAATCATGTTTGGTTAGATAAAAATAGGAGAGATCAATGGGATATACCTCTATTAAACATTGAATGCGAGCTGCGACAAAACGAATTCAGCATGCTAAAAGCGATGGCTGATGATGCTGAAGATATGCTAGAAGCTGCCGGTATAATAAATATCGATAAATATAATGAAGATGCTCCACCTGGACTTGCTATCCATGAAATGGGGACAGCTCGCATGGGTCATGATCCTAATACTTCTGTTCTTAATAAGTTTAATCAGGCTCATGATATACCTAATCTTTTTGTTACCGACGGATCCTCAATGAGTTCATCCGCCTGTCAGAATCCTTCATTAACTTACATGGCATTAACTGCAAGGGCATCCGCCAGTGCAGTTGAGATGTTAAAAGAAGGAAGGTTATGAAATATTTAGATAATAAACATGCTTTGATGCGACGAGAATTTTTAATGGGAATGCTCGGTACTGTTTTTTTACAAGGGTGTAACAATGAATCCCGTGATTTTTCTGAAACCCAATTAATTTCAACAGATAATGTTGGAATTCAACTTTATACAGTTCGCGATCGTATGGCTGTAGATTTCAGAAAAACCCTCCATCAAATAGCCGAAATAGGTTATAAGGAAGTCGAATTTGCAGGGTATTTTGAAAATTCACCCAAAGAGGTTTACGGTATTTTATCCAAAGAAGGACTTCTTTCCCCATCTACACACATTCCTGTAGAGTTTATTGAGAATACTCCTAGTAAAGTAATAGATACAGCTCTTACTATAGGTCATGAGTATATCGTCATGGCTTGGATTGAACCACAGAATCGGACACTAGAAAAATATAAAGAATATATTGAGCTTTTCAATATATTTGGAGATCAATGTCAGAAAGCAGGAATAAAATTCGCCTACCATAATCATGATTTTGAATTTGAAATGATTAATGGAGTAAGGCCGATGGACCTCCTATTAGATACAACCGATAAAGATCTTGTATCCTTTGAATTAGATTTATATTGGATTACCAAAGGCGGAGGAGATCCAATTGAATATATTAAAAAATATCCAAAAAGATTCCCTTTGTGGCACATTAAAGACATGGCAAGCGATACTTCAATGACAGATGTTGGTGAAGGAATTATTAATTTTGAACAAATATTTAAATACAAAGATTTATCAGGTCTAGAACATTACTTTATTGAACGGGACGATCCCTCTGATTCTCTTGTGACCGCGAAGAAATCTTTTGATGCGATTATAAAACTAGATATCTAGAAATTATTATTCTGCTACCTTCGAAATTATAATTTATGAAAAATTCAAATATTGCAATTATTGGATCCGGTATTAATGGCTTAGTTGCCGCTAATTACCTACAACGAAATGGTTGCAAAGTAACCTTAATAGAAAGAAAACCAACGGTTGGCGGTGCATGTGTTTCAGAGTTGATGTCATTTGGCGGAACGCAACAAAAATACGCACTTGGCGCATCAGTACTAGGGTTAATGCAAAAATTTGTCTATGAGGAAACTGGCCTCTCAACTGTTCTTCAATCTTTTGCCCCTGACCATCCTAAAATAATTTATTTTCCGGGTGACATCGAGCCAACCTTGATCTACAGGGATCCATCACAACTTGATCAAGAGTTCTCCAAAAAATGGGGTGAAACTGGGGATGTAGAAGCATTTCGTGTAGATGAAGGACGTGTTATTAAGTTTCTTCAAGATGGCTATAAAGCCGCTAGAACCCCAACATTAAGTGATGCTCGAAACAATCTAGGTGAAACATTGACGAAACTATGGATAACTGGAGATGCTAAGTCACTTTTAGATCATTATTTTACGAGCGAACGGGCGAAAATATATATGGCAATGAATGTCTCAGAAAGCGGTCCCGTATCCTTGAGTGATCCTTATTCTGCATTTACCATGCCATTGATGAGCTCGGGTTCAGTTTTTGATGGGTATTATGGTTTTATTAAAGGAGGAATATGGAAAATTACAGAAAAGTTAAAAGATATTAATCAAGCATTGGGAGTTCAGACGCATTTATCTAGTGAAGTTGTTTCAATAGATCTAAAAAATAATCTCCTCATTTATAAGAACGGCAATAGAGACAAGAAACTCGGTTTTGATTTTCTTATATTTGGCACAGATCCTTTAACTGCAAACAAACTTTTAGGGAACGCCAACCAAACCGAAGAAATCAAAAATACTCGTGTCAGGGGGAGTAGTGGAAAACTCAATATGATGTTTAAAAATCCAATACGTTGGAAATATGAGTCTAAATATGAAAACCCAGATTCTGCATTTAGATTTTTGTTTTCGGTCGATAGCCTTCAAGAGTTCGAGCGTGCCACGCTAAAAGTATTGGATGTTGATGTTGATTATGAGCCAGGTTACGTGCAAATTTATTGCGAAGGTGCAGCCATGAGACATATGAATCACATAGAGCCTTTCGATAGATTAGCTATTTTCTTTAAAAATCTTTCCCTTAATAAGGAAGGCGATGATCTCCCTCATATTGAAAGCCAGCTTAAAGAATATGTTTTTAGATATATAGAAAATCCAGAGGATTGTGTATGGACGCGATTACTGACCCCAATGAATTTAAAAAATCTTTTTTATTTTCCAGGCGGCAATCTTGATCATACGATGCTGACAGAAGGTCAGACGTATTTTGATCGAACTTTTTCATCAGACCCAGAAAATAACTTTTATCGTTTTGGTGAACTTGAAAATGTTTACCTTTGTGGTGCCGGTGTTTATCCGTGTGGTTCGGTAACGGGTACACCAGGGTACATGTGCAGCCAACAGCTACTCCGAAAAATGAATGGAAGCAGTTGATATATCTTTTTTACTGATTTTCAAACTTGTGACTATTCATCTTTACTACTACACTTTATAATCACGATATTCTCAATGAAAAATAGGACAAATCATGTCAAGACATAATGCGTTACGAATGTTTGGTCGATCGGGAAATCCAGCTTTAAGTGATGCCACCTTCAGAAAAGAGGGCGCTGCTATAGGTAAAGTTATGACCCTCCAAGGGACAGTTAATAAAACAGGTATATTGTTGGCCTTATTAGTTATCTGTGCTTTTTATACATGGAATATATTTTTCCAAACTGGAAATCCAGCTGCCGTTATGCCACTAGCGCTTGGCGGGGCCATAGGCGGACTTATTTTTGCTCTTATCACTATTTTTAAAAAAACTTGGGCGGGAATAACTGCTCCCATATATGCTGGTTTAGAGGGCTTATTTCTTGGTGGAATTTCTGCTATTTTTGAAGCGCAATACCCTGGAATAGTTATTCAAGCTACGGGTTTAACGCTTGGTACACTAGCATCACTATTATTACTTTATAAGATGGGTATCATTAAACCTACTGAAAATTTCCGCCTTATGATTGTTTCTGCGACGATGGGGATAGGGGTTCTTTATCTGATCAGTTTTGTTATGAATATGTTTGGTTCAACCGGCATTGGTTTCATTCATTCCAACGGTTTGTTTGGTATCGGTTTTAGTCTCTTTGTTGTAGCTATCGCGGCACTTAATTTGGTTCTTGATTTTGATTTTATTGAGCAAGGCGCAGAACAAGGCGCACCAAAATATATGGAATGGTTTGGAGCGTTCGCCTTAATGGTCACTCTAATTTGGCTATATTTAGAAATGTTGAGATTGCTCGCTAAACTAAGAAGTCGTTAGTGGATTTTAATACCTTTTTCTTTGGGGCAATTATCATTTTGTCGCTAGTGATTTTCTTTTATATTGGAAAATTTAGAGCTTCAGAAAAACAAAGAAATCGAGATGATCGAATAAGTTGGCAAAACAACCGTTTTGGTTTTCTTAAACTTTTAATTTGGGTAATGGTATCTGTTCTAAGTATCGCTCTTCTAGCTAGGATGTTTGTTTTTACGCCTAAAACAACGGTACCGACTCATGGCGGAGAGGGAGGGATTCGAACCCTCGAAGGGCTATGAACCCTTGCTGGTTTTCAAGACCAGTGCATTCAACCGCTCTGCCACCTCTCCGGTCTTATAAATAAAGCGTTTCAGCAATTTAATAGTTGGACTATGTTATCAAATTAGACATGATTCTGAAAAAATATTACTGACACAAGCGTTGTAGTATAGAGATAATCAATTCGATTAGCCGTATTTTACTGATATGATTGAAAAAAAAGTGGTTATTTCAATTTTGAGAAGGCCTGATGCTAGTGTGGCAATTCAGAAAAATCATCAATGAATCGGGAGGAACAATAAAAAAAGGAGAAAAAATGGATCACCAAGAAGAATATCACGACAATATGATAACGATGCTGGAGCTCATTTGGGGAGAAGGTTACATGGCACCCGGTGGCCCTGGCAATGTTGCAAAGATGTTTAAAGGCATCGAGACGACAGGAAAACGCATACTAGATATTGGCTGTGGTATAGGCGGTCCGGCTTTTGAAATTGCCAACAGATTTAGTGCCGAAGTGGTTGGCATCGATCTTGAGGCGCCACTGATTGAACGAGCTACAGAGGCAGCAACTAAGAAGGGACTACAGGGTAGATGTACGTTTCGTACTGTTGAGGCGGGTCCTCTGGATTTTCCTGACCAGTCTTTCGATATTGTCACATCGTCGGGTGCTATCACTCAGATATCAGATAAAGCAGGTCTCTTTGGAGAGTGTTTTCGGGTACTCAAACCAGGTGGTTCCCTTACCTGTTATGACTGGACAAAATCAGAAGCCCCGTACTCGAAAGACATGCTTTACTGGTTCAAGATGGAAGGCCTCACCTATGCACTTGAGACGCTCGAGGAATATGAAATCCATTTAAAGAATAGTGGCTATGTCGATGTTTCAATAAAGGATGCATCCAACTGGTATCGCGCCAAAGTCCGTCGCGAATACAAACTTATGAAGGGAAGCCTCTACCCTCGCATGATCGATCTTCTGGGTATGAAGGATGCGGATCATTTCGTCGAGAATTGGCGGGCGATGTTGGTTGTCTGCGAAAAAGGAGAGATCCGCCAGGGCTATTGTCGCGGCCGACGACCAGCATAATTTTTACTTTTTTTTATAACCATAAGCATCATGATGTTATGATCATGGAGCTGTTTAATGGCTATATGGTTTTTTTACTGGAGTATATTTAAATTATGAAGAAACTACTTTTATTCATCACATTTATTTTAATATCGATCACAGTAGCTTGCACTAGCGAGACACAAGACACGACATCATCAGAACAGGCTCCTAAAAACGATAAACAATACCTGCTGACATACCCCAATCTTGATGATCCGGATGGTGAGATTTTGTTAGAGAATGAACACGTTGTATTGCAACGGTTAGTCGTGGGTCCTGGAGAATGGGAAGGCATTCACTCTCATCCCGGCAACCAAATCTACGTTCACATCAAGGGTGGAGAGTGGTCTGGACGAATTGGCGGAGAATCTGAGTATTCGGGAATTATTGATGAGGATGGTTCAGTAGGATGGATGGACGCCATCCCGCTTAGCGCGGAACACAACTCCGGTAACACCGGTGATACACCCATTGACTTAATCTATGTAACCCTAAAGGGCGATACGCCAATTGCTCCTGATGTCAAGCATGCCCCACAGATTTATCCCGACATACCCTTAGAATTACTGTTAGAAAATGACCGCCTCATTGTGCAACGGGTGCAGGTTAAACCGGGTGAGTGGGAAGGAATTCATAGTCATCCTGGTAACCAAATTTACATCCACATCAAAGGTGGCACCTGGTCGGAACGCCGTGGCGGCATTCAATCCCCGACCGCATCGGTAACAATGGATGGTTCTGTGGGATGGATGGAAGCGGTCCCACTCAACGTAGAACATGAATCCGGTAACACCGGCGACACTACTATCGATCTTATCTGGGTCACACTTAAATAACCTGCATTTTTGTTGCTTGATTATTTACAAGGTATCTAGATGTACGTTAAAAGATTTATTCAATTAACAGTATTAGCATTTGCGCTTACAGCTTGTGACTCGAATTCCTATAATAAAAAAGATATTAATGAAGCTTGGATTACCATGTCCGATGGTATCAGATTAGCAGCAGATATTTATTGGCCTTTGGAATATGATAGAAAAGATCGTTTTCCAGTCTTACTGGAGTATCTCCCTTATCGAAAGAATGAATCTCGAGCTCGCAATCATTCCCTTTATTCATACTTCTTAAGGCATGGATATATTGTTGCCCGCGTAGATATACGCGGTACAGGTAACAGTGAAGGTAAAACTATCCCATATGAATATTCAGACATTGAGTTAAATGATGGTGAGGAGGTAATAAACTGGCTCTCACGTCAAGAATGGTCAACTGGTGATGTCGGGATGTTTGGTATTTCTTGGGGCGGGTTTAATTCCATTCAAATGGCTATGCGTAATCCCCCTGCATTAAAGGCATTTGTATCGGTTATGGCCACCGAGTATTTATACCAAGAAGATGTCCATTATATGGATGGGATTATGGTTGCTGGTGATTCTTGGATGATGAGCAACGATCTCTATAATGCTTTACCTGGCGCCCCGGAATTTAAAATGGATGAAGACTGGTTCATAAATCGTTTTAATGTAAAACCAAGTGTATACAAATATATGCGTCAACAGCGTGATGGTGAATTTTGGGACAGAGCCTCTGCCCGTGGAAAATATGATTTAATTAAGATACCCGGCTACCATATTGGCGGCTGGTATGATGGTTATCGTAACAGTCTACCCAGAATGTTGGAAAATGTTAAGGCACCAACAAAAGCAATGATTGGGCCATGGGACCATGATTTTCCACATAATGCGGCACTACAACCTCAGGTTGAGTGGCGGGCCGAGGCAGTTCGTTGGTTTGATCAATGGATGAAGGATATAGATACAGGGATTCTAGAAGAACCAGATTTTTCAGTTTATATTCGAGATTATCATCCTCCTGATGATTCCCTAGAGAGAATTCCAGGGTTTTGGCGATGGGAAAATGGATGGCCAATCAAAAGAATTGAAACTCAGAATTGGTATGCTCAAGAAAATCATAAATTATCGACTATCTCAGGAGTAAATGATGTGCATACATTAGAGAACATACCTTCCATTGGCTTGGAAGGGGGCGGCCCAACTATGTGGTGGGGTAGTCTCCCGCCGGATCAACGCCCTATGGATGAAAATAGTCTAGTATACGACTCTGAAGTACTTGTTGAGCCGATTGAAATTCTAGGGAGACCTGTAGCAAAACTTCATGTATCCGCAAATGCGAAACGTGCCAATTGGGTGGTCCGAATTTCTGATATCGCGCCGGATGGTCAAATTACTCAGGTGGCAGGGGCAGCTTTTAATGGAACACATAGAAATTCTTCGCGTGACCCTGAAGATATAATTCCAGGTGAAAAATTCCCGCTTAATGTTGAGTTGCATTTTACATCATGGATCTTTAATGAAGGGCATAAAATTAGAATAGCAATCAGTAATGCTCAATGGCCTATGTTATGGCCATCTGCTTTACCAGTGATAACTTCATTAGAAATCGGTGGAGAAAAAGGGGCGTATATTGAGTTACCCATAATGCCTTCTGGCAGGATAAAAACACCTGAGTTTGAAGAACCCTCAATAGGACCAGAATTAAAAGGTTATGAAGTATTAGATGCTGGCAATGTAACTGGTTATGCCGCTATAAAAACCATTAAAAGAAACGCGATTACTGGGGAAGCGTCAGGCATCGCCACAAATCAAGGGGCAACAAAATATCCCTGGGGAGTGCAGCGTTTTGAAGAAAAGATCGAGCAGCGAACTTTCGATTCTGATCCTGCTAATTCAATAGTTATAGGCCGTTATAAAATAACTCAAGAATTATCTGATCGGATTCTTAGTTTTGAGCAAAATGTGGAATTTAAAAGTAATCTAGAAAACTTCAATTTAAAATTTCATCGTTGGGTTTTAGTTGATGGCGAGAAATATAAAGAGAGAGTTTGGGAAGAAACGATACCCAGAGATTTTCAATAGTAATAATGCAGCATTTTATTCTATTTACGGAGAAAATGTTCCGGTTAGTAGAGCAGAACCTAAAATTTTGTCTCCGTACTTAGTTCTAAATTGACTCCTTGTGTTAGCTTCGCCCGCAGGAATAGCAGTCATTTCACTATTAAGAGAGAAGACCTCAATTTTATAGGTATGTTGACTCGCTGGGCAAGGACCATCATAAGCATTGTTACCAGCATATGTAACCCCGAGTGCTATATCAGTAATGCTAGATAAACTATAACCTTGAGGGATCTCACCTATGTTATAAGGTATATTGTAAACTGCCCAATGCACACAAGCATTATCGCCGGTGCCGCATGGGGTGGTTTCATCATCCATAATAATTGTGTAATTTTTTGAGGTAGTTGGGGGTTGGTGCCACCATAGTTCAGGTGACTCGTTTTCTCCTCCCAATCCTGCGCAAGCCAGAGCAAGTGGAATTACCCCATTATTCGAGAAGCTATTTGAAGTAACTGTAAAAACTTCAGTCGTTGAAGAGAATGTATCACTGACACCACCAATTGTTAGAACAGTATCTGTAGTCGTATTAGCGTAATCAGAAGTCGTATGTCGAACATAGATAACGTCATTATTTCCTACTTTTCCTTCCTCGCTAGTAAAAGTTTGCGTTTCGACCGGAAGATTGCTCGTCTCGGCAATACTGTATTCTCCTCCGGTAACGCTAATGGTTGTGTCCGCGTTAATTCCATCAATGGTGATAGGCAGGGAGGTTGCTGTTGAACTGGTAAGAACATCAGTCTGATCAACAAAAGAAAAGCCATTAGGAATAGTGTCGTTTGATGCAGCATCTGTTGTTGTAGATGAACTACTACCTCCACATGCACTAAGTAGAATCATCATTGCCCATAGAGCTATCAATTTATACACGCTTGCTCCTTTTCTTTTATTAAATCATTATCCTATAAAAAAACTTTGTAAGAGTAACATATAAAATTTAATATTCTTATTTGTTTTATAAGATTATAAATCTAAAGAATAATGTAATCATACATTGTTTGAAATCACTAAAAGTTAAGAAATGGTGAGCACTGTGAATCTTTGTGAAGAAATATACAGATAGAATCGATGTTGTTTTACTCGAAAAAATGAATATTTAAAATCTATTTATTTTCGTCAGTAAAGTTTTAGTAAGAATGAAGTATGATTATATCTCGAGCATTCAGTGAGTGTTTTAAATTTTATTTTTTTACCTCTAACTCCAGCCAAACTAAAGTTTCTCCATCTATTCTCAATGCGGTTGCCATGATCATCATAGATTTCTATATGAATTTTACCTTTGATTGAATACGAATTTCTATTAATTAAATTAAATGTTACGCCAGAATCACCTACACTAGAAGGAGAGAAACCAAAAACATCGCAAACAAGATCTTTTATAACTATACCATCAATACCAGTGTCAGTAGTTTTTGCAAAAGTAAAAGACGATAATGATAAAATGACTATGAAGATTAAATTTTTCATGATTTAAATAATACTTCAAAAAGAATGTTGAAAGGAGTTAACTTTTAATTTATAACTCCCTAGCTTGAAATAAAACAATTTATCTCCATATTTTGCATTACTATACAATTTTAATTATCACTTTAATGAGACGATATAATGTAAATATTTTTTTGGGTATTAACATTTCATAAAAACGGATTCATACTGATGGTTTTGGTAATATGATTCAGGGCCATTGACGCTCCACTTTTTGCGGCATGGGAAATAAAAAGCTATAATCATTATTTTTTAAATTTGGTGTCTAAAAGTGCCCAATATCCTTGATAAAATATTTTTGGACAAGAGGGAAGAACTCGACACTGTTAAGCGTAGGCTGCCGCTTCCAGATGTTAAAGTTCGTATTTCCAGAAAAAACTATGAAATTCGCGATATCAGAAAATCTCTCCGGTTCGGCACAAGATCGCGCATCATTGCCGAAATTAAACCTCGTACTCCGTTTAAAGGCGAACTCTTAAAAAATGCCGACCCAATGGGCATAGCAAAAACTTATGCCGAGAATGGAGCGACGGCTCTTTCTATTCTGACGGAGTCTAATTATTTTGGTGGTAGTCTTTTTTCATTAGAAAAAGCGAGGGAGCATGTTGATATTCCTCTCTTACGCAAGGATTTTATTTTTGATGAGTATCAGATTTACGAAGCGAGGGCTTTTGGGGCAGATTTTTTTCTTCTTATAGCAACCCGGCTAGAAAAGAACCATTTAGCCGACCTTCTTGCACTTGGTAATGAATTGGATCTCCCCGCGCTGGTCGAAACTCATAACGAACAGGATATAGAAAAAGCCTTTGCCGCGGGTGGTTCGATTCTTGGAATAAATAATAGAGATCTGAACAGTGGGAAAACTGATCTTGATGTAGCAAGACGTCTGATCCCAATGGCGCTCCAGCTGCCTGGGAATTTGGTTGTTTGCGAAAGCGGTATCCATAGCAGAACAGAGATTGAAGAATTTGAGAAACTAGGGGCGCACTCTTTTTTAATCGGTG
>ERZ651768.3371-NODE-3371-length-10713-cov-3.725649_pt1 | contig 10713 bp, 11 predicted proteins | sample MGYA00514754_ERZ651768 | MGnify/ENA metagenome assembly ERZ651768 | reverse complement strand
TGGTCGGGGCGCCCGGATTTGAACCGGGGACCTCCTGCTCCCAAAGCAGGCGCGATACCAAGCTACGCCACGCCCCGTCGACCATTGATTCTATCGGCTTTAACGGCTAACGGCTAGAAATGTCGGTTCACCGGGTAGCGAAGATCGACTAGGCGACAAAATCACGTATCAACGCCGCGCCTCAGGTTCCTCATAACGCCGTGTTACTGGCTAGGTAATTACGAAGGGCACGCACGGCTTTTCCTCGATGGCTGACAGCAGCTTTTTCCTCTCTCGATACCTCAGCCAGGGTCTTACCATAGGGAGGGTAGTGGAAGATCGGATCGTAGCCGAAGCCTGCCGCACCCGACGGTTCATCAGCGACCCGGCCTTCGACGCTCCCACAGGTCTCAAATAGGATGTTTGAACCACGTACCATAACCAATGCGCACACGAATCTCGCCCGACATCCTGACTGTTCCGCATTTGCCAGCCGGGCATAGATCACCTTGAACCTTTCGGGATAACTGTCGCCATTGAACCGTGCTGAACGGACGCCAGGCTCTCCGTTCAATCCGTCAATCTCTAGTCCAGAATCTTCTGCTAGTGTTAGCTGCCCAGTCGCGTTCGCGTAATGTAGTGCCTTCTCACGGGCGTTGGCGACGAATGTGTCACAGGTTTCATCGGGCACAATTACGTGTGGGAAGTCGCTGAGCGAGACGAGATCGATGTCGAGTCCGGTCAAGATGGAACGAATTTCACTGAGTTTGTGAGCGTTGGTTGTAGCCACCAAAAGTTGCATCGCACCGCTACATCATGCCTTCGTAAGGTAAGCACCCACGATTTCACGCTGCCTTTCGATGAGTTGCTGGATGCCCTCGTCGGCTAGGCTAAGTAGTTGGTTTAGGGTATCTCGTTCGAAGGGTGCACCTTCAGCAGTTCCTTGGACCTCGATGAAGCGACCATCACCAGTCTTTATGATGTTCATGTCGACCTCGGCTACCGAATCTTCGCTGTAGGCGAGGTCGAGCATCGGCACTCCGGCTACGACGCCAACGCTTGTCGCAGCGACGTGGTCGAGCACCGGCATTGATGTAATCTGGCCCCGTTCTCGCATTCCCTGGACGGCGAGCACTAGAGCCACGAAGCCTCCGGTAATAGCGGCAGTGCGGGTACCACCGTCTGCTTGAATAACATCACAATCGATCCAGACAGTACGCTCACCGAAGGCTTCGAGCTTCGATACTGCACGTAGCGACCGTCCGATAAGCCTCTGGATCTCGTGAGTACGTCCGCCCACTCTCCCTGTTGTTGATTCCCGGGTCGAGCGTGTTGTTGTGGCCCGAGGAAGCATGCTGTACTCCGCCGTTATCCAACCCTTGCCACTGTTACGGAGAAACGGCGGAACTCGATCTTCGACGCTGGCACTACAAATAACGCGGGTACGACCGACTTCAATCAGCACGGACCCTTCAGCATGGAGAAGATAATTTGGGCTGATTACTGTGGGGCGAAGCTCGTCTAGTCGACGTGCGTCATCGCGGGTTGGTATCTTCATTAGCGTGTCATGAAACCGGTCAGGGTACCGTGATGTCACCGACCTCAGCCGATGCTGGGTCAATCCATTCCTCTCGCGGTGTGAGGGGACGCCTGAGATCAACGTGACCGGCGAGTGTATCGACTTCACGTCCTTCGATCAATATTTGTACCGCCCGAATAGTCGGTACGTTGACCGTAACCGCATTGACGATCGTGTAGATAGTCAGCAATTCGCCTAAGGAACCACCGGAGTGTCTGGAACTGATTTCTCGGCTCAAATTAACGAAGGCATCACCACGGTCAGTGAGGTACACCGCGCGGACCAATGTACCTTCAGGTATTGTTGAAGTTAGCGGCGGTTCAACTCCTCGGAACTGCGCTTCGAGGACATGGCGGGCTTGTTCCACGGGTGCATCACCCTCGACGACGTTGCCCTCGACTCCGATCAGCCGCTCACCATCGTCAGAAACGTAAAATAACGTTGCCGTGGTTAGCCGTGCCAGCTCGGCGGGAGCTTCGTTCGGTACAATCGCCTCTGTGTCTTGCTTGTCTTGGTAGAGGTCAGGCACCGTGACGAAAAGCAGCCACGCACTGAACATGCCAGCTATGATCACGACAAACAGCCAGAGCCATCCTCGCGTGGTCACGGGTCCTCCCAAAATGCGTTGTCGGCCTCAGGTCTAATTGGTTGTTCGACGCGGACGCGAAAACCCACGATGCTTTGGAAGAGCGCCTGGACCAAAGTTTCCTGAAAGGAGGCTGAGGCCAGCTTCTGTTCTTCATTAGGATTCGAAAGAAAACCCAATTCCACCAGCACAGCAGGCATGTTGGCGCCGACCAGAACTCGAAATGGGGCGCCCTGTGACTCACTCGGTCTTACATCAACCCTAGTGCGCAACTGCGCATCGACGATAGCCGCGAACATTGCCGATTGGTCGATGTGACTGATTTGTGCCATTTCCCATGACACGGCTTCGATATTACGCGAGCCACCACCTAGCACCGAGACACTCCGGTTGCCGGAGCCTTCTCGGGAAGGTCCACCGGCGTCATCGAGACTCAGATACGAGACACTGGCACCAGCTGGGACAGGACCAAGCGCTGCGTTTGCGTGTAAGCTGATAAACAGATCGGCCTTGTTGTTGTTTGCGATGGCTGCTCGTTCGTCAAGGCGAACCATTCGGTCGTCGTTACGTGTCATCACCACACGTAGACCCAGACGACTTTCGATTGCGCGCTGAAGACGCTCTGCCACCTGGAGCGTGACGTGTTTTTCAAGAACGCCATTCGGTCCAACCACCCCGTGGTCATCCCCGCCGTGCCCAGGGTCTAGCACTATTGTGCGCACCATGGCTGGTACAGTGAGTTCCGGAAGTGCGGGAGTTGTCTCGCTGACCGAAGGCTGCGATGGAGTGCTCGCGGCAGTTATTTCATTGGCTACACCTGCAGACAGGATACTGACTAATAGATTCGACGTGCCAGTGACGCTATTTAGCAGGACGGATTGAAAACTAGCATATTCAGAACCCAAGTTGATGGTTAGCCAGGACGGTTCGTTACCACGCTGAATGCTGTTAACCAGTGAATCCGAATCTATTTCTGGCAGCGAAAGGTCGAGGGCCTCGGCATCGAATTTGAGGAGCAGGTGTTGTTGATCCTCCTCAATCGTGTAGGGTGCCGGTGGGGTGACCTCAAAAATGATTTGTGCCTGACCACGGCCAACTGTGTACCGCACGTCCACGGTGGGAACGCGCAGATCCCCAACAATGACGAGTCCTGACCGCTGCCGCAATTCGATCGAGCTGTTGATGACGAGCCCTAGCACCTGGTTCAGAAACTCGATTGGAACATACCAGCCACGGGAAGTACGGACCGGAGGCGAAGGTAGGCTGACAACGCGACCACCCACCGATGCGAGCTCCTGCGTGGCGGTGAGGACGACCACCTGGTCACGGTAGGTGACGGTCAGGCCGTCAGCCAGCGTATCTTCTCGTACGCTCAGGCCAAACACCGTGGCGAGCTCGCCTAATGCGACCATCTGGCGGTCGTTCACGCGTGCGACTGCCAAGGTCTGATGACCGTTATCCATCAGCACCGTCAGCGACGGTTCTTGGGTTTGGGCTAGACGGTCGGTGGCGTGTAACACCGTGGCCAGTGCGCAGAGCACGAGCAACAGTGGCCATCTGGTGCGATGAGTGAGACGCTCTCCACCCATCCAGATAAATCGAAGCCAACGATTACTCAATAACAACCTCGGCACTGAAATAGTTAGTTGACTAGGTATCCGTAGGACGCCGCGTGGCGTGTGATGCCTCATTTCTCGGCAGCGACAGATTGTCCACGCGAGACTCCCCAGCGGGGTAAATGTGTCGGGCATCGTTGGCCGAGGGGGACCATCCGGCGTCGGCACCGACTTTCGATACTGTGCGCTAACGCACGTCGTGCCAATGGCCGTGTTCGGGCGACCAAATCCTATTGACCTCTGTCCCCTCACGCGCATTCGTCATGGAAATAACGATACCGATGACTCCGACGATTAGAAGAACTGCGAACAGCAGCATGGCTGTCCTAGAACTCAGTGGCCCGTCCTTGGCCATGCAGCATTTCTTATATTTCTTGCCACTCCCACAGGGGCAAGGTGCATTTCGCTCGGCTTTCACTGAAGCTTCATTCTATATGCCAAGGCCTGTTGATGGCGAGTCATCTGACGGAGTTGTGTCACTGGTCTGCCGCGGTAGCATCAATGGAAAAGACCGTACCGCCGGCATTACAGCGAGACGGCTCCGACGGTTGCGTGCTCACAATTCGAAAGCGCTACATAGCTGACCTTACTAGATGCTGAAAAAATCAGAAAGCGATCCGTGCATCGAGTCGGGTCCGCTTATGTAGGGTGTTGAGTTGCCCTGCTGCAATCGACAGCCTCTTCGTTAAGACGACATTGAAATCGATGTGTATTCCCGGTGCAACCATATACGACACAGTAGGCTCATGCATTGACACGTTGGTTCCGCGATTGTCGGAATACGAAAAGGCTGAGAGTGCGGCTTCCCGTTCGACCCGAGCGAAGGTATAGGTGAATTGAAACGAGCGTGGTTCTGACGCACGACCGACCGCTGCAGTGAGCCAGATGCCTAAGTCCTCGTCTGTGGCCGCCTTGGTGTTCTTCACCATATTGGCGGTGAGTTGGAGGGGGTAGCCTGGATGGCCAGTGCTCACAGTGGCGCGAGCGATGATATCTAGGAGGTTGAAGCCAGATGTGAATCCGGTCGTGTTGCCCTGCGCGTTCACGCTGAGCGCGTTGGTGTTACGTCCGACATCTTTTGATATCTGAGCAAGTGCAACAGCATCGACATCGCGAAACGCATAATCGGCGACGGAGAGGTGCCAGCTCACAGTTTCGAGTGATACTCCAACTTCGCCGTAGCCGGCGAACAGGAAGGCGTCTGGGCTTATCTTGTTTTCCTGAAGGGGCACCTGGGCGGCCACGAATTTGACCGAGACCAACCCAGTTGTCTTCCGAAACTGCTGGTAAACGCCCTCCCAGTTGAGATCGCTATCGAAGGTCATTTGAGTTCGCGTTACTGGCAAGCCGAACTTTCCTCCGCCAATCGTGACAGCGTTTGACGGGCTGTATGTGAGGAATGCCCGATCGAGGTTGATTGGTTTTGTGGTTAATAGGTCGGTCATGGTTTGGTTTGTAGAAATCGGATTTCCGAGGTCACCAGAAGCGAGACGAATGCCAAAGTGGACGTCTTCGTTGATCTCGGTGTCCAGTGCTAGGCGTGCTCGAAATCGAAGTCGTTGGCGAGCTTTTGTATAATCTTGAAAAAATCCTTCGTGTCGTAGACGAAAATCTCCACCAATGCTGATGCGCTCAGACCAGCTTGACTGTGCCGAAACTGCAGTCGCGCCTAAAGCCATAACGGTGAAGACAAACACAGCCGCCAACCGTTGAATTACTCGACGCATAAATGCGACGTTGAACATGAAGCTCCTCCCGCTACTGTAAGACTTCCTCAAGCGTCATTGAGCCATCGGCAGACATTGTCCCGACCGTCTTTGCAGCGAAGCGATCACCAAAGAGTGCATACTCGCGGTTGGAAAGTAGGACGTAACCGATTTCCAGTACAACAAAGGTATTTATCGACCAAAGAGGTTCTAGGAGCGGTGTCTGATAATTGCCGATGCTAGTGTCGTTCACCGATATCCTGCTCTGAGTACGCGGCGTCAGTCGACCGTCCGCTTTCAAAGCGATCAACAATCGTTGCGGTCACGAGGTCACCGCCGACGTTTAGCGTCGTCCGGCACATATCGAGGATCCGGTCAACACCGAGCACGATGGCGATCCCCTCAACCGGCACCCCCACGATTCCGAGCACCATCATTAGGAGTGGGATGGAACCGCCAGGGACGCCAGCTACGCCAATCGCTGTCACTACCGACATGAGGATTACGATCAGTTGAGTACCGAGGGGGAGATTCACGCCGAAAACCTGCGCGATGAACAACACCGTTACCCCTTCGAACAACGCTGTGCCATTCATATTCATCGTTGCGCCAAGGGGCAGCACAAATCCTGCTACCGCTTTGGAGATACCTAGTTCCTCACGTGCGACTCGCATTGTTGTGGGCAAAGTTGCGTTGCTGGAGGAGGTGGAGAACCCAGTGAGAATCACGACCCGCGCACGTTTCATAAATTCAATTGGATTGCGCTTGGCCACGAACCTTAAAATCAGCGAATAGCCTACGACGAAAAAGATCGCCAGGCTACCAACGACGGTCATTATGTATTTCAATAGATTAAAAAGAATTTCGAAGCCGAAGCGCGCAGTCACACTGAAAATCAAACAGGCAACGCCCAATGGTGCCACTTTCATTACCAAGCCGATAATGGCGATCGTGACCTGACCGAGGCTTTCAAGAAAATTCAGTAACGGCTGCCCTTTTTCCTTGGGCACGATGGTCAGCCCAATCCCGATCATTAAGGCGAAAAAAATGACGGCGAGCATCTCACCATTGGCCGCAGCCTGGACCGGATTACGTGGCACAATCCGTACGAAGAGATCAATTCCAAATGCCCCGTCGGCGAGTCCCATCGCGTCCGAGTCGCCTTGGTAGGTATCCATAAGCCGTTGGGTCACTGAGGCGTCGAGTCCCTCACCCGGCTTGATGAGATTGACGGCTGTCAGACCTAGGATCGTTGAGAGTGCTGTCAAGCTCAGGAAGCTCAGCATCGCGACAACACCAATGCGGCCTAGACGTTTAAGGCTACCCAATCCCGCAATCCCAACCGACAATGTCGATACGATCAATGGAATCACAACCATGATCAAGGCGTTTAGCCAGACGCGGCCGATCGGTTCGGTCACCGAGCTCACAAATTGTTCTGTCGCGGGGGCGCCATCCGTTGCCAAGTTGGTAACGATGCCGAGCACCGCACCAACTATCAGGCCCAGGAGGATTTTTGTGTGGAGAGCCATAATGTGATGATTACACACCTGTCAAGATGTCTTCATCATAGTAATCGACTTTGTGTAAGGGCATGACCACACTGGAGAGCACGTTCAGCACATGCCCGCCGATCCGTTTGTAATAGCGTGTGGCCAAGACTAGCACGGTCGTAGTACTTGCATCGTAGCCCGACTGACTGATCCGTCTGACAAGCGCGTCGCACCGATGAGCAGCGTCTCGACCTTGGTGAATCAATTCAATTGCTCGTTCACGATTGGATGATTCGAACACTTCCGCCGCTACCTGAAAGGAGGTTTCCACGCCTCGGCGAATTTCCTGTAATTCCTGCACGATCGCATCCTTAGGTAATGGTGCTGAACGAATATCAACGGTCTCTGCCAAGTTTTTGGCATAGTCGCCGAGACGTTCGACGTCCTTCACAAGACTCATTAACAACAGCGAGTAGGGAACATCAGACGTATTGCCTTGAATAGAAAGGTGCGCCACGACCTTTTTCCGAATGTCCCGCTCCAGCTTATTCACCTGCACATCGTCTTCATAAATACGAGTGCGATCTTCAGCCAAGGTTTTTTCTCCAAAGCAAATCCCGCCAGCTGACAAGGTCATGTCGCAGGTCAGCTGAAGCATCTCTTTGAAAGAGGCGCCCATGGCATGAAGTGGATTATCAGCACGGAAAATACTGAGCAGTTCGCTAAGCATTCTCACCTCCTCATTTCACTTTAATAACTGCGTTACATATATTAGCAGGGCTGGAAAACCGTAAAACATAGTCCCGACATAAAACAGAGCCAACTTCTTGGACCTAACAGCAGCAGCAGCAAGCATTCTGGCGGCCTGCAGTGGCACCTCACGAATCCTTCTAACGGGATAAATCAGTATCGCTCCGCTAAGGTTGAAAAACAAATGCACTAAGGCGATCTCGATCCCAGCCAGGGCATTCGGTCCGGACACGGCCAACGCCGCACCCATCGCCGTTATGGTTGTCCCGATGTTGGCGCCGATCGCAATCGGAAACGCCTGTTCTAGCCGGAGAACGCCAGCGGCAGCTAACGGAACCATGATTGACGTCGTAATTGAACTCGATTGCACCATGACAGTAACAATGATTCCGATCGCGATCGCGATCACGGCACTTGAACCAAGCGCGCCGGCCACCGCGGTTTCGATGCGCGAGATTACCAAGGAACGCATCAATTTTACGATTAGCCAAAGTGCCATAAAGATCAGCGCCGCGCTGATGCCGACCAAGAAAACAGCTTGTCCCCAATCTACGTCAAACATCACTTCCGCCAAGCTCTGGATGGGGGTAAAAGCAAAGCTCAACAATGCCTTGAATGGGCTCTCGTATGCGAAACCACCTATTCCGACAACTACCGTGGACAAGAATCTTGCAGTGCTCTGCAGATAGCCCGTCATTAATTCCAATGGCAGTAAGACCATTACCGCCAAGATATTAAAGAAGTCATGGCAGCCGGCCACCGAGAACGCTCTCTCGAACTCATCGCGCCGTCCCATGTGCGCCAATGAGACAACCGTACAGGTAACCGTCGTCCCAATATTCGCACCCATAATCATTGGAACAGCATTAGCTAACGGTAGCGGATTTTCCGGTGCAGCTACCAACCCAACAATCATAGATGTCGACACCGAGGAACTCTGCACTAGCGTTGTGGCCAGCACCCCTACGAAGATCCCGACAAAGGGATTGGCAGTCAGGCTGAAGAAGCTGTCCAGGAAATCTTTTCCAAACAGCTTGAATCCATCGCCGAGCCCTTTGACGCCAAGCAAAAATACGAACAGTAAAAACAGGACCGCCAGAATCCGCCAGATGACAGATGGGAGTTTCTGCTTTTCAGACGATGTGCGTCTTGTCATTGAGCTATACGAACTGACTACGGCATACGTGGAGGCGATACTCGACGCATCGTCGCTTGCTCGAACGCATACGCGAGTTGGAGTAGCCGCGGCTCACTGCAGGCCATTCCTGTAAAGCTCACTCCGAAGGGCCGCGGCTTCAAATCGAATCCGGCGGGCATCGGCGGATCTGGGTCAGTTGCGACGAACGCGAACGGTACAATCACGGTGGGATAACCAGGCCGCGCCGAGATTCCCGCCCCACTCGAACCAGGAAACAAAAGCGCGTCGAGTTTCAAATTCATCATTACCTCATCGATCCCGTGCTCGCCATTGAGACGAAGATCACGTTCGCGGTCAACTTCGTATTTGCCCCGGTCCTCCTCCAGATCGAGTTCATCCGCGCCGTCGAGGCGGGCCTGCCCATACTTCAGCGTACCCGCCAACTCGTGAGCTAAATTCCATTCTCGGAGTTCTGTCAATGTCTTGACTGGAACCGACTCACCCAGCGTTTCGAGCCAGGCATTGAAGTCTCGCTTCATCCCATACGACAGGACACTGCTCTCATTCCCATTCGCGAGCAGATTGTTTTCAGCATCGGAGTCGGTGACGCTCGGGATGTCAGCCGGATCGACAATCGTGGCGCCCTGTTGGGTGAGGATTTGAATAACCTCGGCCATCACCTTCCGACCGGGCTCTGAGAGCCTCTCTCGTCGTTGATCAGAACCGGGAACTGCGACGGGATCGTAGTACAGCGCTCGCGGAACGCCGATGCGCGCCCCCTGTAAACCGTCAAGCTGAAGAAATGCCGTGTAATCACCGTTAGGTGGCGCCTGGCAGCGCGACGTGGCTGCGTCATTCGGATCGGGCTCCGCGCCCTCAAGGACCCCGAGCATGATGGCGGCATCGGTGACGGTGCGTGCCATCGGACCGGCCGTGTCCTGATCGGCGGTAATGGGGATCACCCCCCAACGACTCACCCTCCCCACCGTGGGTTTGATCCCAACCAGCATGTTTGCGTTGGCCGGCGAGAGGATAGAACCCGACGTTTCGGTGCCCACGTTCGCCGCCCAGAAACTGGCCGCAGTCCCGATGCCGGAACTTGAACCACCCGTACCCATGACCGGGCGCCCGTCATTACGACCCTCTCTTGGATCGCGGCGCGGATCATAGGGGTTCAGACCAAACCCCCCGAGCGCACTGTAATTGCCAGGCATTCCACGCCCAGTGAAATTCGCAAGTTCGGTCATGACGGTCTTGGCAAGGATAATGGCACCGGCCTCGCGCAAATGCGTCGTGAGAGTGGCTTCATACGGCGGCACGAAACCCTCAAAGACCAGCGCCCCCCCGGTTGTCGGCATGTCCGTCGTGTGAATGTTGTCTTTCAACGCGACAGGAATGCCGTGAAGCAGCCCCCTCACATGACCCTCGGCGCGTTCACGGTCGAGCTGGTCCGCATCTTTGAGCGCGTTGGCGTTAATCGCAATCGCGGCGTTCACCCGCTCTTCGTAACGGGCGATCCGTAACAAGTGCGCTTCGACCAATTCCCGTGACGTAACGTGCCCCTCCTCCATCGCGCGCTGCATCGCAGGGATGGTTGCCTCGACCACCTCGAAATCAGCTACCGGTTCGACCACCGGCGCGCACGACGTCAAGACCACGGGAACAAGGCCAGCGACAGCAGCGAAGATGAGACCGGTCTTCATCGTCGTCATCAAATCCTCTCGATACCAGAATCTTGGGACCAAAATCAGGTTCACGACAGCGACTATCGTTGCCTACACGATTCTACTCCCCATTCATCCGATCTCGCACGGTGCTAGGGTCGTTCTTCCCGACCCGTATTTAGACCAACCACGTCTATTTACT
>ERZ651768.3368-NODE-3368-length-10720-cov-3.014000_pt1 | contig 10720 bp, 9 predicted proteins | sample MGYA00514754_ERZ651768 | MGnify/ENA metagenome assembly ERZ651768 | reverse complement strand
CTCCAGAGGTTACTTGCGAGCACGCGAGCTTTACAAAGGCGAATATTACGTGCTGGGCTTGTTTGCGTTATTGGGAATCATGGTCATGATTTCGGCATTCAGTTTGCTGACCATGTATCTCGGTCTGGAAATGCTGTCGCTAGCGCTATACGCGATGGTTGCATTTGATCGCGAATCTCCGATTGCGGCGGAGGCCGCCATGAAGTATTTCGTGCTTGGCGCCATAGCGTCAGGAATTCTGTTGTATGGAATGTCAATCATCTACGGCGTGACCGGCAGTTTGCGGCTGGATCAGCTCGCCAGCACACTGCTGGCAAGCGAGTCTGGACAGTGGAGCGTGCTTCTTGGCGTCGCTTTTATCCTGGTCGGGGTGGCATTCAAATTTGGCGCGGTGCCCTTTCATATGTGGCTGCCGGATGTTTACCAGGGAGCAGTGACATCGGTCACCTTGTTTATAGGTACAGCACCCAAAATAGCGGCCCTCGCGATGGCAATAAGACTGCTGGTTGAAGGCCTTGGGGCAGAAGCTCTGGTTTGGCAGCCTATGCTGATAGTTTTGGCGGTCCTGTCACTGGCAGTTGGCAATATCCTCGCGATTGCCCAAACCAACATCAAACGCATGTTGGGTTATTCAGCTATCTCTAACGCAGGTTTTATTCTGCTGGGCTTAGTGGCGGGTGACCAAGTTGGGCGGGAAGCAGCACTTTTTTATACTCTGATCTACGTCATTACGGCGGCCGGCGCTTTTGGCATGGTGATCCTCATGAGTCGAGGAGGATTCGAGGCGGACCAACTCGATCACTACAAGGGATTGAATGCTCGCAGCCCTTGGTTTGCTGCCATCATGTTGCTGTTGATGCTTAGCCTGATTGGCGTGCCGCCACTTGCAGGGTTTTTCGCCAAATGGAGCATCCTGGTTGCATTGATCGGTGCAGACAAAACCTGGCTAGCGGCTTTGGGAGTTTTATTTTCTGTCATCGGCGCGTTTTACTACCTGCGAGTCGTGCGCCTGATGTATTTTGATACAGGCCTCGATCAGATAGCGCCAGAGGCTGGCCTGGACTTGCGTGTTCTGCTAAGCCTTAACGGCTTGGTATTGCTCGGGCTGGGACTGTTTCCGAATTGGCTGCTCCGGATTTGCATTGCTGCAATGGCCTAATTTCTATCTGTAAACGATTGATAAATAAAATATAATAATAGGGCTGATAGAAAAAGATATATACTTATTCTAAATAAATTATATCTAGCTTTAGCGTTCTTGATTACGGGATTCCTGATGGCGGGTAATGCTTTTGCGAGCGTATGCGGGCTTGTTATGATAGCAAGAGTATTCGGCACTACAGAGCCAAGAGATTTTTCCTGTCCGATTGAATTCCTTTTCGGTCAAGGGCAGGTTGAAATCCGCCGCCCTTTTTCTCATTTCTTGCTTCCACTGTTCCAAATTCAGCGTCTCCTTTAGGATTGGTTAACAGGGTTGCGCATTTGCAGGCTCCGTGCCAATAGATAAACTTCCCCCATCCAAAACCTCCACCGCTTTTACCTTATGCCCCTGCCAAATGACATTCAAGAGGTCAGGGGTTCTGACATTTCGCCCTCAGCCGCTCGCCCCTTACGGGGGAAGAAACGATTATAGTAAAATGCTCAATCCTATTTGACCCGCTTACCAATATCGACCCATTGCGTCCAGCGTCACGTATGATACCCCCAACATTAACTTTTATGCCCCGAAGGGGTACTGGCTGGTTAAAATTCCTCGTCATCCGGATCATCCTCCACAAATGCTTCATCCACTTGTTCCTGCTCGGCCTTATCCATCAGTTCCTTGATTTGTTCATATCCCGTTGCCAGTTTCTGAATATTAATCAATAAAGTAACCAATTCTGCGTCCGGGCATTCTCGCATTCCCGCAACAAGAGGACCCCGTTCATCCTCTTCATATTTCTGGTCCCATTTTTCGAAAACGGAGTTGATCTTGTTCTTACAATGAATCAAATCATAAAAAAAACTTTGAATTTCTATTTTTCGCATAATATTCCCAATATTAAAAATTAAACTAAGTTATTCATTAAGGGCGCCGCTAAAAATCAATGTTTGCCATGAGGACACCTTTTAAAATATACTATCCATCATTATTTCTAAACTATTTTTTAAAGACTCATGGCAGACGAAGATCGATTTAAAGACAACGAAAACGAGACCCTGACGGATACCAAGTACAACTTGACCTGGACCAAGCAAGACAGCTATCAAATGCGCAATAAGTGGTGCTCCTGGAAGGGTGCCAACAATTATATTAACTGGCTCAATGAACAAAAATTTGCCGGTTTCGATGACTGGAGACTACCCAAAAGCCAGGAATGCAGAAACCTGTATGACCATGAGTGCAAAAACACCGATTTCGATGGCGACATCGTTCATATCGACTATAAATTTCCTGAAGGCTGCGGGTCCACCTGTTGGTGCCAGGAAGATCAGGGAACCAACGCCATGGCCTATAATTTTTACAGCGACCGGGCCTATCTGATAAGAAAAAAAGCTAAGGATGAAGACAGTATGTGTTGCCGGGCTGTCCGCACCTCCGGACCACCGGTAAAAAAAAGCGGTCGTTTATCCGCAACGGGCCGGTCACGACGAGAGTAGTCGGACCATCACTAGGCGTGGGGCCAATAGGCAATGACTATTTCTGGCGAGCAGAAGGTTATCTTGGCTTAAAATGTTATTGCAAGTTACCAGCGGAGATTCTCCGCTCGCCCTGAACTCTTCACTAATTAGAAACCCAGCGTTTTATCCTGCAAACAACAATTTTATGGCACACCATCGCGCGACTCGCGCTGAAATTGACTTGCAGGCCTTTCGGCACAATCTTCAAACTCTGAGAAAATATCTCGATCATCAAACCCAAATCATGGCGGTCGTCAAAGCCGATGCCTACGGGCATGGAGCCATACCTTGCGCCCGGATAGCGATTGAAAGTGGCGCAGACTATCTGGGAGCCGGGGTGATTGAAGAAGGAATCGAACTCAGGGAAAATGGCCTGAATGCTCCTATCCTGATACTGGATAGCATCTTTCCCAATGAGGCAGAAGATCTTGTCCGGTACAACCTTGCAACCATACTTTGCACCCAGCCCCTTGCCCAGGCTCTTTCAAAGGAAGCCGAAAAACAGGATAAAATGGTATCGGTTCACATTAAAGTGGATACCGGAATGAACCGGCTTGGGATATCTTCTGAAAATTTGCCCGCACTTCTGGATCAGATTCGCAATTTAAAGAACCTGAAAATTGAAGCTGTCTCCACCCATTTTTCCTCAGCCGATGATGAAGACCTTTCCATCACCCAGGCACAGCTCGAAAAATTTCAAACTGCCCTGGCCATTTTACAAAAGGAAGGTATTCACACACCAATAGTCCATTGCGCAAACACCTCCGCACTGTTCAAATTTCCAGAAAGCCGTTTCAATATGGTCAGGCCTGGCCTCATCCTGTATGGAGTTCTCCCCTCCCCTTCCCTGCAAGCGGTTTTCAACCGGGAAGAAAACCTGAGTCCGTTTCAGCCTGTCATGCAATGGAAAAGCCAGATCATTCTGGTCAAACCTATTGCCAAAGGCCAGCCCGTGAGCTATTCAAGAAATTTCACAACCCACCAGGACAGCCTTATAGCCACCCTTCCCATCGGGTATGCAGACGGGCTCCACCGCATGCTGTCTAACAATATGGATGTCCTGGTCCGGGGGCGGCGTGCGCCTCAAATCGGAAATATCTGCATGGATATGATTCTCATCGATGTCACCGGTGTTCCTGATGTGCAGGCAGGAGATGAAGTAGTCATTTTCGGTAGGCAGGAAGACCAGAGGATATCAGTCGAGGAGCTTGCTTTGGAAGGAAAAACCATTCCCTACGAAATTCTTTGCAATGTCGGCAAACGGGTACCCCGGGTCTATAGCAATGGGTAATCACTCCTCCCGCATTTTTAATTCGGAAAGATTGTTCACTCCATTTGCTAAACAGTATCGGCGGATTCCTTCAATCACGTGAAGGGTGGAAGCCGGATCTATAAAGTTGGCCGTTCCTATTTGGACCGCTTTTGCCCCCGCCAATAAAAACTCCACCGCATCTTCGCCGCTTGATATTCCCCCGATTCCAATAACCGGAATTTGCACGGCCCGAACCGTCTGATATACCAGGTTTAAAGCAAGGGGTTTGATGGCAGGCCCCGAAAGCCCACCTGTCCTGTTGGCCAGATGAGGTTTTCTGGTTTTCAAATCAATCGACATCCCCACAAAAGTATTGCACACGGACAAAGCATCGGCTCCAGCATTTTCTGCGGCCTTGGCAAGTAAGGTAATATCCGTAACGTTGGGAGACAACTTGACAATAAGAAACTTTCCGGTCGCCTTGCGAACCGAAGAAACCACTTCTGATAAAACTTCCGGATCGGAACTGAATTGCGAGCCCCCCTTTTCTACATTTGGGCAGGAAACATTCATCTCCAGAGCATCCAATCGTTCTACATCAGACAAAGCCCGGGCCATAGCCACATATTCCTGGGTAGTATCCCCAAAAAAGTTGATGATGATCCGGGTATTGAAATTTTTCAGTTGCGGTAGTTTCTCAGATAAAAAAGCCTCCAGTCCGATATTTTCCAATCCGATCGCGTTGAGCATGCCAGAGGAAGTTTCAATAACCCTGGGCACAGGATTTCCAGCTTTTGGCTTTAAAGAAAGCCCTTTGATGGAAAACCCGCCAAGAGCATTCAAATCCACAAGCGAACTGTACTCCAGACCATAGCCAAAAGTTCCGGAAGCCGCAATGACCGGATTATTCAAACATAAACTGCCTAATTTGACCGACAGGTCCATGGCGGGGTCTTCTTTATCCTATTGACAGTTAAAGAGTTATTGGATATATTTTCTAAAGGTACGTGGTAGACAGGGTTAAACGTCCCCTGTGTTTTTATATCCTAACATTCGCAATCAAAGTTGTCCCCATTAATTAAAACGGCAACAAATTTTAATCCATAAACCCAGGGCTCCCAATCATGCTGGAAATTAAGGAACAGGAAACACTGCCTTTCACAGAAAACAACCAACCTCCGGAAGAAATCAATAAATACAATAAGCGAATCGATGACCTCATTGAAGACGCAGAAATCGAAGCAGAAATCGAAGCAGAAAAAAAGATCCGGTCAAAAAACTCGCGCATGTTTTCAATTTCCATGATCGGCATCGGGCTTTTAGGGCTGGTTTATTTCCAGATAAATCACCAAACCGCCATTTCTCCGGTTGAATCTGCGAAAGAAGCCCAGGTGAAAAAACCTGAGACCGCAGAAGAAAGATTGGCTAAACAGGTTCCTGTGGTGGAAGATGGATCAAGTGTCTCCGGCATCCCGGTTCCGCCATCAACAGGTCCGGCAAAGCCGAATACCAACCCATTCATCACGCCGCCAAAAACCAAAAGCACCACGCCCTCGACCGCAATCAAGGAAGTAAAAAAATCACCCAAAACAAAAAAAGTATCCCAAAGCCCTAAACCAAAATCGAGCCCAAAAAAAATACCATCGCCAGCAAAAAATGAAAGCTCGAAATTCTTTATTCAGGCAGGCGCGTTTAGCGTCAAGAAAAATGCGGATTCGTTATTGAATCAACTTAAGGTCAAAGGCTTTTCACCCTCTATACAGACGCGGTCGCAAAATTTAAATCAGCATGTCATAACGGTTGGAAACTTTGCCAATAGAAAGGCTGGAGACAGTATTTTAAAGGAACTGGCCAGCAAAGGATTCAACGCCTCCTTTTATAAAAACTCCAATAATTCCTTTAGCCTTAAAGTTGGCCAATTCAAAAGCCTTACCGATGCTCAGAAACTGCAGGACCGCCTGAGTTTAAAAGGCTTTTTGTTCGATTCACACAGGGCTGATGCGCCCGTTAAAACCTATATCGTACAATTGGGAGTTTTTCCCAACCGCGAAAAAGCACTCCTCACTCAGGAAAAACTGGCTCGGAGAGGATATCCTAAAACGTTTCTGCGTTAACTCTCCACTGGGTTTGGGGCCAACTAGCAATAATATGAATGAGCAAGCAAAAGGTTAGCTCAGCTTGATGAGCCCTTGCTAATTCCCTCCCACGTGTTGTATATCTTCATTTATCTTCATGCCCCGAAGGGTTAGGAGTGGGTGGCGGACTATTATCTTTTCATTTTTTTTCAGCCAAGGCTTAAATTGCTCGATCTTGTAAAAATTATTGCTGGACTAGCACTATTATATTTTGGAGGAAACTTCCTGGTAACAGGCAGTGTTCACCTTGCCCGTGTACTGAAAATCAGTCCCTTTGTAATTGGAGCCACGGTCATCGCATTTGGCACCTCCGCGCCCGAACTAGCCGTTGCCATTCTCGCCTCCTTAGAGGGCACCCCAGAACTGGCTATGGGCAATGTTATCGGTAGTAATATCGCCAACATTGGCCTCGTTCTCGGTTTAACCGCTCTCATGGCACCACTGTCAATCGGACCCGATCGCCTCAAGCGAGAATCTCCCCCACTGCTATTCGCTTCCCTACTCATTGTAGTGATTGCCTGGAACCTGGAAATCAACCGCTATGAAGGATTTTTCATGGTTTGTCTCCTAGGTCTCTACATATGGAGGTCATTCAGTCATAAAGAGGATTTTGCCGAAGAGCAAGATGATGAAATCCAATTTTTTGCAAGACAATCTTCCGCCCTTCATATTTTGCTGATCATCGTGGGACTTGGGTTTTTGATTGGAGGTGCCGAGTTCCTGGTTGCGGGAGGCGTGGGAATCGCCCGCACCTTGGGAATTAGCGAATGGTTCATAGGTATCACCATCGTTGCCATAGGAACCAGCCTTCCGGAAATTGTTTCCTCCATGATCGCCGCAAAACGGGGACATGGAGAAATGGCCATCGGGAACATTTTTGGAAGCAATATCTTCAATATTCTGATGGTTCTGGGCCTAACCGCAATCATTCATCCTTTGCATATAAATGAGCCCATACAACCGGACTTGTTCATCACCTTCGCCATCACCGGATTATTGCTGGGAATGATAAGGTTTGGGAACCATTCACTGGGAAAACTGAAGGGGGTGGTGTTGATTTTGGTTTATTGTGTTTATATAGGGTTGAAAGGAACGGGAAGCTTGTAAACCCAATTTCAGGCAGGTGATTTCGGCTTTATATTCTTAAATTTCCACAATTGTTGTTTGTAATAAGGGTTGTTGGGCATCAGCTTAATGGCTTCTTGAATTTTTTCTACCGCCTTTTCAGTTTCCCCTTTAACATAAAAAATTTCCGAAAGTGTATCAATGAATTCGGGCCGGTTTGGAAAGGCTTTAAGGGTCTTGCTAGAAAGCTCGAATGCCTTCTGAAGCTTAGCGCTTTTCTTGGCGTATAACCAAGCCAGTCGATTCATGGTCTCATAATTATCGGCGTTCAAATTTAAGGCTTTTTCACAATATCCCGTGGCGGCTGTAAAATAACCTTTCTTCGTATAAACCTTGCAAATTGCAATAAGGATTTTAGGATTATTCGGCTCCTTTTGGGAAACAGGAAGAAGTAAATCCAATGCACTATCCAGATCCTTTTTCTCAACCAGCGCCATCGCCAATCCCATAATGTAATCTGAGTTTTTGGGCTCCAAATCTAAAGCTTTTTTGAAGTTATCCATGGCCAGGTCCAAATTACCTTTTCCCAGAAACACAACACCTAATTGATAATGGCTTTCCGCGTCTTTAGGGTTTAGCTTGATGGCGTTTTCCAGTGCTACCTGAGCTTTAATATTCTGGTTTTTACCTGCATAAATTTTTCCTAACCGTGCCTGGACCACGGCGTTACCGGAGTCAAGGGTTTCCACAACCTTGTAAGTTTCTAGAGACTTATCAAGCATTCCATTGATGTAATACCAGTCGGCAAGACGAATTTGAGCTGAGAAGTTTTCTGGAAACAAGTTTGCCGCTTTTTTGAAAGCCTTTACCGCATCTTCTTCCTTACCACTTTCTAGAAGAAGTTTTCCTAAAGTTAAGTGTAATCGGGGTTCTTTATTTTCAAGTTTTATCGCTTCGTTGATTTCTGCAATGGCTTCATCAGATTTTTTTTCACGAGAATACAGGAGGCTCAATGCTTCATGAGACTTGAAAGAATCCAGGTCCAAACGCACACTCATCTCGAGTGCTTCACGGGCTTTGCCCAATTCCTCCTGTTCCAGATACAAAAGGCCTAAATCATGGAAGGTTGTTCCCCTCTCGGGGTCGATTTCCAGCGCCTGCATATAGGACGTTATCGCTTCCTTCAATTGTCCTTTGGAGGAATAGGATTTTGCCTGCTTGATCCGGTACTCCCCATTGGCAGGATTTAAATCAATGGCTCTCTGAAACTGAGCCAGCGAATCATTGTAACGTTTGTTCTCAAAATAAATATCCCCAAGTCCTGCATAAACTCTGGGCTCGACCCTGGAAACGGTCAGGGCCTTTTTGAAAATAGATTCTGCATCGCTGTACCTTTTTTCAGCAACAAGTTTGTAGCCTTTTTCAACCAGAGGTTCCAGTTCATCCTCCCCATTCGGATAAAGCCAAGTCACCCCGGCAATCGCCAGAACAACAGCCGCTATTCCAGCGGCTTTTTTCCATTGGAAAAAATCCTTACTTTCAGCTGAAGATACTCCGGGACCAATAGACACTTTCTCCGTTTTGGGAACAGGCCGTTCCAGGGTTTCCATTTCCTCCTTGACGGTTTTGGGGGGCTCATCGACCATCTTGCAACGGCCCTCGAAGTTGGAACCCTCATCAATGATCAAATGATAAGTAGTTATATCTCCTACCAACCGGCTATCGCTCATCAGGGCTACCTTGCTCTCTGCAAACAGGTTCCCCTGAATAAAACCCATATTGGTTACGTCATGGGTTTTTATGTTACCTAAGACCTTGCCCGACTTGCCAACAACAAAATGGTTGGATGAGTATATTTCTCCCTCAAACTCTCCATCAAAATGAGCCGAACCCTTCAGCCATAGGGTGCCTTTGAGCCTGATTCCTTTTTCAAAGTAGGAGTCCATTAGATTACGAAGAAAAATTTTGAATAAATATAAAGGTCAGGCATGATTTGAATAGTATCAAATAATAGAATAAGTTACAACCCAGTACCGAAGGTAACGCTTGATTAAATCCCTGTACTCCTTCCCCGCAATTTATGATGGATGTTTATATATAAGAGGTTGCGGATCAACAACAACTATCATTACAACAGTTGAAAATTTAATTTATAACTGTTAATTTGTTTATTTTTGCGTTTTCTCTTTTCGGAATTTCTCCTAATTTTAATATTTTTTTTACTAGAGGTAATATGTCCAGAAATCAAGGCCGCTCCTTAAATGAATGCAGAAAAATTAAAATAACTAAAAACTACACCATGCACCCGGCAGGTTCTGTTCTCATTCAGATGGGAAACACCAAAGTCATTTGTGCGGCCACAGTTGAGGAAAAAGTCCCTTCGTTCCTTCGAAACAAAAATAGCGGCTGGGTAACTGCCGAATATTCCATGCTCCCCTCATCCACCAATACCCGAACTCCGCGCGAGGCTTCCCGTGGCAAACTTTCGGGGAGAACTCAGGAAATCCAAAGGCTCATCGGCCGTTCACTCCGTACGGTTATTGACCTCAAAAAATTGGGAGAGCGCACTATCTGGCTCGATTGCGATGTCATTCAGGCGGATGGCGGTACCCGTTGCGCTTCCATCACAGGAGCCTTTATGGCAACGGTTCTGGCCATGAAAAAATTGAAAAAGGAAAAATTGATCGATGAGTTACCGATCAAAGATTATGTCGCCGCAGTCAGTGTGGGAATTGTTAACGGAAAAAAAATGCTTGACCTGGATTACAGCGAAGACTCCAATGCCGATGTCGATCTCAATATTGTCAAAACCGGTTCCGGCGGATACGTCGAAATCCAGGGAACAGCCGAACAAGAACCCTTCGATGATAAACAATTAGCTGGCCTTCTCAAATTCGCCGATAAAGGCATTAAAGAACTCATCGCCCTACAGAAAAAAATCGTCAACCACTAGCCACTAGGCGTGGGTGGCCTGCCCCCAAAAACTTAATCCAGTTGTTATGTTAGAGTTTGGATCAAAAACCTGTTTATTAGGAGGGGGAGATGGCGAGAAAAAGATATCAACCAGAGCAGATTATTGGGTATTTGAGGGAGGCCGAGGTTTTGTTGTCTAAAGGAAGTACGGTTGGGCAGGTCTGTCGGAAGATAGGGATAGCGGAGCAAACCTATTACCGCTGGCGGAAGGATTACGGTAGTTTGAGCGTAGACCAGGCCAGGCGTTTGAAGGAAGTTGAGAAAGAGAATACTCGATTGAGGAAGCTGGTAGCAGATTTATCGTTGGATAAGGCGATATTAAAGGAAGTCGCAGAGGAAAAGTATTAAGCCTGACAAAGAAGCGGAGAGCGGTGTTTCATGCAATGGAAAGATTCAATGTTTCCGAACGGAGGATTTGTCGGGTGTTAAGTCAGCCCCGTTCTACTCAGCGTTATCTGCTCCGGATAAGAGATGGTGAAGAGCTGTTGGCAAAACGTATGATCGAGCTGGCAACGAAGTATGGTCGCTATGGCTATCGTAGAATAACAGCGTTATTACAAAGAGAAGGTTTTAAGGCGAACCATAAACGATTGGGGCGTCTTTGGCGGAAGGAAGGTTAAAAGTTCCCCAAAAA
>ERZ651768.3364-NODE-3364-length-10729-cov-3.794593_pt1 | contig 10729 bp, 7 predicted proteins | sample MGYA00514754_ERZ651768 | MGnify/ENA metagenome assembly ERZ651768 | reverse complement strand
AGAGTGCAACTTCTACTGGGAAAGTTTATAAAAAACCCCTTTTTTTTGCAACAGGGCCTTTCTCGGTCCGCATTCTAATATTTTACCATGTTTTAATACGAGAATTTTATCTGCGTGCAGAAGGGTGGATAAACGGTGCGCAATAATAATGCTGGTCCTACCGCGTGTCAATTCCCGGATTCCTTTTTGGATCTGGTTCTCGGTTTCAGAATCAACACTGGAGGTCGCTTCATCCAGCACAAGTATCCGTGGACGAATAGCCAAAGCCCTGGCAAAGGATAATAATTGCCGCTGGCCGGAGGAAATCCCGACTCCTCCTTCCTTCAGTTCCTGCTCGTATTTAAAAGGAAGACTATTGATAAAATTATGCGAACTGACAGCTTGCGAAATTGATTCGATTTCTTCCTGACCCATCTGCTGGTTTCCCAATCGAATATTATCCAAAATATTTCCTGAGAATAAAAACACATCCTGCTGAACCAGCGCAATCTGACGGCGCAAATCGTATTTATTGATATCCCTGATGGATTTACCGTCAAATCGGATATCCCCTTTTTGAATATCATAAAAACGGCAAAGGACATTTACGAGGGTAGATTTTCCCGAACCGGTTGCGCCGACAATGGCAAGGCTCTCCCCTTCGGACAAGGAAAAGCTGATGTCCTTCAATATAAAGTTTTCATCGTTATACGCGAACCAGACATTCTTGAACTCGACCGCTCCTTGAATCTTGAAATCACTGTGGGGAGGAACCGAATCGGGAATTTGTTCGGGTGTGTCCAGCAATTCAAAAATCCGCTCGGAGGAGGCCATGGCCGTCTGAATAATATTGAATTTTTCCGCAAGGTCCCGTATCGGCTCAAAAAATTTCTGTAGATACTGGATAAATGCTACCAAGATTCCTAACTGGATTTCATCCTGAACAAACCGCCCTCCTCCATACCAGATGATCATACCCACAGCCAGGGAGTTAAAAAAGTCGATGGAGGGCATGTATAGGGCGTTGTAATATACGGTTCTTAAATCCTCTTTAAGCCGATCGCGGTTAATGCCTTCAAACTTTTTGAGATTTGCCTTTTCCCGGTTGAAACATTGAACCGTATCCATGCCTGACAGGTTTTCTTCCAGATAGGAATTGAGTTCAGAAACATACGCCCGATTTTTTCTAAGCGCGTCACGAGCCCGAACCCTGTATAGTCGGGTAACAGCCGCGAGCAACGGGAAAACCATGCAGACTACCAGCGTCAGCCTCCAATCCAGATAGAGCATGACAGCAAAAATTCCAATCAACGTGAACAGGTCGCTGAAAATAAGAATGAGTCCGGATGTCAACATTTCATTGAGAACCTCAACATCGCTCACCACTCGGGTAATCATTTTCCCGATCGGGTTCTTGTCAAAATAGGAAAACGACATTTTATGGAGATGGGCGAACACTTTCGAACGCAGGTCAAACATGACTTTCTGGCCGATGTATTGCATTAAATAGTTCTGGAAAAACTGGAATACGAATGAGGCAATTAATATTGCCAGATACAGGCCCGCGATAACGTCAAGCCCATCATAGTCAGAAGTTTTTATATAGTCGTCAATGACGATCTTGGTAAGGTAAGGGCCAGCCAGATTGAGCAGGGAAACTCCCAACAGAAAGAATATAGCAAGCGCCACCCACTGGCTATAGGGTTTCAAATGAACCAGCACCCGCTTGAACAAAACCCAGTCGCGATACCGGTCTTGCAGGTTTTCTATGTAGACCTTGTTCATCAGAGGAGGATCTCCATTTCCCTGGCCAGTAGCTGATTCTGGAACAGGCCCGCATAGACTCCTCCCACCCGGACCAGCGAAGCATGATTTCCCTGTTCAATGATTTGCCCCGCACCCATAACGATAATCCGGTCCGCGCCCCGGACGGCGGATAACCGGTGGGAAATAATCAGGGTGGTTGTTTGACGGAGCTGGCCCTGGATATTCTCTAAAATTTCTTCTTCAGTCTCAGAGTCCAGGTGTGAGAACGCGTCATCCAGAATCAGCACCTCGGGTTTCTTGATCAGGGCGCGGGCCAGTGCAATCCTTTGCTTCTGGCCTCCTGACAGGGAAACCCCACGTTCTCCAATCAACGTATCCAGCCTGTGCGGGAACCGTTCCACATCTTTGCTCAATCCAGCAATCCGGACAATTTCCTCCAATTCACGGTCTGTGGCAGACACTCTCCCCAGAAATATATTGTCACGAATGGATGTAGAGAATAAAAAGGGTTCCTGGCTCACATAACCTATGGAGTCTCGCAAGCTTTGCAGAGGAATTTCTTTTATGGGACGGCTTCCTATCAATAAAGCACCCGCAGTCGGATCATGAAAGCGTAAAAGCATTTGAGCCAGAGTGGTTTTGCCCGAGCCGATCACCCCTACCACCCCCAGAGTCTGGCCCTGGGAAATTTTAATATCGATCCCCTTCAAGCTCAGTGTATCCTCACCTGGGTAGGAAAACTTGAGCCCTTGAAACTCTATATCACCCATCTCCACCATGGTATCGGCTCCTTCTGGAGCCGGTTTTATTTCAGGTTGAGAAGCAAAGATATCCTGGATACGGCCCATGGCCGCCATTCCTTTCTGGGTAAGGTTAAAAACATATCCTATTCCCATCATGGGCCATGAAAGAAGCATCAAATAACCATTAAACGCGACAAAAGATCCCAGCGTTATGGAACCGGCAATCACCGCTTTTACCCCCATCCACAGTGAAATCATCGCCGCCACTCCCATAATAAACACCATGGTGGGGGTAAAAATTCCGAACATTCGGGTTACAGCCAGGTTTTTATTAATGTACTCGTTGTTGAGTTGCGCAAATTTTGTTTTTTCATTTTCTTCCTGAACAAATGAGTGAAGAACCCGGATTCCGGCAAGGTTTTGCTGTACCTGTCCTGTTATTAAGGCCAAATGCTCCTGCACCGCTTTATGGCGCTTCCCGATTTCCTTAACAAAATAAAAAAACAAAAACGAAATGATAGGCAGTGGCAAAAAAACCTTGAGTGTCAAATCAAAGTTGATCCAGCTCATCATGCCCACGGCGGCGAAAATAACAAAAACCGCGTCAATGAGAATCAGTACTCCCAGGCCTAAAAATTCCCTCACTGCCCTTAAATCATTCGTGGCGCGCGACATGAGATCCCCCGTCTTTTGTTTCAGGTACCATGTCCGGTCTAAAGTTAAAAGATGCTTGAATAGCCGGTTCAGGATATCAAATTCAATTTTCCGGGAAGCGCCGAACATATACATCCTCCACCCATAACGGCCCGCGACAAGAAACAAAGAGACCCCCAAAAGAAGGAATACATATTTTAAAAGAAGCTCTGAAGAAGGTTTTCCAGGCAAGACATCAATAAACTCCTTTATCAACCAGGGCACAACCAACGTCATGGAATCCGTGATAATTAAAGCCGCAATACCTGTTGCCATTTCCTTGCGGTATTTGGAGATATAAGGCCAGAATGATTTTAAGTTTTCCAACGTGGGTCCTTTTCTTCTTTCCACCAACCCTAGTTATTTTCCTAGTCCTTTGATGCCTTTTTAGCTAAAATGGATGCCGGTTTGGGTGAAATTAAAATTGTTCAACAAATCAAATCATGCGTTGCATCCAGTTTAGTCCTTGAAACCGTCGATACCCTCAACGATCAAAAAGAAAGACAATACAATCCTATGTACGGAGTTATATTGGCCGGAGGAAGCGGCACCCGGTTTTGGCCTATAAGCCGCGAACAAAACCCAAAACAATTGCAGAAAATCGTGGGTCCCGGCACCATGGTCCAAAACACGGTTCAGCGCCTGTTGCCCTTGATTCCCATTGAAAAATTATACCTGGCCACCAATCATCAGCAGGCGATCGAAACCCTTCGCCAGTTGGATTCCTACGGTTTTTTTTCCGATCATCTCATAGCAGAACCCAGTAGCAGAAATACCGCATTGGCAATCGGTCTTATGGCGAAATTGATGATCGACAAAGATCCCGATGCGGTCATGGGCGTTTTTCCCGCTGACCATGTTGTAACGAACTCCGAGGCCTTTATCAAGACCCTTCAAAAAGCAGAAACTCTTGCCCAAAAGGGTTATCTGATTACCCTCGGCATTCCTCCCACCCGACCCGAAACCGGATTTGGTTACATAAAACAGGGAACTGAGACGGAAGGTTTTGAAGGGGCTTACCAAGTAGAAAGGTTTGTGGAAAAACCCGACCCTTCTACAGCCAAACAATATTTAGAACATGCCAATTACTTTTGGAATTGCGGAGTCTTCGTCTGGAAGGCTTCCACTATCCTTGAAGAATTGCGGCAGTATGCAGGAAATATTCATTCCCAGCTTGAAACCATCGCGGGTTGTCTCCAGAATTCAAAAGGAAAACCCGGCTACCTGGAACTGGATGAAAAAGGTCGTAGCCTTTTTTCTTCCCTGCCCAGTCTTTCCATCGACTATGCGGTAATGGAAAATTCGTCCCAAGTAGTCCTCATACCTGCGGAGTTCGGCTGGAACGATGTCGGTGCCTGGAGCGCTTTGGACGATGTATCCGAAAAAGACTCTGGTGGTAATATCATCAGCGGAAATGTTCTGGCCCAAGATTGCAAGAACTCCATAATCCAGGGGCAGAATCGGCTCATCGCTGTATTAGGATTAAAAGACACCATAGTGGTAGACAGTCCAGATGCCCTTCTGGTCTGCACCAAGGAGCGTTCCCAGGATGTAAAAAAACTGGTGGAGGCTCTTAATGAAAACGGCCACCCGGAAGGGAAACAATCCTCCACCGTCAAAAAACACTGGGGGTCCTACACTGTATTGGATTCCGGCTCTTCTTATTTGCTAAAGCGGATCGAAGTCTTGCCCGGTGAGGCACTCAGCCTGCAATCCCATCAGCACCGCAGTGAACATTGGACCGTTGTCTCAGGTTCAGCGCAAGTGGTGCGGGACGAAGAAACTTTCCAATTAAAAGTCAATGACTCCATCACCATCCCCAAAAATACCAAACACCGGCTGGGAAACTCCGGCTCAGACCCACTTATAATTATTGAAATCCAATTCGGCCATCTCCTGGATGAAAACGATATCTCCCGTTTTGAAGACCGCTACGGTCGTTGCTGACCTATTCCACTAGGCGTGGGGCCGACTAGCAATAGATTTTGCTGGCGAGTAAAGAGTTCTCTCGGCGTAACCAAGCCCTTGCCCAGATGCCTCCCCTGTCAAGGGGCCACTAGGCGTGGGGCCGACTAACAATAGATTTTGCTGGCGAGCAAAGAGTTCTTTCGGCTTGTGGTATTCCTTCCGCCACCTTCATGAGCCGGTGATGTTCCTTCCGTTGCCTTCTTGCCTGAAAGGGTATGTCGTATCCCGTCATTTGTCTTCATGCCCCGGAAGGGGTATGGCAGGCAATGGCGAAGTTTAGTTTTAAGAGATGCCCTCAATTTTTTGGCAGTGAAATTAAAAAATAGTTCTTAATGGAGTTAGACTCGACCAACCGGTTTGCGTATGCGCTGGCCTGATTTTTGGAGGAAAATTGTCCCGCCCGAATTTTGTACCAGTGCCCTCCGGATCTTTGGGTGGCCTTCACAACATAGAGCCCTTCCACCCCTCTCTTTTTAAGATTCCGGATCAACTGATCTGCTTGTTTGGCAGAAATGACCGCGGCAATTTGAATGGTGTAGACCCGGTCCTCCTTTTTTGCTTGTGTAGGTTTTGATCCGGGTATCGATGTTAAATGGGCGGGAGGTTGATTATTCTTATTATTGGAAGTCAGTTCGCTGAAACCCAGGACCAGGATAATAGAAACCGAAACAACCGAAAAACTGACCAATTTTGCTCTTAACGAGAGATGTCCAAATCGGATGAGTCCTTCAAGAACCTGAAGGAGAATCCATTTAAATCCATTTAATATTTTGCAGGCCAACCAACGGCCCCATCTTCCTAAAACCGTCATTCGGCTTGCAACCAGGCCTATCTCCACCTTCAGACGTTTCAGGTCCTGAAGGTCTTCCCGGCGGAACAGCTTTACTTTTTTCATTTTGGAACTGATTTTGTTTTCCTCAGACCGCCTTTTAATTTCCTCCCGTTGATCAGGACTCATGCCCGAAAAAATTTCTCCGCATTTCTGGTGCAAATACGGAGCGACCCCGGAAAGATTTCCCTCACAATAGCTGCGGGCAAGATAGTATTTAATTTGTTCTTCCTCTTTAACCGAAAAATTCAACGCGAACAGGTAAAACCTTAAGGCCAATTCATCCGTCCTCTTGTGTGACAGGTAGATGGGAATGGCAAATTGTATAATGTCATCAGAAAACTCACTCTGGTTTTCCAACGCACTCAAAAACAGCGACTCAACTTTTCCGGACCATTGCCCTGCTTTGAGAAACAGACTGGCCAGGTAATGGGTTAAAGTAGGATCGTGAATTTCTTCCTGCTGAACCATGATGAGAAGCAGGTCCATTTCCTCCTGGGTAAGTTCCCGACCCTGATTCAGAATAGCAAGGAGAGGCTTACGAAAACGCGAATCTCTGGGGCTCTGCAAAAAAGCCTGCACATAAATATTCAGAGCCTTGGGGGTTTCATCCCCAATGGACAGCAGGTAGTCTGCGTATAACAGGACTCCAAGAATCCTGTATTGCTTTCCTGTATCCGGCAAAAAATAAGAAGAGTAAGTAAAGCTCAAGAGATTTTCAAACTGGTTTTTAATATCTTCTGTTTTTGACCGGGGAGAAGCATTCTTAAGAAAATGTAGCGCATTAAAAAACCGTTGATCTCCCACCATGCCGTACGCGATGAAGCCAAAAAACAGGCCGACGAGGACAATGGCCCATTGGATCGCTACATCATCAAACAGGACGTTTGGAAGCGCCACCTCGTGCAGAAAAAATAGAACCGTATAACCCAATCCAAAAATCAGGGTTAACGAGACAGCGATTCGGGCCAGATAAAATTTAAGGGTCTGATACAGCATTTCTTTTTTCAGGGTTTAGTGAATCCTGGGGTCTTTTTACCGGGTCAGGGTCAGGAAGAAGTTCGGTTTCATTCGGTTCCTGTTCTTCGGGCAAAGCAGGAGGTGCGGAAAGGTCCACATCTTCTTTAACCGCAACCTGTAAAATCTCCAGGGAAAATTCGTTAGCAAGATAACCCGTCTGCGCATCCACGGTGGCAAACTTGACTTTTTCCGGAACGGGAAAGTTCACTGGACTTTTACCCTCCAGCGCCTTCTGCATGAAAAATACCCAGATGGGTGCGGCGGCGCTGGCTCCTGTCAAACCTTTACCGGACTTACTCATCATGGGTTGATTATTATCAAAGCCCACCCAGACTGATGCCGAAATATCTTTTGTAAAACCATTGAACCAGGCATCCTTGAAATCATTTGTGGTTCCCGTTTTCCCCCCAGCGGAGTGACGGAAACCCATACTCCTTACAATCTGGCCGGTCCCTCTATCTATCACCCCCTGCATCATGTTCAGGAGCGGATAAAGGGAATCGGGTAAAAACTGTTGCACTCCCTGGTAGTAATGTTCATAAAGTCGGTTTCCCTGGAAATCCTCAATATGCTGGATCAAATAAGGTTCATTATAAATTCCGAGGTTGGCAATAACGCTATAGGCCGATGCTATTTCATAAGGGGATAGGCCGGAAGTTCCCAGCGCAAGAGAAAGGTTTTTGCCTAACGGGCTTTTAATACCAAACTGCCGCGCCGTGCGAATCACTTTTTCCGGCCCGACTTCATTAACTAGTTTTGCGGAAATAATGTTAATGGATTTCATCAGAGCTTTTTTTAGAACAATATTTCCCGCGAATTCTTCATCGAAGTTCTGGGGACTCCAGGGTTTGCTACCTGGAATATCGATGGTCAGCGGTTCGTCCTTCACCACGGTAGCGGGTGAATAACCCAGCTCTTCCATGGCAGTAAAATATACAAACGGCTTGAAGGAAGAACCGGGAAGACGGTTGTTCGATACCGCCCGGTTGAATTGGCTGTAGGAGTAGTCTCTTCCACCAAGCATGGCCCGCACAGCGCCGCTTTTATTTTCAATGGCCACTAATGCTACCTGAAGGGGACCCGCACCCGGTTCCCTTACGATCCTGCCCTCCAAAGCCTCCAAATGATTGCGGGCACTTTTAAAAGCCAGCTCCTGATAACGCGTATCCAAAGTGGTGAGAATTTTTAATCCTCCAAAATGTACAAATTCTTTTCCATAATCCTTTTCAATTTGTTCCAGGACATGGTTAACAAAATAAAGATTAGGATCTGATTCCATCCGGGGGTTCACCATGTCAATATTAGACTGAAGGGCCAATTCTCTCTCGTTAATGGTAATAAGATTTTCCGAGACCATTCGGTTCAATACATACTCCGTCCTTTGCATTGCCCTTTCATAATGTGAGAATGGGTTGGCATTGTTGGGTGAATTGGGGAGGCCCGCAAGCAGGGCAGCTTGCAACAGAGTCAGATCCCTGGCGCGTTTTCTGAAATACACTTGTGCCGCCTCTTCCACACCATAAGCGCCGCTACCAAAATATATCTGGTTGCAATAGGCTTCAAGAATCTGGTCTTTATTGAAAGTCGCCTCAAGCTGGAAGGCAATCAAAAGCTCCTTGATCTTACGCACCCAGTTTCTCTCAAAAGAAAAAAACAGATTTTTGGAAAGCTGCTGGGTAATCGTGCTTCCCCCTTGGGCAATCCTCTTTTTACGAATGTTGATCCATAGCGCGCGCACCAATCCCCTGTGGTCTATTCCGCTATGGCGATAAAACCGGGAATCTTCAACAGCTGTGATGGCTTTTGTGAAAAAAGGTGAAATATCCTCAAGGGCAATAGGGTGCCTCTCACCGAGAATCTTGATGCGCTCACCATCCGAAGAATAGATTTCTGTAGGAAGGCTTAAGTTAATTTGTTGCAGGTTATTAGGTAATTGGGGCAAATCCTGGTTTAACCAGAAATAAAGGCCGGCCACAACCAGAACAATAACAAGAATTAAAGTTACCAGAAGCAGGTTTAGGGTATGGAGTAAGCGGCCAATCAAGGGCTCTCTCCTGACGAAGGCGGAATTCCCTTAAAAATTGAATCTGAAAGATCTGCTTTTTCAATTTGGGACATCATATTATTGGCCAATTCCACAGCCACAGGAATCAAGAGAATCCCCGTGTAGTAATCGGTGTCGTATTCAATTCCAAACAGCAAATGTTGGACAGGTTCTCCAGCAGGCAAATCCGAAATGCCCACACGGGTGACATAATAATTCTTTCCTAAAAACCAGCGCGGTTCCGGAAAAACCGCTTTCTGGGTGGTTGCGTCCAGAGATTTTAAAACAGGAAGAAACTCGGAAATCGGGAAAATCCGGTTTTCGGGAAACTCCGCATCTTCAAGAGTTCCCCGCTTAACTGTCCGCGTTGCCTGAACCTCAAACAAAGTATCTACAGATAAAAACAATTCATGCAGGGGTAAATTTTGGCGGTCCATGAATTGCAAGGTGATCCAGGGGCCGAATCGTTTCAGAAAAACCCGGTCCCAGTTTTTTCTTGAGTCCAGATCAACCAGATCATAGGAAGAAATGATATGCTCGGACCACTGCCCCGGAAAATCAAAATAAAGCTGGAGGAATTTTTCCCGAGAAACAACAAGGGGGAACCCCGGGGATAATTCTTCAAACAAATGTTTGAAGGAAGAAATGCCCAAGGACGTTTCTTCCTGAAGATCCAGAGAAGAACGAATGGATTTTATTTTGGCTTGTGCAACCAAGGATTGTCGGTCCCGTTCCCACATCCTGCCTAATTGAGGCCTTTTGTGGTTTTGCCACTTTAAGTAATAACCGACACTTTTTTCAAACAGGTTGGTATAAAACTCAAGGAAGAAAAATGCAGAAAGAACAATCAACCCGGCTACACCGTGCCATAACTTTCTGACACCGGTAAATTTCACTGAATATTATCTCACCGTGATTTTATTAATACTCCGGGTGAGCATTTTAAGCTTGTCTATCTTTTCTTGCAAAGTTTTTTTATCAAGCTTTTTCCTGCCAGGTTTCCGTCTCACTTTTGGTTGGCGTACAAAGATTTGGGTCGTTTTTTCAGAGCTACCCCCTTTTTCTTCCTGCCACGTTGGCCTTTCTCCGCTTTATAAGATAATTTGTAGGAAGCTTTGCCCAATTCCGCGATTTGCCCAAGGTTGGACAGGTAGTCTTTTTGAAAACGGCGGGACATTTTTCTAAAAAGCGTTAATACCCTTCTTTCAATATCATCTAAAGTGATGAATTCCTGCCGGGAGGGATTATCGAAAACCACCAATCCTTCCTTGAAGTTAACCACACTCACCTCGGTGGAGGATAAATCTTTGTTGATTCTCTGTAGAGGAGCAATATCATTCTTATCTATTTCTGAAGTCAATAATTGCTCCAGCGATATATTTCCCAGCCGGGCAATTTTGACCAGCACTGCTACAGGAGCATCCCTCTCGCCCGCTTCATAACGAACAAATGTACGGAAACCTACCTTAAGAATTCCCGACATGACGGATTGGGTACAACCCAGTTCCTTTCGAATCATTTTCAGATTCTTTGCCAGAATTGACATCCAAATCCTCTAACCAATAGAATTTATATTTAAATTCATTTTAAGCTTAACTTCCTGCCAAAACAATACTGGACCTGGAATATTTCTAATCATAGAAAATGGTTGACCAAGATATTATCACCAACCGGATAAACAGGCGA
>ERZ651768.3363-NODE-3363-length-10731-cov-1.823540_pt1 | contig 10731 bp, 8 predicted proteins | sample MGYA00514754_ERZ651768 | MGnify/ENA metagenome assembly ERZ651768 | reverse complement strand
CAACCAGGGCATGGGCAGCGGTGCGGCATCCTGAACACGTGCCACGTCTTCGCTTGTCATGGGAATCGGATCTCGGAAGGGAAATTTAGTTGCATCGGCTAGTTTAGCCGCGATTGGCAATATCCGCTATGGATGCATAATGGGTTGATGCATGATTCCCATGACGACCCCATTCCCACATCCGATTTCAGCGGGCAGAAGCCGCAAAAGGACATACCCCTTACTGTGCGCCGACGCATCAATTGGAGCGATAGCGACACCGCCGAAATCGCCTATACGGGTAGCTTTATCCCCATCGCCATTGACGCCCTAGAAGTCTGGTACGAAGCGGTGTTGGGCACCACGTTTTACGATTTGAAGCGCAATAATATGGGCAGTCCGGCGGTCTCTCTCCATTTTGATTTTCACTCGCCCATCGTCGTCGGTGAACGCCTGGACATCGCAATCTTCGTTGAAAAACTGGGACGCACTTCGATCACCCATCGCTTTGAAATGACCAAAGTAGGCGGCGCCCTTGTCTGCTCGGCGTCCTTTACTGCTGCACTGGTTACCGATGTTCATACCACTGAAATCAAGGCAATGCCGTTCCCTGACGAATGGCGCAACCGGATCGAAGGGTATGCGCGGGAATGCGAACTGCGAGAAATGGGCGTGAAGTGCAAACGCGAGGTAATTGACTTCTGGTTTGGACCACCTGGCTCCAAGGAACGCGGACAACAGCGAGACATTTGGTTTGCCAAGCAAAGCGCCAACAGCTCGGACTTTGATGCCGAAATTCGGGAAAAATTCAGCCCGACGGTCGAGGCCGCGATAGCAGGTGAGTTGGATCATTGGACCCACAGTATCGACGGATCTTTAGCCCTGTGCCTCCTGCTGGACCAGTTCCCCCGCAATATGCATCGTGGTACGGCCCAGGCATTTTCGGGCGACGCTAAGGCGATTCAAATATCCAAACATGTAGCGGCAGCAGGATGGCTGGAAGGCCTGGATACACAACCCAGGAAATTCCTCATCATGCCTTTCGAACATGCTGAGCACCTACCCACACAAGAACAGGGGATCGAACTATTTGCCGCCCTGCGTGGCAATGAGGACGGTGATCGATCTTATAGTTCCATGGTCAAACACCGTGACCTGATAGCTTCATATAACCGATTTCCTCACCGCAATAAGGCATTGGGTCGAACAAACACGCCAAAAGAGGAGGAATACCTGAAGGATCCAGAGGCCGGGTTTTAGGTCGAATAGGTAGCAAACCGTTGTGTCGTCGCCCGTGCCGCCGGGTCGGTTTTGACGTTGACCACGGCAACCATCCCTTCATCTACCTTGGCTTGGGCACGGACCAGAGCAGACTGAATTTCACCTGGTTCCTCAACGTATTCACTGTAGCAACCCAAGGCCTCAGCCATCTGGTCGTATCTTGTGTAGCCCAAATCCCGGCCTGGTTTGTCCTTGTCCGGGTCAGCTGTCCACCCGCCGTTCAGACTGATTACCACCAGTAAGGGGATATTGTGGCGAACAGCCGTATCCAGTTCCATGCTGTTAAGACCAAAGGAGCCGTCGCCATGCACCACGATCACTTGTGTATCAGGCTTGGCAACTTTGGCGCCCAGACCAAACGGCAGGCCCACGCCCATGGTGCCAAAGGGGCCTGAGTTCAGGCGATGGCCCGGTGCATAGGTAGGCATGGACTGACGTCCATAGTTTAGAATTTCTTGTCCGTCGACGACCAGGACCGCATCCCGGTTCATGAAATTCTTTACCTCTTCACACAGACGCAAGGGATGGATCGGCACAGCATCGGACAGGCTATTACTGCCTGGAGCGGACCGCTTAGAGGCTTCATTTTCAGCTAAACTGTTGCGCCATTGTTCATATTGAGACGGATCAATCCGGCCCTCGATCGCCTTATTCAACTGCCCCAGGGCAGTTTTGGCGTCCGCGACAATAGGAATGTCTAACTTGCGCGGGCTCTCGGCAATCTCGTCAACATCGATATCAATGCGGGCTATCGTGGCATCCGCCGAAAATCGTGGTGCCGCCAAATGGGCCACTATATAGTTCAGCCGTGTACCGACGACGACAATCAAGTCCGCCTCTCGAAATGCTGTTGATCGCGCGGAGGGGAAACAACATTCATGATCCTCGGGGACTACGCCGCGGCCTTGGGGTGTAGTGTAAAAGGGAATGCCCGTAGCGTCGACCAAGGCATGCAATTCCTCCCAAGCCTGGGACCAAATAATGCCGCTACCGGACAATATTACGGGGCGTTCAGCCTTGCTAAGGGCTTGCACGAGTGTCTCGATCTGGCCCTCGTCAGCAGGCGGACGCGAACCCAATATGCTTCGACCGGACAGTGCCCAATTGACCTTATCCTCATCCACCATCTGGTAAAGTACATCCCCGGGAAAATCCAGATAAACGGGACCCGGTTTACCCGACATAGCCCGCTGCATTGCCGTATTCAACAATTCTGGTATGCGATGGGCGTCATGCACCCGAGCGGCATATTTCACACAGCCGGACATGATTTCCATCTGGTCAATTTCCTGGAATACCTGTTTTCCATTGCCCAGGATGGGACTGGCCCCACCCAGAGCTACCACCGGACAGCAGTCGATCAGTGCATTAGCAAGCCCTGTCGATAGATTTATGGTGGCCGGACCCGACGCCGCCATGCAAACGCCGGGACGCTGCTGTAGGCGGCTATAGGCCTGGGCCATCATGGCGGCGGCCTGTTCGTGGCGCACATCAATGCATCGGATGCCCTCTTTGATGCTAGCCGACTCCGCTGCTAGCATGGGACCGCCCATTAGGAAGAATAACTCGTCCACTCCTTCCCGCTTCAGGGCCTTAGCCAGAATTTCCGAACCGTTTAATTGTGCCATGATACTTCCTCCATGAATTCTGTAATCGCCCGGTCCCAAATCATGACATTTGGCGGTCACCCGAGCAATTTGTTATGACTACGTTCATGAATAAAGATATTCGATTTCTGATCGTTGCCTTCGATGGACTTCGTCCCGACATGGTGGACGATGATCTCATGCCAAACCTTACGGAATTCTGCCGCCAGGGAGCACATTGCACCGACAATCGTGCTGTTTTCCCGACAGAAACAAGGGTCAACCAATCAAGTCTGGTAACCGGCTGCCACCCCAGTCGCCACGGTATGGTAGCAAACAAATTCATTGAAGCGGCCGCCGGGGGTTTTCTCAACACCGCCGATTATGACGCGCTGAGTGCGGCGGACGATGTCCTTGATGGAATTCTGACGGCGCCCACCATGGGTGAAATCCTGCACCGTGCCGGTTTGGAACTGGCAGTCGTCGGTTGCGGCACCCCCGGAGGCAATCGAATACTCCACCATCGAGCGCGGGTGCTCAGCAATCTCAATATCTCCCTTCATGGTCTAGACAAATCCACTACGCCCGAGGCAGGACTGGCGATCGTTGACGCTGTTGGTCCAATTCCAGATTCCGATCTGCCCAATAAGGCCCAAATTGACTGGGTGGTCGATGCCTATATGGATGCGGTAGCACCGGAGCGTGACCCTGCCGTGACCATCCTTTGGTTCTCCGACCCGGATACACCTTACCACTATCGCGGCATCGAAAGCGCGGAAGCGGCGGAGGCCATCCGCCATGCAGACGCCGCCTTCGGTCGCCTGCTGGCATGGCGGAAAACTAGCGGCAGGGAAAATTTGCAGATCATCGCTCTGTCCGACCATGGACATGTGGCCACACACGGTAAACCTATGGGCCTCAGGAACCTATTTTCAGCAGCCGGATTTGATGTGGACCGACTGACGTTAATCCCAGGCACCTTCGGCTCCCTGTATACCGAAGACGAGAATGATCAAAGAAAGCTTGTATCATGGTTGCAGAACCAATCCTGGTGCGGCCCTATATTTGCCCGGGACCTGGAAGGCCTGCCGTCCGGTGCCCTGCCCCTTTCGGCTGCCAATTGTGAACACCCACGCAGCGGTGACATTGTCTTTGTCCTGGCCCGAGACGCAGTAGCTCCGAATGGCGGTTTGCTAGGTCGCTGTTTGCATGACAATGCAGAAATTCCTGAAGGCTGTGGCCTACACGGCGGTCTATCGCCCTATGAAGTGAGTTCAGTTCTTGCGTTTTCCGGAAACTTGTTCGCATCCCCCCAATCCGTCGGTATCCCGACCGGCATTATCGATGTACTGCCTACGGTTCTGCATTGCCTTGGCCTTGATGTCCCGGACTTGGACGGACGGGTATTACGCGAAGCGATGCAAGGCATTGCACCAACAAGCGTCAGAAAAAAGTGCCAAGCAAGCTCAGGCGATGGTTATCGCCAGACCCTGACCTTTGATGAGGTCGGCGGCAGCCGCTATCTGGCATATGGCGCTCGCGACGGCGCCAAACCACTCACCTAACGCGGCAGGCGTGCTAGGAAGTCGAGTTCGATATCCGTCAGGCCATGCTCAAATAAATCATTGTGCCCGGCACCGGCGATGAAATGTGCCTCCTTGGGTTGCTTCGCTGTTTCAAACAAGCGGCGACCAAAACGGATAGGTATTATATTGTCCGCCTCGCCATGGATTAGCAGCAATGGCACCTGGATGCGGCCTATCAGATCTATGGATGGAAACCGGTCATACATTAGCAAGCGGACCGGCAGAAAAAAATAGGCAGCCTGCCCAACATCCACAGTAGAAGTATAGGGCGCCTCGAGGATTACCGCCTTGACCCTGATCTCGGAAGCCATGCGCACGGCCACGCCGCTACCCAAGGACTCCCCCACCAGCACCAGTTGTTCCTTTGGTATCCCCCGAGCCTTCAGGAAGTCCAGGGCGGCACGGGCATCAAGGTATAATCCATCTTCCGTAGGACTACCGGGATTGCCGCCATAGCCACGATAGCCGACAAGCATGAGGCCATAACCCGCCTCGAACAACGGTCGTGTTTTGTGTATGCGGTGGGAAATATTGCCGCCATTACCCTGGAAATAGACCAGAGTAGGATAACCTTTTTGTGCAGGACGGTACCATGAGATAAGTTCGAGATGATCAGACGTCCTGACGTTCACCGCCTGAAAACCCTCAGGGAGCGACACTAAGTCGCTATCTGGAAAATACATCAGACTGCGTTGCATCATCGCGCAGCCTGCGACCAGAACCGCATAAGCGACCAAGGCCAAGCCCAGGATTTTCACCAGCCCCTCCATCGCCTCCGAATTCCCATGCTACAGTCTGTTGATGAATAACGCACCTTACCAGAATTTTGACTTGCCACCCTCTCTTTGGGTAGCCACGGCGGCGCCGGCTTCAGTCACGCCACCCCTGGACGGCGACCAGCAGGCCGACGTGGCCATTGTCGGTGGCGGTTTTACAGGTCTGTCATCAGCACTGCATCTTGCGGAACAGGGGACTGATGTTGTTGTTCTGGAGGCGGGAGAACCGGGCTGGGGCGCCTCGGGACGCAATGGCGGCCAGGTCATCCCCGGTTTGAAGGAAGATCCAAGCAAAATACTACTACGATTTGGACCGAAGTTGGGCGAGAAGATTATCAAATCCGCTGGTCAGGCGGCGGATCTCGTATTTGATCTGATTAGACACTACGAGATGGATTGCGAGTTTCAGCAAAATGGTTGGATCCAGGCGGCCCATACCAAAAAGATGCTGCCAATGTTACGCCGGCGCCATGACGACTGGGCGACACGTGATGCCAACGTGGCCTGGATGGAACGGGACGAACTAGCCCAGCGCATGGGTGATGATCGTTATCACGGTGGCTGGATCGACAAACGCGGCGGCAGCGTCCAACCGCTGAGTTACGCGCGCGGATTGGCAAAGACGGCACAAATGCGGGGTGCAAGGGTGCACGGCGGTAGCCCAGTTACCTCTCTAAACCGGGGCCGTACGGGCTGGCGTCTGGTAACACCCAGTGGTGTTTTGACCGCCAACAAGGTCATCCTAGCCACCAACGGCTATACCGATCATCTATGGCCGGGCCTAGCGAAATCCATCATCCCTCTATATAGCGTCCAGGTCGCCACAGCCCCTTTAGGCGAGAACTTTCGCAGCAAGATACTAGGTGGCGGCGAGGTCTTGTCGGATACCCATCGAGTTTTATGGTATTTCCGCATGGACAATCATGGCCGCCTGATAATGGGCGGCGGGGGATCGGCCTATGAAAATGGCGCGGTCAAGGTCTACGATAGTCTGAAGGATAGGGCGCGCTCCCTTTTTCCGGAAGCTGGCGATATCGAATTTGAATTTTCTTGGAACGGTAAAGTGGCAGTAACCACAGATCACTATCCACATTTACATGAGTTGGCTCCCGACCTGTGTGCTGGATTGGGATATAACGGCCGCGGCGTTGCTATGGCCACAATGATGGGGCGCATCCTGGCTGACCGGATCCTGGGTACGGAGGACCCGGAATTTGAATTTGCTACATCTCCCCTCCACAGCCTTCCTCTGCATGGATTACGAGGCATCGCCGTAACCGCCGCGCGGGCCTATTATCGTTTTCGAGATGCACTAGACGACTAATGGAACTGCTATGAACACTATCGCCACCTATCAACTTGAAGCCTATAACACCTCGAAAAACTCCGATAACAAGATCCACGACGACACAGTGGCCAAGAAGTTTGGGTTTGAGGGCGGTTTGGTGCCCGGTGTCGATGTCTATGCCTACCTGACCCATCCGGCAGTGAAGATTTGGGGGCAGAACTGGCTGGTCAGCGGTTCTTGTGATTGCCGTCTTATCAAACCGGTCTATGACGGTGCTATCGCCACAGTGAAGGCGACATTCGTGGATGCAGAGCAAAATTCCATGAAAATCAAAGTCGAAAGCGCCGGACAGCTTTGCGCCGAGGGCACAGCCCAGATATATCGCGCTGCGCCGGAGGAGCCCAATCTTGAACAATTTTCAAATGCCCCGTTACCCAGAGAGCGGCCACCAGCCTCCCCAAAATCCCTGCCGGTGGGTGCCCTGTTGGGCACCTACAGCATGACAATCCCCGAGCATTTTGCCGCGGAATATCTACATAATGTTCGTGAGACCCTTCCGGTTTATCGTGAAAAGCGTCTGGTTCATCCCGGTATAATTTTAAGATTCGGCAATTGGGTTTTAAACCACAATGTAGTTTTGGGGCCCTGGATACATGTGGGTTCCTCCATACAACATTTTTCAGAGGTCAATATGGGCGAAACCCTGTCGGTGCGAGCCCGCGTGACCAACAATTACGAACGAAAAGGTCATCTATTCGTGGAACTTGATGCAGTGGTCTTAGCTGGCAGGAAACGTGTCGTGGCCAGCATCGACCATACGGCCATCTACCAACCTCGCCAAGTTCAGGAAGCTCGCTGATCCGCCACGTTTTACTTTCGGCTCTTCAGAAGAAGATGCAAATCGAAGCGTAAGCCAGAGACTAACATTTGATCTAAAGTTGTTTCGAATGGCGGTAGCAGCAAAAAAAGACACCGCCATTGACGGAGCAGCATTATCAACAATGGTAATATATCTCTCGAAAATACTTCAGGAATACACACCCACTTAGTGGGCAATCTGCGTGGACTCCTATTACATAACAAAAACCCACCGAAATCTGATGGGGTTCACAGGTTTGATACGGATGCGATAACATTGATCGGTTCAACTATGGGTTTACAAGCAAAACCATTAAGGATGGAATTATGTCCGCTGATTATGCCCAACACCAAGGCGACATGGAGCGTTACTTAGCCGAAGGTGCTATCAAGGCGTATGAGTTGGGTAATCGTGGGCCAGTTCGGTATGATCGTAATGGCAATTTACATGAAGAGATCCTTACCGCTTATTGGCAATGCGGTTTTTATATTTTTGAAGGTATTTTTGATCCTGAAGAGCTCTCAGAAATAGAGACTGATGTTTTTAATATTATTGACCGATTGCCAGTCAAAAAAGGTTCCCCAGTAGATAAAAAAGGAAGGCCGGCTTTAGGGGTAAATTGCCAAGCACCAACATTATTCTGGTCAAAACCGTTAGGAGATCCTTTTGGCGGTACAGATCTTGCCAATGGTCGGCATCCGGTCAAAATGTTTGAACCAACTCCGCTACAGGAAAGCCCGGAGGAGATTGTTTATCTGATACTTGGATCATTGCAGTTTTCCGAAGCATGTCTCCGTGCTTACGGACATCCAGATTTACTATCGATTTGTGCTGGTGTTAATGGCAAGGATTTTGTGCCTTTTACTGATGCTATATTCATTAAGGAACCAGGGCTTGGCGCCTCCGTTGCATGGCATCAAGATGGCGTAACTCATTGGGATAGCGATGACTGGGATCTAGGTAGCCATGGTTTTAATATTATGGCCCAATTGTACGGTTGTACTCCTGCCAATGGAGTTTGGATAGTACCCGGTTCACACAAATCCGGCAGGGTCGACATCAAAGCTATGGTTGAGAAATCAGGGTCTGAAAGGTTACCTGACGCCGTCCCGATGATTTGCAAACCTGGTGACGTAGCGATAGCAAACAGGCAGGCTTTGCATGGTTCTTTTGCGAATACGTCGCCTGATTGGCGGGTTACTCTAAATTTTGGATGCCATCGCCGGTCTTCAATTCTCGGCGTGGAAGGGGGAGGTCTTCACAATACTCGAGCAATTTATGATGATGCTCGTATTAGAGAACGATCCCGTTTGATAGCTTATGCGATAGATGCACGCAGACAGCATTTTTCAAACGAGACGCCTTTTGTCTATGAACCGTTTATAAAATCTGGTGATAATTTTGTATGGGACGAAGCCGCACGTAAAAGTTTGCACGATTATAATTTACTCGACCTTGGGATTTAGAGAATAGTTTTCGGACTAAGCGAAGATTTTGGAATATTTCAATCCGATCTTGGCGGAATTAATAGCTCAGAAACTAACAACGTCCCGATAATAGAATTTTAGTTTCGCTCGTAAATTCTAGCATTTTCTAGCAAATATGCCCCATTAGGGCTCATCCCCCTGGGGGACGTCTCGAATATCTAGATCACCCCCATTCATGCGTTTCATCAGCTTACTGGCATCATCCGATACCAGCAAATCGAGAAATAGTGTCCTTTCGATTATCAGGCCGTCTTCAAGGGGTTTTCCCGCCTCCTGCCGGATCAGCCGCTTAATGTGACCAAATGCCTTAGGCGAAATTTCAGCGTATTCCCGAGCCAGTTCCAGGGCGCGCGGGAGGACAGGGCCGTCGATGACTTCGTGTACCATCCCCAGTTCCAGTGCCTCACAGGGTGTAACGGTACGACCGCGCGTAACCATTTCCAAAGCACGGGCCTGACCCACCAGGCGGGAGAGTTTTTGAGTGCCGCCGGCACCCGGCAGAATGCCCAGTTTGGCTTCCGGGAGGCCGAGGTGATGTTCCCCGTTTTGGGCGATACGCAAGTCGCAGGACAGGCAAAATTCGAACCCACCGCCCATAGCAAAACCATTTATGGCGGCAATGGTGATCTTCGGCGTCGTGGCCAGACGCCGAAATAGCACATCGATCTCCCGATCCTTCTCCAGTAATTTTTTGTCCGAAAAGGTCAAGCCCCGCTCCCGCAATTGGTCAGACAGTGACTCTAGTGCCATAACCGAGAAATGACGGATGAAAACGCCGTCGCTACCACCAGTGAACACCATGGCACGGCAGCTTTCATCTCTATCCAACTCGGCCGTCACCGCATTTAATTCCGCTACCGTTTCATCGGTCAAATATCCTTCTGGTAAGGTAATGGTGATAGCCGCAATGGCATCAAATCGTTCAATTTGAACTTGTGTCATAACTTGCCTCATAAAAAATTTTCAATTTGTCAAATGCTGTAGGTTTCCCTTTAACCAACACGACGCAATCGGCAGTCGCGTGGTATTATTCAGCATATGCCAAGTGGATCCGCGTCGGGCGAGGTATTTGCTGTTCAGGAAAAAAGACCGTCCCCCATTCGTTCTAACCGCGTGGCAACTGTGTTCACGCCACTAATTGTGGCGGCACCTCAGAATAGACGTGTACGCGAATAGGAGAAATTTCGATGCGCCATGATTTAGAATTCGGCCTGGACGTGGGAATATACGGTCGCTTGGCGCTTCCCGTGGAGGTGTTGAAGTTAGCAAGACTGGCCGAGGATGAAGGGTTTCAATCCGTTTGGTTGGCAGATCATATAGTCCTACCTGCTACAGTCGAGTCGCAATATCCTTATAGTCCGGATGGCAAGTTTCCTGTACCCCTGGATGAACTTCTGTTGGAACCTATTGCCACTATGGGTGTACTAGTCGGCGCGACGCAAAGGGTAAAAATCGGTACGGCAGTCCTAGTTATCCCCTATCGTAACCCGATTTTATTGGCGCGCATGCTGGTCACGCTGGACCAATTTTCTAAGGGGCGCATTATTCTAGGTGCTGGCGTCGGCTGGTTGGCTGAGGAATTTGCAGCCTTAGATACCTTTGATTTCTCCAAAAGAGGCCAGGTTACGGATGAATACCTCGAAATCTTCAAGGCAATTTGCGCCGGCGGCGAAGTGGCCTATGAGGGAGATACCTACCGCTTCGATCCCGTCCATTCACAGCCACCGTCGGTACAGCGGCCTCATCCACCCATTCTGGTAGGTGGCACTTCGAAACGGGCTCTGCAACGGGTTGCTCGGCTGGCGGACGGCTGGCTATCCGTTGGATTAGGACTGGATGATCTAACAAAAAAACTAGCGGATCTGCGGGCGGCTTGTGACATGGCTGGA
>ERZ651768.3361-NODE-3361-length-10735-cov-3.732408_pt1 | contig 10735 bp, 8 predicted proteins | sample MGYA00514754_ERZ651768 | MGnify/ENA metagenome assembly ERZ651768 | reverse complement strand
GTAATAGGTGAATCAGCAAAAAGCTCAAATCCCTCATCTCCAGCCTCAAATACACCATCCACGATGGCGGTGGATACCCGCCGTTGACCATTCACGATTCCCCCTATCCATAAACCGACATATGAAAAATGTTCCACCTGTTCCCTGAGAGTCTCGGTATGCTGCTTATACTGACAGGATGGATGGATGCTACCATCCTCCATAAGGTTCCAGCCATTCCCCAAGATTCCAAAATTGGTAACAGTCAAACCCAGCTGCCCCACGGAGGTAAATTTATCATATTCATCGGTTACATTTAGGGATGAAATGATGCGGTAGACTGGCCTGACCTGACCATAAAGGCTAGTGGCTACCATTATAATGAGACATATTTTTATCATCATTGGACCAAGGTTATTTTATTTACCTGTATATGATTCCCGCTTTTCATTTTCAGCCAATACAGACCGGAAGACAAACCTGAAGCATTCCATTTTACGGCATACTCGCCAGTAACAAAATGATTGTCAAATAATATCTCAATTAACTGCCCGGTAATACTATAAACATGGATTGCATATTGCCCGGACACAGGGATCATAAATCGAATGGTGGTTAATGGGTTAAAGGGATTTGGATATGGCGGATAAAGTAAAAAATTTTCTACTATAGTGATATTATCATTAATACTTGCAGTACTCTGCCAATCAGTCCCTGGAGTTCCATAATCACCATCCCCGTATTGCACTGTTGATGCATACCAATTCTCTGTAACATTATTACTTAACTCCACATCGTGGATTTCCATGGTAATACCGTTGCCAAAAGTCCATTCATTGGTGTAGTGGACTTCATCTACAACAGCACCTGTGTTATCGGTTAAAATGATTTCATCTTCACTATTGGATAAAGTAAAAACACTATACGCATAATCTGCAAGCAATCCACCATTGAGTGCTTCATCACTATTTCTTGCCATTACAAAATAATCTCCCGGTTCAATCAATACAGACATAACATCATTTGTAATTATATGTTCATCATTATCCGTATCCTTGATAGTCCAACCCTCAATATCAATCGTTGAATCGGTTGTATTATGGATTTCAAACCATTCACCATAAGATTCAGAAACAGCAGCTGGGTCGGGCATAATTTCCGTAATTACAATCCCTGCATCATTGTACATCAAATCATCAAACCAGACATCCATATAAACAGGTAAATGATCTGATGCATCATGAAGCGCATCTGCAATCGCATCACTTACGGATGAATTATTTCCATTATTGATAGCCTGGTTAAAATGATTACCATCATTGCCAAACGCCCAGTAAGTATCTTCTACATAATGCATTTCTGACGATTCATCCAAGATAGCCATGGATAAAAATAACCAATCAAAACGGTCATCCATCCCACCGTTGGCGCCACCGCCAAAACTGGTTGTTCTGGGTGATTGGGTATGTACATCCGCATAGGAATTATTATTATGCCAGTGTCCAATCCGGTCAATAGGATCAAACAACCTCCCATGGTTATTATCGGTATCACCTGTCAACATATTGAATGCAGGCTCTGATGATGAACTATTAGAATAAATATTAAAGTCACCTGCTACAATGAAATAATTCTCATCTAAATTATTTAGATAGTTTCGTAGGATTGTAGCTTCTTCCAAACGCTCCTCAGCATTTGAATCACCCGATTGTGCCTTGAAATGAACCCCATAAACATTGAACTGTATACTAGATTGATTATGAATCATTACCCATTCAATAACATCTCTTGTTCCTGATGATTGTGCAGTATTTACTACACCTGTGCTGATGAAGGTGAAATCATCATGACGGTAAAACAAAGCAATATCTAGGCTAGCACTTTGATTGGTAAAGGTAGCATTTGACCAGGCGTCTGGTTCAAAAACATCAAGTACATCGGATTTAAAATGACTAAACCCAATCTGACCCACTATCTCCTGAGCAATGATTAGATCCGGTTCAACAAAATCAATAATGGAAGTAAAATCGTTTTCCCGATCATTCTCATCTTCAAAATTCAACAAGTTATAGGTCATGATTCTTGCTGTACTTGCAGCCAGACAACTAATCGCTGATAGAATGAAAAGAGATAGTTTAAATTTATTCATCCAATATTGCTTCAATTCGACCAATTTCAATCTGATTATGGTTCTTCAGTATTCCAGTATTGAATCGTTCTAATCTAGACAGTTCCTTCTTATTAAGTAATTGTAAATGTTCCAGTACCTTCATGGTGGCCGGTGACAGGGCCCTAAAATTTCCATCCAGTACTTTCAAAGCCAAACCCACACAGCCCCCATCTGACTTTTTTATGGATACGCCCCGGATAGATTCGCCACCAATCTTGGTAACACCGTGACCATTTTTTACTTCAATAAAAAGTGTATCAAAACTATTTGAACCAGAGATAAGAAAAGGGTGCTTTACCATAGCCTGGTAAGCTCTTTCTAATTCCAAATATTCCCCTGATCCCAGTTTTTGAAATAATCCCGCAATAGTGGCCAAGGTCATAAAGGGAGTGGGCGCAGAACAGCCATCGATACTGGTTGGTATGTCATCAAGGCCCGTGTATTCCTGTAGCAAGGCAAAGATCGTTTCCTGTACTGAATGATCTTTCTGGATATATCCTTTTGTGCTCTGGTTAAGGTGTTTTGCCAGGGCCAACATACCCGCGTGTTTCCCGCTGCAATTGTTATGCAATGCTAGTGCATCCTGACCGTTTTTTATCATCCCATATCGAGTATCCTTATGAGAAGGAAAGTGGGCTCCGCATTCGTAATCATCTGAAGAGAGACCCAGTTTTTGAAGCATTTGCCGGGCGGTATCAATATGCTCTCTTTCGCCTTTATGTGAACCACACATCAAGGCAATATGATTATCGGAGAAACCGGCAGCATCAACTGCACCAGCTTTGATGGCCGCGGCAGCCTGGAATGGTTTTAGAGCGGAACGAATACAGGTTAGATAATGAGGGTCTCCTGAAGAGAAGAATATTTCTCCATTTTCATCGATGGCAACAGCAAAAACAACATGAATGCTTTCTGTAAAATCACCACGGGTAACTTTGCATAAGATCGCCATTATACTTAATCCACAAGTTTTGATACAAATTCGAATTTAAACCCTTTCTTTTGTAGTTCAGGTATTTGTTTTTTTAATACAGCTAATGTTTGGGGTTTAACATGTCCTATACCAATCGCTAAACCATTTCTTTCTGCTATATCAGTCAATTGTATCAGTTGTGCATTTATTTTTTCTTCATCCAATATATTATCTAAAAAAATATTTCGGCGACTTGTTGGCACATAAAACTGGCGCATTGTTTCCTCTGCTAAGGTGTTAATCGTGGTTCGACTATCAATGAAAAATTTATTCTCTTCTTTTAATACACTAGCAAGTGTTTTCATTACACGATAGGATTCTGTAGCTCTAGAACCCTGGTGATTATTCAAGCCCTTTGCTTCAGGAATATGGTTCAAAGCTTCTTTGATTCTCTTTATTAATTCGTCATCTTGGAAGTAGTTCATAAGCACAAATTCTTCCTCGCCAAATGTTTTCCCTATATTTTCCATGGGCATATGAACAATAACCTCATAACCAGATAATACAGCATTTTTTGAAAATGATTGGCTATGCTCATGACCTGGTATGACAGCAAATGTTAATCTGGCTGGAAGATTCAAAAACCCATTTGAAACTTCATCATTGCGGTAACCGAAATCATCAATAATCAAGCCAATGATCCCGCGCAAAGGCGGATGTGGTGGTTCCGGTGGTGTTTGTTCCACTGCTATATCTGGCTCATCGATGATTTCCTTCGTATCGAACACCAGCTCATCCTTCAATTTATCCAAATGATCTTGCTGTCTCTTTAAGACAATTAAAAGGACGATAACAAAAAGCGTTAATAAATAAATCAGAGGACTACGGTAATCCGGTTTTGTCAAGGCAGGCGGGTGCTTATGCTAAAAGTATGGGGAATCCCAATATCCTGTGAACTAAAACGAACAGCATAAAAAATACCGTAACGTCCTAGTTGTAAGCCCGTACCGGTAGATATAGACCATGTTTGATCTGTAAAACTGGTACCAGTTAAAATATGGAATTGATTCCACCGAAAATTATTTCCAAATGAAAATTGCCAAGTTTGTGGTAAAAATGCCCATTCGCCAGTTATACAAACCAAATTCTGGAACTTGTCTCCATCCATTGACTTGGATACACCAACCAATAATCGTATTGGAAGTTCTGGAGCTTTAATATCCATATTTGACAGTTTGCCAATATTCAATAAAGATATCCCCCCATTCCAGCCAAATCTTAACAACTTTGCATATCCCATGTCCAGGCTGATGCCAGTTGAACTTTGATCGTATATTGCCATATAAAGTGTGCGGACCGCAAATCCAACTTGCCCAGCACCGATTGGATAAGAAAACCCTGTTTCTAAGGTCAGTCCAAATGCAGCAAAGGATCCTTGTGGGTCATCCACTGGCTTATGCTCTCTGAATTCCAAGTCGGTCAAACCAGCGTAGCGAATTGAAAATTTGCCGGTACTTTTTCCAATTTGTTGATTCAAGTGAAAATTAGAAATCCGGACATCTCCAAGCCAATAACCGTTATCGAATGATAATAAAGGTCCGCCTGGAGGTGCTTGGATTAGAGCAGGGTTAATTGTGGAAGAACCGCCAAATGCCGCATGGCTACCAATCGCTAGCTCTATCGCTCCTGCAGGCAGCACCAGAAACTGGGTTCCAATGGCCATAAGCGGCGAAAGAAATATGCTCCAGATGAATAGTTCTCTAAAAATTGAAAGCATAGGATAACGTATGCCCAGTCTGAGTTGCCCAATCCATGGAAAAAGTATAATCGATCCGGGAATCATGATCAGTCAACAGATTATATTCTAATCCCCAACCAAAAGCAATACGGCCATTCCCAAATCCACCCCGGAAATAATAAACATCTTGATAAGTATATTCAACACCAACCCGAGAAAGAAATGATATAAAATTACTATGATCGGTAATAAAACCGGCATCTGCAACTATAATAACACTCTTGTATAATAATTTCGTCCCGGCCCGGTATATGGTTGGGAAATTATCCTTATATGCTCGTCCTTCCGCGTATAGAGCACCGGTATTCCATTGATAATTTGAACTAAGATCTTGAATCATCAATCCAAATGTAGTGGTTTTTCCTGATTTAAAAAGAAAACCAATATCAAACCCGATACCTGTACCTTCATATTCTTCATTAACCGGAAGTTGATGTTGCAGGATCTTTATATTTGCTCCAACTGCCAACCAGGGCAATATTCTCTGGGCAAACGTTACCATGAAAGCATCTTCACCTGTCTGCATCATTACCGTTTTTTCTCCCGCACTGTTTCGCCCTTGGATATCAGTAACGCCGGCACTGGCCCAGGCAATACCCAATCCAGCCGTTGGTGGAAGCGATGTCGCAAAACTGGTACCAGCCAAACGTCGGTCTAATGACATTTCAGAATAGGAAAACCCAACTTGTTTTTTCGTCAAAAATGCTGTCCAGGCAGGGTTAAAAAATGCAGCAAAACCATGATCTTTCTCTGCTGTAAATGCCCCGCCCATTGCTATAGATCTAGCGGTCATCCCCATGCGTAGAAATCCGCCTGAATATCCTGCCCATTCCTGTGCGGAAAGTTCCGTAATCAGAAATAGGATTATTAATATTCTCTGCATCATTTCACCACAATGAGTTTTGTCCATAAATCCGCAGGCATTTTATTTAAAGCAGTTGAGTAATTCATTCTTATGAAGTAAACCCCATTGGCAACATGGTCTCCAGAAACGACACGACCATCCCACTTTAAAGCTCCTTGATAAGTATTCAAATCATATTCCTGATGGTAAACTCTTTCCATAGCAAAGTTGAAAATATCCAGTTTGACCAAAGTATTAGCTATGTGATCTGTATGAAAACGGACATAACCATCATTGTTCAATTGATTATGGCTTAAAGGTGAGAACGGATTCGGGTAAGCATAGATCTCTGTAGGATCATGGTTAGCCTGGTAGATCTCCCAGCTACTGCCATGTATATCAGCTGATAATGCTGCTCCATCCAACGTACCAATCCATACACGTGGAATTGTATCTCGACCCTCAATAGCCAGGCTGTAAACTGTATTTGTCAATATCTGTTTTTGAGTTAGAATAGTATGATCTATCGGGGGATCAAATATTGCCCAGTTTTCACCATCCAGGCTTTTCCATAGCCCGTTCGAAGTGGCTGCAAATACCAGTGAATCACGTGATTCAATATTATAGACTCTTTCCCCTAATAATGCAGTCTGCCAAGTAAGACCATCATCCCGGGTATAACTTAATCCACGAACTTCTCCTGGTTCACTGGCATTAACCGTAGCAGCCCATATCGTTCGCTGACCATTCCAAATCTGTTTAGCCAAACCCACCACAAAATTGCCCGATAAACCATCATTAGGATACTTATAGTGTTCCCATTCTATACAGCTTAATACTTCATACTCATTTGTATCTACTTCCACTATCTCTTCAACTATTAAACCACGATTTATCCCGTTTGCTGTTCCTACCCAAACGGTATCACCAAATGCTAAAACGGAAAACGCTTTATGGTTATGATTACCGCCATCTTCAGGATCACGGGGATTCAAGAAATAATCTTTCAGAATCGGTTCACCTGTTGTATCTATAAATGCCGTATCCTGGCATGTGGATAAGGCAACCTGATGATCCATTGGCATCGGAACATTCTCTGGTTTCCTTAGATTATTGTTAGATAGATCAAAACGCCGTAAGCCACCTGCCCAACTGGCAAGCCATAAGAATTTTCCTGAGATGGTTACATCATAGGTTACATTGGCCTGTGGTACTGTAACCGGTAATTGGCGAAAATACCCTTCGCCAAAGGGTACAATTATGTCTTCGGGTAGATCTACCGGCTGTGAAAAAAATTTCCATTCGATTGCTTTGGTCGTCTTCGCGATCCCCAGTGTTACATTTTCCCCATCATTAAATCCTATATTTTCGGATGATGTAAATTCGATGGAGCCCGATTGAATCGAAATCCAAATCGGGTCTTCTGTCCCATACGTAGTATCACTCTCAACAGCAAAGGTTAAAGATTTTGATCCATCATTATTTTCTATCTCAATTATATTTCCAGTCTGGATACTATCCATCAGTGTAGTTTTATTATCCGGATCTACAGGATTCACCAACATAAATTCACCACTATAGCCTAATCCAGGGATATATTCACTATCCCATTCAAAATAAAGTCCTCCAAGAGTCCCTAATCCCAGACTATCCCAAATAAAATCAAACTCTAACACAACTTGGGGTGGGATATCATACCATGATTCGGCATCCATGGTTAATGCTAACCCCAATCCCGTTGGAGTATCACTATCCTCTCCCGCCAAGGCAATAACCATGGTATCACCTCTCACGGCAATGGCGGATACTCCTCCCAAGGGTAGTTTGTATGTTTTCTCGGAAGGGTCATCAATTACACTGACCAGTGAATCAGAAGTCGTTTGGTAGGTATAAACAAAATGTCCATCGTGCAGCGATAACCCACGGCCCGTGCCAAACCAGGTCAATGAATCTCCCATAGTCCGGATCTCGGCTACAACATTACTGGTAAACCCGTCATCAAAGTATGAAATTTCTCCGCCATCCGTGGATTTCAAGGCAAACCGATTCGGAGTCGCAGACTGACCGAAAAGCCAGGATACCAAACATAGACTTGCAATCAATTTATTCAATGACAACTTCATGTAGAAAGGATTTACTGTATTCATCAGCTTGATCCTGGGCTATGAATTCCCACTGGAATATCCCCGTTTTTGTCTGGAAATCAGGATCAGTATTCCCTGATCCATAAACCGGTATTCTGAAACTATAAGTACCATCACCACGAACGATATCGCCGCTGGTAAAATCGGGTTCATAAAGAATATTTTCGCTTCCATCATCAAACAAGTAAATGTAGTTCCCTCGATTCATGAGAGAATCTCCATCCACATGAAACGATGTAAAACCGACCCACTTTATAGTCTCTAATCCATCAGCATCGAATACTTCAGCGTAAACCGGGTGTAGTGTTACGGTCGAGCCTTCAGGACGACTGATCGTATCCGGAGCGGTAACAGAAATGATCCTGGGTATAATATTGCCTATGGCGAACGAGTCCAGTTTAGAAATTTCTTCCCCATCGTAATGGGCCAACACTGTTAGATATACTTTTCCAGAATCATCCCCCAGTGTATTCATAATTAAGGTCGAATCATTGACCAGTTTGATGGTGTACATTCTATCGCCGGAAATTATATCTCCATAGGTACCATCATCCCGTAGAATTAGACTGTCGGGTGTATTAGCTTTATCTGTCCCATACCAAACTAAAGATACACTCGTTAAAAACCTATCTTCGTATGAAGATACAACACTAGCAGCAAAGTATAATTTGTTCATATCCTGATGAAAAGTAAATTGAATATCTGATATTGTATTAACTGAATCCGGTGTTGAATCCGTTTCCGAACATCCAACAAAAACCAAAGCCATCAACAGAAGAATACGGTTCATGTATAAGAAATTATTCCTAAATAACATTAATCTCCCTTTCCTTTAGCATCGACACGATTGTAGATATAATCTGCTATCAGTGTCCCTACCTGTTCTAGGCTTTTTGCACTGCAATTTTCAGGAACATCATCCAATGTATGCCAGAAATTGGTGTAGGAATTGGGATATTCAAAATCAATGATATCAATTGTTGGTATACCAGCATATTCATTTAACGGAACATGGTCATCATAAAGTGCATAATCCACATGACCCTTGAAACCATTTAAGCCTAGGTCCCGGGCACGGTCCCATAATTGCCTAACTAGATCCTCGTGATATTTAAGGGAATATCTTTCTATGGGCAAAGACAATTGTTTATCGCCAACCATATCCAGTATAATGCCTTCACTAGGTAAAGGTATGGGTAAATGTTTCGCAAAATACATCGATCCCTGGCAATAGGTCTCATTTATCCCTGGGTCACCGCTATCTTCTCCATCAAAAAAGACTAGATTTACTCCAATCGGTGGTGAGTTTTTCGCCATTATGCTGGCGAGTTCTAACATAACCGCCGTTCCCGAAGCCCCATCATTAGCCCCAATGATCGGATGGTCCCAGTTAGCATGGTTTTCATCCTGATCAGCCCACGGTCGGGTATCCCAATGAGACCCAATTAATGACTGAAATACAGCAGATCGATTGAATCGAGCAATAATATTTGTTCCATTGTGCCATTTATCTTTACCCTTTTCCTGAAAGGAAAATTCCTGCAATAGAATTTCATCAGCAAAATTTCCCAATTTGTCAATAATAAAGTCCTTACAGGCATTATGACCATCTGAACCTGGATTCCGGGGACCAAAACTGCATTGATCTAACAGATATTGATAAGCACTGTCACCATTAAACCGTGGAACATCAAGATTATTACACCCGCCGGCAAAAACCATTAACCCGTAAATGATTATTTGACGCATATTTACCCTGATAATGATATGTTTACATCAAACCCAAAATCCCGGTCAATCTTTTTACCTAATGTCCGGCTATCGTTTTCTCGATATTCATAACGCATCCCTCCGGATACTTTATTGGAGAATTGATAAGATACACGGAGTCCGGTTTTCCAACTGGATGCAAAAGCACCCTTTTCAAGTTCAACTTTATCACCCGATTTGAATTCCTCATTATCGTTCATATCAAAATTTAGGGTGAAACTCACATTATTATTCAGTTTCAGATCTCCATAATACGGAATGGGGATAGTCATTCCTCCCCTATGTGTATAAGTTGCGGTGGATGTATAACTAAAATCCTTGCGAATAGTTAATCCAGATGGTAATTCATCTAAAGTCATATTTCTATTATGTCTAAAAGTAACGGAAACATTTTTTTTAAGGGTCATATTCATACCCAACAATGGTGAAAAATTCATATTAATTCGGGATGAACGTTCAAAATCCTTATAATCTTCTGCAAAGGATCCAAACTTGAAAAAATTCATGTTTTCCGGAGAGATTTCCTCAAACTGCCATGAACGAGTTTCCTTCCCTGAATAACTGTGATCCATAGAAGCACTTTTAGCAAACCATTTAATAATCGGCCATTTTTCCAGACCGCTAACTCGAAAACTCCAACCTGGGAACGGAATACCATTCTGAAACCATTCATCGAAAGCGATATAATCTCTTGTCATGGTTCGTTGTTCGATACCCGTACCACTACGGGTTGAAGATAAATTTTGGGAAAAATTAAAATTGATCGTTATTGCCCGAGAAACTTTTATCCCGGAGCGAATAGACCCATCCCGCTTATGATCCCAATTACCGAGATTTGTTCCAACTTCACCTGATTGATCCAGTCCATGATCCGGCAGATGCCAGAGTTGAAGATGGGACCGACCCTTCCAGAAGAAGTAGAGATCCAAGAGCTCCATGCTCTCGAGATTTCCTTCTCGTACTCTCTCGAAGCGAGACTGAAGACGGGGCAGATTCTCGAGTGGGACCGCCGGGTTGTTCTTTATTTCCGGGTGGTGTCGGGTGGAACGCATTTGATCTGGTTCGATTTGCCGGTGAGGGTGACAGATGCCTACACTCCGGTGATGCGAGGAGTTGT
>ERZ651768.3360-NODE-3360-length-10736-cov-3.263439_pt1 | contig 10736 bp, 10 predicted proteins | sample MGYA00514754_ERZ651768 | MGnify/ENA metagenome assembly ERZ651768 | reverse complement strand
GACTGCTGGTGGAGGAATTCTAGACGCTGTCCGCGGTGCATCAGTACCAACTGTGCCAGGGTCATTTATGTCGACTTCACCAGGGTTTCTGTCGTCGATGACATCAGCATCGGCAGCATTGGCCAACACCTCCGCCTCGTTGATCTCGGTATCTTCTGGACTGGCAATTTCCTCAACAGTTGCACCATCCGGTTCACCATCAGCGGGGTCCAATCCTGGGCCATCACCCCGCACCTCCTCCGCCAATTCCGGAAGGATGACAAATTCGGAAGAATTGCCACGCGCGAATGGAACCGGATTCAATGGCTCAGACGAACGCTCAGGAGCCATCGCCGTACGATCCCGATCTGACAGCATGCCGAAATCTGGTGGCTCGGGAGCCTCAGTATCAATGCGTGGCTGAACGAAAACGAAGCGTTCGGCCTGGCGCTGCTCCGCCAGCCGCTGCTCAAGAAGCTCTGAATTGCGAGCCGCAAGCTCCTGCGCTTGACGTTGGACCATCTCTTGGACAAACGGCAGCCCAGGAATCAACAGTACAAGCACCAGCAGTAGGGCATGGCCCACAACTGAAATCAGAACTCCCTCGCGGCGCGACATCGGACCGTCAAAGGACGGCGTGTCAGGACGCGATGGATCGAGGTCAAAGTACATAAGTCAGTGGGAAGATTATAACAGCCAGCAATTTCCCTATCGATCAGGCGCGGGTTGCCAGATGCAGATATACGACGCCGCAGGTAAGTGGAATTGTCCGCACATTCGTGAAGCCCGACTCCACTAGCAAGGCCGACAACGCGGCCGGAGTTAAGAAGGACTGTACCGAGGCCGGCAAGTAGGAATAAGCCTCCGAATGACGCGAGACGAGACGGCCGAGGAGTGGCAAGAAATGCGTAAAATACCACCGGTACAGTCCTCTGAGGACCGCGGTTGAGGGCATACTAAACTCGAGAATTGCTAGGCGTCCTCCAGAACGAAGTACACGACGGATCTCGGTACAGACCAATTTGCTATCTGAGACGTTTCGAATCCCAAAACCGATCGTCACCACGTCGGCCGACTCATCTGACAACGGAATGCACGATACATCACCGCGCATTAAGTGGACGGACGAGCTAGCCGTGTAGCGCTGTAACTTCTGAGCTCCTAGGTGCAACATCTCACTGGCAAAATCAATCCCAACGACACGCCGTGCGCCTGACCGACGGGAGTGGATTGCCGCGAGCGCCAGGTCACCAGTCCCGGTGCACAAGTCGACGAGCGTTTCCTGCCCATTCAATTCGAGTTCAGCGATTGCCCGAGCACGCCATCGTCTATCCAGCCCGGCACTCAATAGATGGTTCAGGATGTCATATCGTGGTGCGATAGCATTAAACATGCTCGCGATATAGTGAGCGTCCTTCTGGAGGGACTTCGAACCGACAGTCATTCTTTCCATGCCGGGTACAAGTTATGCTTTAGCCCAAGTGCTGCTAGAACTTTCCCTGCTATAAAATCCGCCAGATCACTTAGCTCTTTAGGTCCTTGGTAGAACGCAGGCATCGCGGGAAGGACCATCGCCCCTGCTTCGGCACAGGTAACCATGTTTCGCAACTGCGGTAGGCTCATTGGAGTCTCGCGTGGTACAAGAATTAACGGACGACGTTCCTTCAACATTACATCGGCCGCCCGCTCGACTAGATTTCGTGACAGTCCGTGGGCTACTCCTGCCAGCGTTTTCATCGAACACGGCACGATGACCATGCCGTCACAGCCATGGCTACCGCTCGCGATACCCGCGCCGAGATCTTTGTTCGAATGCAGCCGCAGGCTTCCACACTCAACAGTCGCACCATAAGTCTCTATAAGATGAGGTAATAGGCGGTCTGCGGAAACACTGAGCTCCTCCATTAGAAGCCGACGCCCAAAGTCACTCACAACTAACTCGACATGGAACGCTTGTTCAAGCAAAGCGGCCACAGTGCGAACGGCGTATAACGCACCACTGGCACCGGTAATGGCAACAGTGAGCGACCGGCGAGATTCATCCGACATAGATTGCTGCCGCAGTAGTTGCTAAATAGAGAATGCCGACATAGCCATTCAAATCAAACGCCTGCTTGATACGCGACAGGTCGTTAGCACGCACGAGAGACTGCTCGTAGACTAACAGTGCCGCCACTACAACCACACCGAAAAGATAAATCAGCCCCAAACTCGTTACCGCAGCAAGTGCTGTGAGCATTACGATCGTCACCACGTGCATACCACGAGAGATCCACAACGATTTCGATACCCCGTATCGGACTGGAATCGATCGCAAGCCTTGGTTCCGATCAAAGTCCACGTCCTGGCATGCATACAGCACGTCGAAGCCCCCGACCCACATTCCGATTGCCAAACCGAGCAACCATGGTTCCCAACCCGCACGCCCGCCCGCGGCGAGCCACCCCCCGACCGGTGCGACTGCCATTGCGAGTCCGAGAAAAAGTTGCGAATAATTCGTATACCGCTTCGCCAGTGAATACCAAAAAGTGATCGCCAATGCAGCAGGCGACAAAGCAAGACAGAGGGTAGAAATCTGCGAGGTCACAGCAACGAACACTGACGACCAAAACGCCACAAACATCACCGCTTGGAAGCGTGAAATGACACCTCGGGGTATTTCTCTCGCCTCGGTACGAGGGTTCAACGCATCGTGTCTCGCATCCACTAGGCGGTTAAAACCCATCGCCGCAGTGCGGGCAGCCACCATAGCGGCAATGACCCAGCCCACGCGACTGAGTGTCACTAGTGTGTACCGTGACGCTAGCAGCATACCCGCCAAAGCGAACGGCAACGCAAAAACCGAATGGCTAAAACGAACGAATGAGGCGTAAACCTGTATCCGCCTCAGCATCAAGTCACCCTCTCAAGATTCTGGGACAATAACCAGCCACTTCTCCCTCAACCCACGTCCTCGAGCCAAGTAATGTCTGAAGCACCGATACCGCAGACTAGATATTCTTCCACATCACTGACGCTCTCGGGAAGCGCCACAGTAATCAAGTCCGCACTCTTCCCCGGCTCAATCGTGCCAAACTCATCCTCCCATCGGAGCGCTCTCGCGCCTTCAATCGTGGCACTCATGAGCAAAGACGAGGCCGGAACGTCTGGTGAGAGTTCCCGCAATCTCGCAAGTTCGGCAAACAGATTTAGGTCTGGTACGCTGGCTAGACTGTCCGTACCGACCGCTAGACGGACACCAGATTCTATAAAACGCTTAATAGGGGGCGGTCCGGCTCCTGTCCACACATTACTTCGTGGACAGGTCACTAACGTTACACCACTTGCCGAAAGTTCAAGAAGATCCTGAGAACTTAACTGCACGCCGTGTACGACGATGACCGACGGGTCGAGCCAACCAACGCGTTTAAGAAACTCGACCGGACTGCACCCGGGAGGTTCCCAAGATGGGTTCCATGCACCACGCCGCTCCAGTAACTGTCGCCAAGGGCCTCCGCCATCGTTGAGAAACACTAATTCCTCGGCCGATTCGGCTAGATGCACGGTGATTGGCGCCATTGGATATTTGGCACTTAATTTTCGGCGTAATGCCTGAAATAATTTAGGTGATACTGAATAGGGCGCGTGCGCAGCGACACTGACTCTGACGCCTTCGACATCACTCGACAAGTTGGTTGCATCTACCGCAGAACTAGCCTGGGCATCAGGTTCGGAGGAGTTGAACCCCAGAAGCTCATGAAAGACCACCGCCGACAGGGATGCTCGCTTAAGTGGCTCGACCGTCGTCAGGGTGTTACTGATGTCCCCAACGAGAGCTGTGCCGTGACGTCTTAACTCAACGATGGACGATTCAATAGCAGTACGTGTCTCAATGTCAGTGCCACCTTCTGAACTAAGAACCTCTTCGACCCACTTAGGCATCGACTCAGTAGGTGCTATGCGACCTCTGAGCAACGAGAGTTCGAGGTGCGTGTGCGCGTTAACCAGACCAGGCAATACTACGGCTGAACCGAGATCAATATGGTCTTTACTAGCTGCAGAACTGCTTGAGGAGGCCGAACCGACGGACACGATGCGCCCATGGTCGAGCGTAATGCTGGCATTCTTGATCGGGGCAGCTGCGATGGGAAGAGCCCAGGCAGCGCGGTAACGACGCATCGGGAAAAGGACCCTCTAATGCTGGACGCGCTGCCGCTTTCCACTAGGCGTCCTCGCTCGATACCGTACGAGCTCTTCCGGCACCGAATGATCGTTAGCAGCCCTAGCTTGGGCGAGCGTGGTCATTCTTGGAACCTCACGTTGCTGCACAATCGGATCACCAAGGACTTTGTAATGCATATTCCGTCGTTTCGGAATAAAGCCTGCATTTTCGATATTTCTAACAATCTCTAACTCGTCCATACAAAAGGCGGCACCCGCGGCCCGGACAACATTCTCTTCAATCATAACGCTACCCATATCATTCGCACCGTACGACAAGCTGAGCTGCCCAACTTTGCCTCCTTGAGTGACCCAAGACGCCTGCATATTGTCAACGTTGTCAAGCACAAGCCTTGCCAAGGCTAAGGTGCGTAGGTAATCCACTCCAGTTGCTTCCATGCCGCCACGCTCAGTATTTGACGGCTGGAAGCTCCAAGTGATGAATGCCGTGAACCCGCCAGTTTCGTCCTGAAGATCGCGCACGCGCATCAAATGTTCGATACGCTCATCTAAACTTTCGACCGTCCCGAACATCATTGTAACTGTGGTCCGCAGGCCCACACGGTGGGCGTCCCGCATTACACCTAACCATTCGCTAGCTGAGGCTTTGCTGTAGCAGTTTAGCTCCCGCCTCACTCGATCAACGAGGATCTCAGCGCCACCGCCGGGGATACTATCCAAGCCGGCATCGGTAAGCCGCTCAATGATTGACGGTACGTCCAATTGGCTAAGACGCGAGAGATGGATAATTTCTGGTGGTGACAGTGCGTGTAATCGGAATGACGGATACCGCGTTTTGACTGCACGGAAAAGGTCTTCATACCACTCCAGCGGAAGATCGGGATTATGCCCACCCTGCAGTAGTAACTGTTCACCGCCAACCGCAATCGTCTCGTCGATCTTAGTAAACAATTCGTCAAAGCCGAGCACATAGCCTTCTGGAGATCCCACGGGTCGATAGAAAGCACAAAAATTGCACTTCGCCACACAGACATTGGTGTAGTTGACGTTTCGGTCGATGATATAGGTGACAATTCCAGATGGGTGACGACGAGCGCACGCCTCATCAGCCAAACAACCGAGCAGGTGGGTTGGCGCCTGTTCGTAGAGGGTTAGGGCCTCCGTCCGGCTTAGGCGACCGCCATCACCCACCTTACGAGCGATTTCGTCAACGGTCTGAGGGTTCACTGTCACGGCTCGTAGTACTTCAGTGGCGGCAGTAATTGCACAACACGCTGGTCCTTCGCAGCTTCAAGGAATTTCTTGAGACCGGCCCGCGCTGGGTCATCAAGAGTGAAACTAATATTGTCGCGAAGGTAATCCACCGCTATCTCAACCTTCTCCGCATCCCCTTCACAGAACTTAGTTGCAATAGCGTCGCTAGCCTTCACACCTGCATCCCGTGCAGCAGTCAAGGCAGCGATGTCCTCAGGTCCGACCACTCCAGGCCGCCCAGCCCAAAAAGCCCACACGAATGGAAGATTCGTCATCGCTGTCCACTCTTCACCGAGATCAATTTTCTCAATGCCGAGTGCATCTTGGTCGGTAAAGAGCGCCGCATCACCGATGAGCAGTGCAGCGTCACAACGCTTAAGCATCGACTTAATGTCTGGCTCCAGAGTTACAAACTTCGGTTCAATGTCGAACGACTGTGCACAAAGAACACGTAACAGCGCCACAGATGTACGGGAACTTCTATCAACAGCAATCGACCGCACCGCTGTGATTGGACGGCTAGCAAAGACAGCTACCGAAGCTACACGCCCTATCGATGCAATCGCTACGTTAGGTACAATGTGATAATCAGGCCGCTGAGTGATTTCAATTGACGGTATCAGACCAAGGTCTACAGCCCCGTCGTGGAGGAGCGAGGCACATCTCGACGGCACGTCAAAACGTAACGAGAATCTGTTGGTCTGCTGATCGAGTCCGTGCACCAACGGCCGTGCGTTCAGGTAGGACACCGCCCCCAGACGAATCATCACATAACACTCTCGAAGCAGCCGTTTCTTTCGACAGGCACGAACGACGCAGCCCGAATATTCTGCCTGACTTCCTCCAACGATGTTCTTCGCGGACCCAAATCAACTGCATCAACGGCGGGCACAGCGTCAATGTCATCGGCGCCGAAAGTCAGAGCAACCTGAGCCAACTTCGGACCGTGCAAAGCCCAGTCGACCTGAATTGAGCCAATATTGTCAACCAGTAAACGCGCCAGTGCAACCTGCCGAACGTCGTCGTAGCCAGTCGGCGGCGCTTCGGGTTCGCTCACTACAGCAGCACGGGGCAGAGGAGCAAAAGCCCACACCCCGCGATCCGGAAGCGTCCAACCAGCCACGGCCTTCAGAAATCCAATCCTCTTGTCACCGCTAGCTTCATGAATTGTAACGCGAGAAATTGCTAAACCTGCATCCACAACAGTACTTACGACGGACTCGGGTTCAGGCGTGCGATCCACAACGAGCTCAGAAATAGCCGCCAGTCCTACCTCGAGCAGTTCATCCAACAAGTGTCTAAACAAAGCCATGTCACCATTGGACATTTCCAGGAGGTCATGAACGGCGTATCCCGTAACAGGTATGCCGGCCTCGGCAGCTAGTCGGACTGCCGATACCATCACTTCTGGCGAATCCGGAACACCAATTATCCGAAGCTCCATCGCCTGTCCTCTTAACTCTGTGGAAACCGCCCCCTTCACAGGCACTTCAGCCACACGAACGAAAGTCGTAGTCTCCCCATGTCGAGAACGTCGTACATCGTCAGCAAGCATGCCGAGAGAAAGTAAGTCAGTCTTCAACATCAGGTTTCGCACCTGCTCATCACTGAGTCGACCACCTTCAGTCAACGTCGCGCGAAGGTCATCCAATGCCGCTTCATTAGACATAATCAGTGATCCGCTTTGTGATTTGCTCGGCAAGCGCTAGGGCGCGCCGTCCTTCCGCTCCTGATACGGTTGGATTTCGCTTATCACGCACCGCAAGCACGAAGTCGGCGAGTTCACGCTCGAGCGGCTCCCCACCCGTTACCTCGATGGGACCACCCTCGATCGTGGACTCACCTTCTTCGTCGACCAAAAGACGCCAATGCTCGGCCTGTTGCTTGACATAATCCACTGACAAATAGGACCCAGATTGAAAGAACCTAATCTTTCGCACACGGTCTTGGCTAATTCGACTTGCGGTTAAGTTTACAACGCAGCCGGACTCAAACCGGATTCGCGCGTTCGCAATGTCAATGCGATCACTCAGAATCGGTACGCCGACCGCCTCGATAGATACCACGTCAGAGTCAAGCACGTCGAGAATAACGTCAAGATCGTGAATCATGACATCGAATACGACATCGATGTCCAAACTCCGTGACGGGTAAGCACCGAGCCTATGGACCTCGATAAACCTCGGCTTATCGACCAACGGTAAAGCCGTCGTCAGCGCCGGATTAAAGCGCTCGGTGTGACCGACCGCAAGGCAAGTGCCAGAGTGCGCCGCTACCGCCAACATCTCGTCAGCCTCGGCGAGGTTACTCGCTATCGGTTTCTCAACGAGTACTGGAATGCCAGCGTTGAGCAGCGGCTCGGCAACCTCCAGATGGTTCTTTGTAGGGACTGCCACGATCGCGGCATCCACACGGCCCTCAAGTGCCTCGACGTTAGTCTCAGCCTTTGCCGAAGTCCCGCGAGCAGATTTAAGCGCCCTCCCTTCGTCGATGTCGACAGTAGCGACGAGTTCAACGCCCGCTAACGACGACAGGATGCGCGCGTGGTGACGTCCTACGTGACCAACGCCCACAACTGCGACACGAAGTGAACGCTCTGTCACCGGTGCTGTCCAGTGCATTCAATTGTTCGTCCGATGACTGACAGCCCTGCCTTATCAGCCGCTTGCACGAACGCGTCACCATCCACTATCAAAGTCTTGCCTGCATCGACCGACAGTGCCGACGCACCGGCACCTCGCATCGCCTCCACGGTTGGTACCCCGACCACGGGTACATCGAACCGCATATCCTGATTCGGCTTAGCTACTTTCACGATGCGCGTGCCAGGTCCCGCAAGCCGACCGGCTCGCCCAATGACATCGTCCGTCCCTTCCATCGCTTCAACCGCGACTATGGCCCTATCTTTCACAACAACGGTCTGGCCGATGTCGAGGCCAGCAACGGTATCGGCTATCCGATAACCGAACTCAAAATCGGTCAACTCATCAACAGTCGGATTACGACGCGTCAACGTACCGGATCCAGCTAGTAAGGACCCAAGAAAGGCTGTTGACTCGATTAACGTGATGCCGTGCTCTCCAAGGACATCCGCAATTGCTGATAGCAGTGCATCTGTGGACTGCACTCGAAGCCGTTTCAACACTGACAGTAACGTTGAATCCGGCACCAACCCAGAAAACAACTTAAAATGTTTCACCTGACCGGCCATTACCGCTTCGGTAACACCGGACTGTTTCAGTAATGAGATGCACCTTCCCAGTTGGCCCAGCGATACCCAATGGACAATAGCCTCTGGGACACCAACCGCAGCTTTCTCGATACTGTGATCAGCCTCTTCCTGGATCGCCACGATGGTAACGTTGCGACCAAGTTGGCGTGCCCCATCAAGCACCAGGAAGGGAAATCGGCCGTTGCCTGCGATGACACCGACCGGTGGCATCTCGGAAACCGTGCGGCTAATCATCTACGATCAATTCGTCAAAACGTCGACCAGGCCTACGTAAGCCAACACCACGTTCCGACGACCGGATAAACGTCACGAGATAGTCAACCTCGGCACAAAGCAGCGTCGGGTCAGATTGAATTCGCGCTAGCGCCTGGCTGGTATTGAGCTTCGATTGGAGAAGGTAACGGTACACACGTTTAAGTTGGGTAATAACCTCAGGCGAAAAACCCCTACGCACCAGACCGATAGTATTGACTCCATAGACCCGAGCGCGGTTACCAACTGTTCGCGCATAAGGCAAGGCGTCACGCGTAACGACCGAAAATCCGCCAACGAAGGCGTGCTCACCAACTCGGCAGAATTGGTGAACACCCGATAGAGCACTGATCGTCGCATAATCTTCAACCGATACATGTCCACCAAGGGTGGCACCATTGCCGAAGATCGTATGATTGCCGACTGTGCAGTCATGTGCGACGTGTGCATACGCCATGAAGAGATTGTCGTTACCGATCCTCGTGATACCTCCGCCACCTTTGGTGCCCCGATGGACCGTGACAAATTCTCGGAAGATATTTCGTTGACCAATTACCAGACGACTCTGTTCCCCATGAAACTTAAGGTCCTGTGGGATTAGACCGATGGAAGCACAAGGAAACACCTTCGTGTCGTCGCCGATCTCGGTTATGCCATCGACTACGGCCGAGGACCCTATGTGACAGCGCTGCCCCAATTTGACGTGCTCGCCAATGATCGCGTGAGATTCGATGACACTCCCAGCGCCAATCTCGGCGTTCGGCGCTACAATAGCTGTAGGATCAATCTCGACATCAACCTCTTTAACGCCAAGTAAAAGCGTTGCGGCAGCAACGGGCTGACCTTCAATGTCCGCCCGGCAATCAACTTCAGTTAGCTCGCCAACCGACCCACCAAGCTTTACCTCGAGACGCAGGCGATCGCCTGGTACAACCTGCCGACGAAACTTCGCCTGGTCTACACCTTTGAGGAAAGTTCGCTGAGTAGAACGATCGGGGTCTTGAAGAACCAGAATCGCCGCAACCTGTGCGAACGCCTCGATCATCAGCACGCCTGGCATCAACGGCATGCCGGGGAAATGTCCCTGAAAGAATTCTTCGTTGAACGTAACGTTCTTGATTGCAACAATCGACCGGCCAGGCTCATAGTCCACGACCGAATCGACTAGGAAGGAAGGATACCGGTAACTGAGCTTATCGAGCGTCGCCGGAATGTTGATAGGCACGGAGGCTTCGGAACACGCATCCACGATGCCGAGCTACGCGAACCAGCAAGCAGCATTCAAGGTGCGGTCCGGTAGTGACGTTACGGCAAACGGGAGCGTGACGGTTATGGCTGGTCGTCGCCCCCAGACGCCGCATGCGCTGCGTCAAATCGAGCAATCACATCAGCAGTGATGTTGAGCCCTGGTAAGGTCCAGACCACCCCAGAATCGGTTACGCTGAATACAAGGTGCAACTGCTTCTCAGCAGCTATTTCTCCAATAATCGGTATTAGACTATCTTGAAAATCGATCTGCAATTCTTCTGTTAGGGTTTGCACTTCGACTTGGGCGTCCTCGGTAGCACGCTGGATATCAATCTGCAACCGCCCGATGTCGCGCTGAAGTTGCGCGGCGGCAGTCTCACTCAGCACAGAAGCACCCTGTTCGAGCTTCTCTTGACTAGCCTGTAGCTCTGTGTTCATCGCGTTGATTTCGGAAATCTTCTCCTCATTGAGCGTCTGCACTTGTCCAGCAAGTTCTTGTCCACTGGCTGATACGGCAGCAATCTCTGGCACATTGACCCAGCCTATCACCGCCCCCTCCGGGAGCGACACTTTCGCCTCTTGCCCAGTTGCCCACACTTGACCGGTCCCC
>ERZ651768.3359-NODE-3359-length-10736-cov-4.624355_pt1 | contig 10736 bp, 10 predicted proteins | sample MGYA00514754_ERZ651768 | MGnify/ENA metagenome assembly ERZ651768 | reverse complement strand
ATCGGTTATCTGTTAAAAAGTGCTGGATTGAAGGTGACAATCTTAAAACTGGATCCTTATTTGAATGTTGACCCAGGAACTATGAATCCTTATCAACATGGAGAGGTATTTGTTTTAGATGACGGTTCGGAAACAGACTTGGATTTAGGTCATTATGAGCGGTTTATAGATATAGATATGAGTAAAAATAATAATGCAACTGCCGGTCAAATTTACAGTACAGTTTTAGATAGAGAACGGGCTGGAGATTATTTAGGTGAAACAGTTCAGGTGATCCCTCACATTACCGATGAGATTAAAACTCGGATTGAATCAGTCAATAAACCGAAACGATTTGATGTGGTCATTTGTGAAGTAGGAGGTACGGTTGGTGATATTGAGAGTTTACCCTTTATGGAAACTATTCGACAAATGTCTGTAAATGTTGGGTATCATAACCATATAATTGTTCATGTTACCCTGCTTCCATATGTTAAAGCCAGTGAGGAAGTAAAGACAAAACCAACTCAACATTCTGTTATGAGATTAAGAGAAATTGGGTTAACTCCAGATTTTATTTTATGTCGCTCTGAAACCCGGATAAAAAAATCGGTTAAAGCAAAAATCGCTTTATTTTGCAATGTAGATGCAGCTCATGTCATCGAAGGACAGGATGTAAACAGTATTTATGAGGTCCCACTTTTACTAGACAAACAAAAATTAGGACAGCTAATATTTGAGCGGATGAGATTTTCCGGAGAAACTGATGTGTCAGCACTACAAAATTTTATCCATCATTATCAAAACCCTGTTCATTCAGTAACTATTGCTATGTGTGGGAAATATACTGAACTCCCCGATGCTTACAAAAGTGTGTTGGAAGCGTTCAACCATGCAGGAGTGGAAAATGATGCCCATATAAAAATTAAGTGGGTGGCTACGGGGAATTTACATTCGCTAAAGCAATGTGAAAACGAATTTGCTACCGTAAACGGGATTCTTTTGCTTCCTGGATTTGGTAAACGGGGGTCGGAAGGAAAAATTTTAGCCTGTCAGTATGCTCGTGAACATAAAATTCCATTTTTGGGGATTTGTCTCGGGTTGCAATGTGCTGTCATAGAATTTGCCAGAAATATCTGCGGATTGGAAAAAGCCAACAGCACGGAATTTGATTCCAAAACACAATATCCTGTTATAGACCTTATGGAGTCTCAAAGGATGGTAAAAAGAAAAGGTGGAACCATGCGATTGGGTGCATATAAATGTGACCTAAAACTGAACAGTAAGGTTTACAAGGAATACAGAAAAAAGAAAATTTTGGAACGGCATCGTCACAGGTGGGAGGTAAACAATCGTTTTCGGGAAAAACTGGAAAAAAACGGTCTCATCATTTCGGGGTTAAACGCTGAGTTAAATCTGGTGGAAATAATAGAATTAAAAGATCATCCATGGTTCGTAGGATGTCAGTTTCATCCGGAGATGAAAAGCAGAGTGCTTAAAGCGCATCCGCTTTTTCGAGGATTTATTGAGGCTGCAGTTGAATATAAAAATGGAAATTTTTCAGCATGATGCATTGTGTAAAAGTTGGTGGAGTTCATTTTGGAGGAGATAAACTACCTATTATCGCTGGCCCCTGTGTCATTGAAAGCAGAGACCATGCACTCAATATGGCGGAGTCCATAGCGGAAATTACAAACTCACTGGACCTCCCCTTTGTTTTCAAAAGCTCATTTGATAAAGCGAACCGTACTTCGGTAAAATCTTTTCGGGGATTAGGTATGGAACAGGGGTTGGATATTTTAGGAGAGATTAAAGCAACAGTCGGTGTACCCATTCTAACAGATGTTCACAATCCGGATCAGGCTGCGGTGGTTGCAGGAGTGGTGGATGTACTGCAAATTCCTGCGTTCTTATGTCGGCAAACAGACTTATTGTTAGCAGCAGGGAAAACACAATGTACTGTTAACGTAAAAAAAGGTCAATTTCTGGCACCGTGGAAAGTAGATACCATAGTTCAAAAAATTGAATCTACAGGAAATAAAAATATATTATTGACAGAAAGAGGAACAACCTTCGGTTATGAAAGTTTAGTAACAGATGTTCGCTCTATTTCGATGATGCAAAAAACCGGATATCCTGTTATTTTTGATGCAACACACAGCGCTCAAATACCAGGGACTTCTGGGAACGTTACGGGTGGAATGAGGGAATATATTCCGGTTTTAGCTAAAGCATCGGTTGCTGCTGGCTGTGACGGAGTTTTTTTAGAAGTACATGATAATGTAAATGAAGCAAAATCCGATGCCACAACCCAATGGCCTTTGGATAAATTATCCGACTTGTTAACAACTTTAAAACGAATACATCAGGCAATAAAATGAATGTAAAACAGCGCTTGAAAAAGATAAAGTTAATTATTTCAGATGTGGATGGTGTTATCACTGATGGGACGGTATTAAAAGGAGCAGAAAACTTGGAATTGAAACGTTTTTGTGTTCAGGATGGTACTGCAGTTGTGATGGCAAAGACTGCTGGTTTTCTTTTGGCATTCATCTCAGGAAGATATTCCCAGGCAACCGAAATTCGTTTGAGCGAGTTAAAGATTTCTGATGTGTATAACGGAACACTGAATAAACTTGTCCCTTATGAAAAATTGAAACAAAAGTATAAATTGAAAGATGATGAGATTGCCTATATCGGAGATGACCTTATAGATATTCCTGTGATGGAAAAAGTGGGACTTCCTGTAGCAGTACAAAATGCATATTCGGATGTTAAAGAGAAAGCAGTTTTTGTTACCAAAACAAGGGGTGGTGAAGGAGCTTTCAGAGAATTTATAGATTGGATACTGACGGAATTGGGTGCTTATGAAAAATGTTTAGAGGATATGAAAACAAAAATGTTGAGAGACTTATGATTTTTTTTCGACACATCATTTGGTTCTTGTTTATTATTTTAGGAATAATAGTATCAGGTTGCCTGTCATCCACCCAAGAAATGGGAGGAGAAAAAAGAACAAATCGACCCGATCAGGAAAGCTGGGATGCAACTATTACCCTGACAACAGAAGGGTTGGTGCGGGCAATAGTACAATCCGGATATTTAAAAAAATATCGGCAAAAAAGTTTTATTTTCCTGGATGACAGTGTCACAATGGATTTTTTTGACCATTCTGAAATTCATACGACACACCTAACTTCACACAGTGCAGAAATAAATGAAAAGAGTAATTTTATGAGAGCCATTCAGTCAGTTGTGGTGAAGTCAGATAGCGGGGTTACGCTTTTTACAGACACTTTGTCTTGGGATCATTCAAAACAGCGTATTTTTACAGATGATTCTGTGCAGGTGGTAACGGAAAACCAGGATACTGTATATGGAGTAGGGTTTGAATCTGATATGGAGATGAAATACTGGAAGATCCTGCAACCCTCAGGTGTGACCGACAGGATGATAAATGAATAACGGACATTCTATAGAGGCAAAAAACCTTCACAAGCAATATGGGAAAAAATTGGTGGTTCGTGATGTGGACCTAATACTCAATAAGGGAGAAATCGTAGGGCTACTGGGTCCAAACGGAGCAGGAAAAACCACTACTTTTTATATGATTACCGGTATGATAAAGCCTACAAATGGAAAAATATTTTTAAATCAAAAAGATATTACAGGCGATCCAATGTACAAGCGATCCAGAAAAGGAATTGGCTACCTTTCTCAGGAACCGTCTATTTTTGGTAAATTATCAGTTGAGGACAATCTCCGTTTAGTTTTAGAGTTGACAGATATGTCAAAGTCGGACCAAGAAGAAAAAATCAATAAATTACTTGAAGACTTATCAATTTCACATCTGAGAAAAAATAAAGGAGGAAGCCTTTCGGGAGGAGAACGGCGACGAGTTGAGATTTGCCGCTCTTTAGCAATTGACCCTGATTTTATTTTATTGGATGAACCTTTTGCTGGCGTGGATCCAATTGCTGTTGAAGACATTCAATCCATTGTTCATTCCCTGAAGAATCGTGACATTGGAGTATTGATTACCGATCACAATGTTAGAGAAACACTATCAATTACGGATAGATCTTATCTGCTCTTTGAAGGTGAAATTTTAAAATCAGGTACTTCGGATGAACTGGCAAACGATCCAGAAGCCCGCCGGCTTTACCTCGGTGAAAAATTTAGTCTAAACTGATGGCAAGGTTGGAACAAAAACAATCTTTAAGACAGACCCTGTCTCCCAGACAGATACTTCAGGCAAAGTTACTTCAATTAAATTCTCTTTCTCTGGAAGCATATATTTTAAACGAATTAGAATTGAATCCTGTTCTGGAATCTGTAGAGCAGGAAACCGAAACAGAAGAAATATTTGAGGATGAAGATAATTCATTGGATATGGATCCGGTAGATTATGAGTTTGAGATTATTCAACCTAAAGGGGAACAAAAAAACCTATTGGATTTTCCCCTTCCGGACAAGCTGGACTTCATGGAAACACTCATTAAACAATTGGATGATTATTCTCTCAGTGACTTGGAACGAACATTATGTGAGGAGATAATTTGGAATATAGATGAACGTGGGTATTTGGACGTTGAACTGGCCATGATTGCAGACAGGTTTGATCTAAATGAAGAAGACTTGATACCTATTTTGAATCTTGTTCAGAGCTTAGACCCCAAGGGGATAGGATCACGTGATTTAAAGGAATGTTTATTAGTTCAACTGAATGAAGAGTCCCATTCACTGCCCTATTTGATTGTAGCGGAATGTTATGATGATTTCATCCATAAAAGATTTGAAAAAATAGAAAAACACTTCAAATGTACACGGGATGAACTAAAGGCGGCACTGAAACAAATTGGTAGATTGAACCCTCATCCCGGAGAAGGAAAGATTACCGGGAGAGAAACAGTGGTGATTCCAGACCTTATCATTTACAAAAGAGAGGGGAAATGGGTAATAAGAACGAATGACAGAGATATTCCGGAATTAGCCATAAATGAAATGTATAAGGATTTATCCGCAGGTAAATCATTAGTGGAAAAAGATAAGAAGTATCTGAAAGAGAGAGTTGAAAGCGCAGGCATATTGATTCAGGCTGTTCAACAACGCCGACACACACTTGCAGCAGTAATGGAATCCATTATTCTCAGACAGCCTGCATTTTTCAATGGAGATATTGATGTATTAGATCCTATGAAATTGCAAGATATTGCGGATGAAATCAATGTGGACATTTCCACAGTAAGCAGGAGCACAAGAGGGAAATATGTAGACACCCCTTTTGGTATTTTCGAGCTAAAATCATTTTTTACCGGTACAGTGGAACTTGGCGATGGTCAAATCGTTAGCAACCGGGAAGCAAAACAATCTTTGAAAGATTTAATTGAGGATGAAGATAAAAAAAATCCTCTCACAGATGAACAAATTTTATTCCTTATGAAAGATAGGGGATTTCCACTGGCACGCAGGACAATTGCGAAATACCGAAAACAGTTGAATATTCCTGTAGCCAGGCTTAGAAGAATTATTTAAATAAAAGGAGGTATTATAATGGCTAATCGTCGAATAATTATTGGAGAGAAAGAATATCAAATCCCTGAAAAACTCCTGTCATTGGGAGTGGTTCCTATTTTAGGAATTGCTGCTTTGCTTTGGCTCATAACGGGTGTTTATCAGGTTGGCCCAGATGAAGTGGGAGTGGTTCAGCGGTTTGGTAAAGTAAACAGGATCTCCCATTCCGGGCTTCGGTATCATTTCCCATTTCCAATAGAAACCGTTAAGACCCCAAAAGTTACAGAAGTAAAACGGGTTGAAATTGGTTTCAGGACTGTTGGGAAAAACCAGTTTCGTACTGTAGAACGGGAAAGTATTATGCTCACCGGAGATGAAAATATTGTTGACGCAGAAATGATTGTTCAGTACAAGCTGAAAGACCCGGAAGCATACTTATTTAATTTTGTTAGCCCTATACTCACTGTTCGAGAGGCATCTGAAGCTTCATTGAGAACGATTGTTGGACGTCATGGGATAGACGAAGCTCTCACTTCAGGGAAATTGATGATTCAGGAACAGACAAAGACTCTTTTACAATCAATTTTAGACAAATACAATACAGGAATTTTGGTTGTAGCTGTCCAACTTCAGGATGTTTCTCCCCCCAAAAGCGTTATTGCTGCATTTAAGGATGTGGCTTCTGCGAAGGAGGATAAGAATCGTTTGATTAATGAAGCTGAAGGCTATCGGAATGATGTCATTCCAAAAGCAAGAGGGGAAGCGCAGGCAATGATTCGAGAAGCAGAAGGATTTAGGGAAGCACGAATCAAAAGATCTGAAGGTGACGTGGCAAAATTCAAAGCCATGCTGAAAGAATATAAGAAAGCAAAATCCATCACCAAAAAAAGACTATATTTGGAAGCTATGGAAGAGATACTTCCCGGAATAGACAAATATATTATTCCCGATGGTGAAGGTGGAAATCTATTAAATCTATTGAATCTCACCGGAAATGAGAAAGGAGGCAAAAAATGAAAAAATTAATCATAGCGCTTGTGATCCTTTTAAGTATTGTATTTTTCTCGACTGTTTTTATTGTGGATGTGACTGAGCAGGTGGTCATTCTGCAATTTGGAAAGCCGATAAAAACAATTAAAGAACCGGGACTGCATTTCAAGCTTCCCATTCCATTGCAAAATGCAGTGGTGTTTGATAACCGTCTTCTGGAATACGATGTTCCACCGGAAGAAATCCTGAGTAAAGATAAAAAATCGCTCATTGTTGATAATTATGTCCGCTGGAAGATTGTGGATCCTCTTTTGTTCCTGCAGACAGTTCAGGCAATTCCTACCGCTATAACCCGTTTGGATGACATAGTCTATTCAGAATTAAGAAGAGAGTTAGGAATCCATGAAATGAGCGAAATCATCACCGAAAACCGTGAAATCATAATGGAACAGGTAACTAGCAATAGTAAGACCGCCACTTCTCCCTATGGAATAGAAGTTGTGGATGTAAGAATAAAGCGGGTGGATTTACCTAAAGAAAATCAGAAATCTATTTACGCAAGAATGGAAGCAGAACGAAAAAGACAGGCGAATAAGTTCCGATCTGAAGGTGATGAAGAAAAACAAAAAATCCATGCTTCAACTGAAAAGGATAAAACTATTATTTTGGCCAATGCCTATAAAGAGGCCCAGCAAATCCGTGGTGAAGGTGAAGCAACAGCGTTGGAAATTTATGCTAAAGCTTTTGGTGCCGACCCTGATTTCTATGAATTTGTCCGCACCCTGGAAACGTATAAAAAAATCATTGACGGGGAAACTACGCTTGTGCTTCCAGTAGATTCAGATCTTTTCAAACTTCTTGGGAATCAATAGATGAACCAGTTTGATGGAAAGCAACCATTGATACACTCCACAACTATCCTGGGTGTTCGTTATAATCGAAAGGCTGCTCTGGGTGGGGACGGACAGGTAACAATTGGAGATATGGCGCTGAAACAAAAAGCTGTAAAAGTTCGAAAATTTGAATCTGAAAAAGGTGTTATTCTCAGTGGATTTGCTGGAGCTGCTGCAGATGCCTTGACTCTTTTTGAAAAATTTGAAGGAAAACTGGATGAATTCGGTGGTGATTTGAAACGGTCTGTGGTGGAACTTGCAAAAGAATGGAGAACAGACAAATATTTGCGTCATTTGGATGCTCTCCTAGCGCTTATGGATAAACATTCCAGTTTTATATTATCTGGTGATGGAAATGTCATAGAACCAGATGGTCCTATTATTGCGGTAGGGTCAGGTGCAGGATACGCTCAGGCAGCAGCAAAAGCCTTGATGCAAACAACAAAACTGGGAGCGAAAATAGTTGTTGAAAAATCATTGAAAATTGCGTCTGAAATTTGTATTTATACCAATGATTCTATAACCGTAATTGAGACGGAATGATCACCCAAACCCCAAAACAGATAGTCCGGGAACTGAACAAGTTCATTGTGGGGCAGAAAAATGCCAAACGGGCTGTTGCCATTGCGATGAGAAACAGGTGGAGAAGACAGCAGGTGCCAAATGCAATGAAAGATGAAATTGTGCCCAATAATATCATCCTCATTGGTTCAACGGGTGTAGGAAAAACTGAAATTGCCCGTCGGTTGGCAAACCTTGCGAATGCACCTTTCCTGAAAGTGGAAGCAAGCAAATTCACTGAAGTGGGATATGTGGGAAGGGATGTAGAATCTATTATCAGAGATTTGATGAACACCTCTGTGAATATGGTCCGCATTGAACAGGAGAAGAAAGTAATTAATCAGGCGATAGAATTAGCAAAGAAACGATTAGTGGACTTACTTTTTCCCGGTAAAAGTGTAGCTGCAGAAAGACGAAAATCTGAAGAAGCAGAAAAACGGTATCAACGAAATCGTGAAAAACTTTTAAAAAAATTAGAGAATGGGGATTTTAAAGATCGCTATGTGGAGCTGGATATACCGGAAGAAAACCTACCGATGATGCAGGTGTTCGGACCCATTGGATTGGACGACATGGGCTCGAATATCAAGGACATGCTTTCCAATGTCTTACCAACGAATAAAAAACACAAGCGGATGAAGGTATCAAAAGCCCGGGAAGTATTGGTTGAAATGGAGACCCAAAACCTGTTAGATCGGGATGAAATAATCAGAATTGCAAAAGACAGACTTGAAAATAACGGAATTGTATTTTTAGACGAAATTGACAAAATTTGTGGAAATGAAAGAAGCGCTGGTCCGGATGTGAGTCGGGAAGGAGTTCAGCGGGACCTCCTTCCAATTATTGAAGGAAGTACAGTTAGTACGAAATACGGCTCGGTAAAGTCAGATCATGTTTTGTTTATTGCCGCTGGAGCTTTTCATATATCCACTCCATCAGATATGATCCCCGAACTGCAGGGACGATTCCCTATCCGGGTGGAGATGGAAAAGCTCACGACCCGGGATTTTGTGAAAATCCTCACACACCCGAAATCTGCTCTTATCAAGCAGTATCAAGCGCTTCTGGAAGCAGAAGGAGTGACATTGACTTTTAAAAAAACAGCAATAAGGTCAATTGCTGAAATTGCCACGGAAGTAAACACGAAAACAGAGAATATTGGAGCCCGACGGCTCCATACCGTTATGACCACACTCCTGGATGAATATATGTATGAAAAAGTAAAAGGGAAAACAGCCAACGGCGCTATAGAAATAACACCAAAAATTGTAAAAGAAAAACTGTCAGATATTGCCAAGGATCAGGATTTGAGCAGGTATATTTTGTAGCTCACCTGGATATAATTAATTCTGAATTAAAGGAATCAACTATGCCAAAACATTTTCTACACATTTCAGATTATTCAAAAGAAGAACTTATCGCCATTCTTCATCTGGCTAAAGAACTGAAACAAAAATTCCGAAATCGGGATGATTATAAACCGTTTAAAGATTGCTCATTAGTTATGATATTTGCAAAACCGTCAGCCAGAACACGGGTTTCCTTCGAAAGTGGATTTGAATGGATGGGAGGTCATGCGTTGTTTTTGGGTCCCAACGACATTGGCATAGGCAAGCGGGAAGCTATCAAAGATATATCACGACTGTTCAGCCGGTATAACGATATGATAATGGCACGCCTTTTTGACCATGAGCATATTTTGGAGTTGGCCAAATATTCATCAATCCCCGTAATAAACGGATTAACTGATTACAACCATCCCTGCCAGATCATGGCAGATATATTCACAATCTGGGAACATAAGGAGAGATTCGAAGAATTGAAAATATGTTATGTGGGTGATGGAAATAATGTTGTTCATTCATGGCTTCATTTGGCTTCCAAATTATCCATTAATTTTGTGTGCATTTGTCCTGAGGGATTTACTCCCGATGAAAAGATAGTTAAATTAGCAAAAAATGGTGGCTGTTCGGAGATTGAAATTAGTTATGAGCCTTATTCATCAGTGCAAAATGCAGATATTGTCTATACTGATGTATGGGCTTCCATGGGACAAAAGGAAGAAGCGGGAGCTCGGGAGAAAATCTTTCAGCCATTTCAGGTGAATAAGAAATTAATGGATGCTACCGGAGGTTCAACTTGTTTTATGCACTGCCTTCCGGCAGAACGTGGACGGGAAGTAACGGATGGTGTCATGGAAGCGGATTATTCCATTGTCTTCGATCAAGCAGAGAACCGTCTCCATGTTCAGAATGCGATTATGGTTTCTCTTGCAGGTAAATAAATTTTTGTTTCTGCTGGAAAATTAACGAAGTGAAAATCTAATTAGAATTCCACCGCTTCAACACCAGATTTTTCCCATCAAATACCGCATAAGAATCAAAAGTAAACCAGTCTCCTAAAATTAATAGCTTTCCTGTATTGATTTGTTTTTCCGTTGCCTGATGGTAATGACCGCAGAGGATATAATCAACTCCACCTTCGATTTTTTCACAAGCGAATGGTGTTAGGTCATCCAATACTTTTTGATTGTATTCATCTGAGTGGACGTAATGCTCATGATTCCCTGAGAATTTTTTTGCGACCCAATATCCTATATTTGGATGAAGACACCGAAAACACCAGACAAATAACGGGCTTCGAATTATCTTTTTCATAATACGGTAACCCCTGTCCCAGGAGAGCAATCCATCGCCATGTGTCAATAAAAAGTTTCCCCCATTTATGGTAAATTCAAAATCACCATCATACACTCTGTACATAAGTTCTTCAGTAATAAAATCCATCACCCAATAATCA
>ERZ651768.3356-NODE-3356-length-10742-cov-22.358744_pt1 | contig 10742 bp, 8 predicted proteins | sample MGYA00514754_ERZ651768 | MGnify/ENA metagenome assembly ERZ651768 | reverse complement strand
CCGCCCACATTCAGCGCGTGGCCCGGAAGCGTGGCTGCAACAATCCAAACGCACCCGCAAAGTACCTGGCCATTGCCAGCCATGCCGTGCCGCGGATGGCCCATTCGCCGGTTGTCATTTACAGTTCCGTGGTGTTGTCGCGCGCTCCATCGCGCCGCTCGAGCTTAATGACGTGCTTCTTGATGATCTCCAGCTGCTTGGTCAGCTCGTAACTAGCCTCGAACAACGCCTCCCGCGTCTCCGAATCGTCCAGCGACGCGATGGCGGGGTTGAGCTCCATCATCTCCAAGGCAATGGTCTTGCAGCATCCCTTGATTTTTTTACTGGCTTCGGGGCGGTCCATGAGAAAAATCCTAATAGGTGGCGCGACCACCGGAAAGGTCAAACACGCCACCCGTGGTAAACGAGCACTCCTCACTGGCCAGCCAGGCGACCAGCGCGGCGGCCTCGTCGACCTCGCCGAAGCGGCCCATGGGAATTTTGCTCAGCATATAATCGATATGCTGCTGGGATATCTGCTTGAGGATATCCTCTACGGGGCCCGACATAATCTCTTCTAGATCCTTCATCAGGACGTCCAGCCCACTCTCCGGAGTATCGACTTCCAGCGACATACACTCTCCAATTCGGTTCACGGTCGTATCTACTTTGGCCCCGTCAATCATCGTCGCCCAGTCAGGGGGCTCGGACAATGCCGAACCGCTGAATACTGCGTCGAATACCTCCAGCCTCATTTTATCCTTCATCTCTTGCACAAGCGGATTGAGTTTTGCCTTAATCTTCATTGATTGTGGGCTTACATCCTTTGAAAAGGGATCAGGCCCAAGGTGATCCAATAATGAGTGGCCTTGTTCTTTGGGAACCCACAGAATACACCCGAAGCGACGTGGGTCGATGAAATGGAGGTAAGTGTCCGATCCAAAATAAAATCCGGTGTATCTGGGGTTGGTTTCTCAATCGGTGCACCGGGTGTTTCCGAGGGTTGTCGTGTTCTTCCCGAGTGGGGTAAAACACGATGTAGATTTTTTTGTGGCTGAGTTTAAGCAACATCCGCAGAGTTTTTCGACGGTATTTCATAAAATTGATACAGAGTATTTTAGAAAAAAAGGCCTTTTGTATCTTGAACAAAATGAACTTGTTGACCTTGGAATTAAAATTGAATCGCACGAAAAGTTTCTTAGAAAAGTAAATACATCTCCCGGACTTAACAAACTCATGGAAAGTGTTAATGCTGAAATAAGTGCGGGGATGGTAAATTCGATTTTGACTGGATTTCTCGGAGGTGAGGATAGCAAAGATGATAAAGACGAAACTAATGACCTTAGTTTGTTAATCGCCCTTGAAAAACAAATGCTTTTGTATTTAGAAGGGAAAGGCTCATATCACTCGCCTTGGAGTTCTTTTTTGACGGGCGACAAAACATCTTTGCGGGAGGCCGGTTATCTGGTTTCAGATGATGAGAGGCTTATGTTCATCCTCATTGTTCCAAACGAAGAAAGCGAGGAAGCCAGATCGATCTCTGACTCTATAGGATTGCTTCGTAAATTAATTAAAGAAGCACGCCCACGGTTTTCGGGAGTTGAAGTGGGTCTAACAGGTGAAGATGTTATTGCCGCCGATGAAATGGCGATAACTCAGGTGGATGTTCGAAAGGCTTCGCAAATAGCCCTTTTTGGAGTGACATTGTTATTTATTATCGCTTACCGCGGAGTAGTAAAACCACTCCTTGCTGTATTTTCACTTGTCATTGCCTTATGCTGGTCGATTGGATGGGCTACGTTTGTAGTGGGTCATCTAAATATTTTGACCATTGTGTTTGCTACCATTTTGATCGGCCTGGGAATTGATTTTGGGATTCATGTTCTGGAGCGATATAAAGAAGAACGGATGTCCGGAGGTGATATTCTTCATGCACTGCAAAAAACGGTTCAAGGTACCGGGCGTGGGAATTTTGCAGGTGCAGTGACAACTGCTATGGCTTTCGGCGGTATGATTTTCACCGATTTTATCGGTATCGTCGAACTGGGAAAAATCTCTGGAGGAGGTATTCTCTTTTGCATGATCTCGATGATCCTTGTCTTACCAGCTTTGATCAGTCTAGAGGAAAAGATACGAAAGCCTAAGTATCCGCGGGAGCAGTTTGAGTGGGGAGGTTCTTACCTTGAAAGCTTTTTTCAAAACTATCGTTCGATTATTTTTGTTTCCACGATTTTATTTATTTTCTCTCTTTTTTCCTTAAGGACCGTGGTGTTTGATTATAATCTGCTTAATTTGCAGGCTCACGGGACCGAGGCAGTGAAATATGAAATGAAAGTGATTGAACAGGCGGGACGCTCAGCCTGGTCAGTTGCGGTGCTTGCTAATTCCCTAGAGGAAACTATCAAAAAACATCATGCGCTGGAAAAACTTTCAACTGTCGGAAATGTTGAGAGTATAGTTTCCCTCTTACCAGAAGATCAGAAGAAAAAGATTGAATATGTCAAAGAACTGAGACCAATTTTAAAAAACCTTAAAGTTGAAGCCGAGGTTTCTCCAGTTTCGCATCCACGCTTGGTAAAAACGATGAGGAAAATTCGTTTTAAACTTCAAGGCAAAGAAGGCAATGGGGGGGTAGCTGAAGCAAGAAAACTTGCACAACTTTTTCTAGATAAGAGTGAAGCACAATCTGTGGAGATTGCGGAAAAAAGGCTTAATGATTTTTCAGAAAATCTTTTTTCCGACTACAGAGATAAGATTGCCGACTTGAGGGCGAGTGTTGATGTTTCTCCTGTCAGTGTTGCGGAAATACCTGAAAGTTTGCGAAAAAGATATGTTAGTCAGAATGGGGTGTATTTGATTACTGTATACCCCAGCGTGGACATATGGGATATTGCCCAGAGGGAGGAGTTTATGGGGCAGTTGAGGCAGGTTGATTCAGGAGTTACAGGGAACGCTATACACATGTTTGAATCAACCCGTTTAATGAGGGATGGATACTTTCAAGGGGGAGTTTACGCGATGGTCGCCATCTTTACATACATTCTTGTGTCCTTCGGAAATATTCGTGCCACGCTAATCGTTTTGCTTCCGGTTGTAGTAGGATCAATGTGGACGGTTGGAGTCATGGACTTGGCAGGAATTTCATTTAACCTTGCTAATCTGGTTATTCTGCCATTGATCATTGGAATAGGGGTTGTCAATGGTGTGCATCTAGTTCACCGTTACCGAGAGGAAACAGACAAAAACGTAAATGTTTTATCAAGAAGTACAGGACAAGGAGTGGTCCTTAGTTCACTTACAACAATGATTGGATTTGGTAGTCTGATGGTTGCCGACTATCAGGGTGTCTATAGCCTAGGGCTTGTTTTAACCTTGGGTGTTGGTTGTTGTCTTGTGGCCAGTATTACAGTACTACCTGCCATGTTGAAACTCTGCGCTGTTAAAGGTTGGGAACTATAATTTTTAATTAAACATTTTAAATCAGAGTTTAGCGAGGACTCGCAGCGATATTACCGCCGTCGACGATAACGACACTACCCGTTGTTTTTTCGGCCAGTGCGGTATCAAAAAATCCTTTAGCGACGTCGGTGTCGAATACTTCTGTTTCAAGTAGGTTACTCTTGAAGTATTCGTCAGGGGTCAAACCGCGGGCGGTCGACCGTTCGGCGAGCACTTCCTTGGTGAAAAGCTTAGTGCGGATACGATCTGCATTGACTGCATTCGAACGAATACCATCTTTGCCATAATCGATGGCGTATTGCTTCATCAAGGCGATTACTCCTGCTTTTGGCAGAGCATAGGGGCCAAAATCCTTTCCGGGGTTAAATGCCGCCTTGGATGCGTTGAACATTAAAACACCGCCTGTATTCTGCTTTTGAAACAGTTGAACTGCCTGAGATGCCAGTGTCTGGTGAGAGAAAAAATTCAACTCGAAGCTTTTTCGCAAAGTCGCAGAATCCACTTCGCCTATTTTGCCTCTGATTGCATTACCAGCATTGGAGATTAAGATATCAATTCCCCCGAATGTTTTTATTAGATATTCAAAAGATTTTTTCACTTCTTTTTCCGCTGTAACGTCTACTACGTGAAACGCGATTCCGGTTTTAAATTGTTTGCGCAGTTTTTCTACCTCACAAATCAAGGTTTCTTTATCTAGATCAACCAGAAAAAGGCTAGCACCATTTTCTGCAAACAATTTTGCAGTAGCTAGGCCAATCCCCGATGCTGCTCCCGTGATATAAACGATTTTTCCTTGTGCCGTAGCGGGTTTGTTTTTGCCTAACTTTGCTTGCTCTAAAGACCAGTACTCCATATCAAACAGGTCGTTATCCTTTAGTGGTGAGAATTGGCCTATGTTGAATGATTTTCTGATAATGCCGATTGTATGTTGGTAAATATCGGCAGCGATTTCTGTTTCTTTGACCGACTTTCCAATAGTGACTAATCCAAGGCCGGCGACTAGTATAATTCGTGGCAGAGGGTCAAGTTCTTTTTTGTCGACTCCGTTGCTTTGAACGTTAGTTTTAAAATATTTATGATAATTATTTTTATACTTTTCGAGAGCGCTAGAAATTTCTTTCCGGAGTTTTTCCGAGTCATTTAAATGCTTAGGGTTTAGTAGAAGAGGTTTTTGTTTGGTGCGAATTACATGATCCGGTGTTGCGGTCCCAATTTGTGACCAGTCTTCGCACTCTAGACTTGAGGCAAAAGCACAGGCAGCGGGGTCTTCCCTGTAGTGGATTAACCAGTTTTGGCCCGTTTCTTTTGAGAATAATCCACGTAAACAAGGGCCAATCGATGTGAGCACTCCTTCATCACTAGTAATTTTTGCATTGATAGGCGATAGTTTTTTTTCATCATGACTGGCTATAAAATCCTCGGCTTGTTGTATTGCCTCTATGTGACGGTCGTAACTTTCTTTTGCTGTGTTCCCAAAAGTGAACAGCCCGTGATTTATCAGTACCAGACCTTTGACATTAGGGTTTGTTTCATAAACTTCTGCGGCTGCTTTAGCTAAATCAAATCCGGGCATGATATAAGGAACGATTCCCATCGTTTCTCCGTAAATATTTTCACAAAGTGATTTAGCATTGGGTTGATTGGCAATCACTAAAATGGAGTCTGCGTGGGAATGGTCTATAAACTTGTGAGGTAAAAAAGCGTGTAATAAAGTTTCGACAGATGGATTTGGGGATGTAGCATCGAGTAAGTGGGTTCTTTGCTCGTTAACCATATCTTCGTCACTAAGACAGTCCAGGTTTCTTAGTTTGATCAGATGGTCCAGTTGTACTCCAGGAAGGCCAGGTGGTTCCAATGTGTCGAGATCCCATCCACTTCCTTTAACGTAAAGAACGTTAATCTCTTCGCCAACGGCATTTGTGGTAACGGATTTTACAGAAGTGTTACCGCCGCCATGGAGTACTAAACTGGGGTCAGCTCCTATCAGTCTAGAGGTATATACTCTTAGGGCGATATCTTTTGATACATCCTTGTATTGTTCTATTGCTACCTTGGACTTAGATTCGTTCCAACGATTTTGCATACGTTTTTCCCAGCATAAATTTGAAAACCAAAACAAAAAATATAGCGGTTGCTAAGGTTGGATTCAAGAAAATTCACTCGGTAGATAAAATTATCAGTTGTTCAAGATGGGTTTTACGGTTTTTATAGGCACTATTTTTTTAAAAGCATTGTGAAAAGGGTTGAGTTTTGTGATAACCTCACCCCAAAATGATAGCTAAAATTCACATCACATTCAAAAATGGTGTTTTAGATCCTCAGGGCAAGGCTGTGCATCACGCCCTAAAAGATCTCGGGTATAATGAGGTATCTGAGATCCAAATGGGAAAATACTTGGAATTGAAGATGGATGGAGTTTCTAGAGAAGAAGCAGAAAATAGAGTCACAGAGATGTGCGAAAAGCTCTTTGCCAATACAGTTATCGAATCCTACCGATTCACTTTAGAAACAGCGAAGTGATTATTTTTTGTATGTTTCAGGAAATAAACTTTATTTAGGTTCCTTTACTTTTTCCTAAAGATTAAATTATGAAGTGTGGCGTAGTCGTTTTTCCTGGTTCCAATTGCGATCACGATTGTTTTCATATCCTTAAGCACGTTTTTAAGATAGATGCCGAATGGATATGGCACAAAGGTGATGTAGACCTTTCACGATTTGACCTCATCGTCTTGCCTGGAGGGTATTCGTATGGCGATTATCTGCGAGCGGGAGCCATCGCGCAATTTTCGAGAGTCATGAAAGAAGTGGTACGATTTGCTAATTCTGGAAGAATGGTTCTTGGGATTTGTAATGGCTTTCAAGTTCTTGTTGAGTCGGGGCTTCTTCCAGGTGCTCTTATTCAAAATCATACGCAGAAGTTTGTTTGTAAGACAGTGTCTATTCGAGTGGAAAACGTTTCCACTCCATTCAGTTGCGAATGCGTGGAAAAGACAGTATTAGATATTCCCATTGCTCATCATCAAGGAAGTTATTTCATCGGCTCTGACGGATTACACCAACTAGTAGACAACCAGCAGATTGTGTTTCGTTATAGTGGTCCCGAAGGAGAGGTGACAGATCAATATAATCCGAATGGTTCGGTTGATAATATTGCAGGCATAGTAAATGAAAATAAGAATGTAATGGGTTTAATGCCACATCCTGAACGTTGCGCTGATCCAGCTTGGCCCAATCTTGATGGGCAGCTCATTTTTAAATCCATAATCTACTCTCTGCAACATGGAGTTTTGCTGTGAAAAATAGCAACTCTATTACCATTACTCCAGATATAGTGCGCCAGCATGGCCTGACTCTTGAGGAATTTGGTCGTATTGAGGATCTACTTGGCCGAGAACCTAATTTTACTGAGTTGGGGATATTTTCTGTAATGTGGAGTGAACACTGCAGCTATAAAAGCTCGCGTTATTATCTAAAGAAACTCCCAACCACTGGCCCACGTGTGTTGCAGGGGCCAGGAGAAAACGCGGGGGTAGTCGATATCGGCGATGGAATTGCAGCGGTATTTAAGATTGAAAGCCATAACCATCCTTCTTTTATTGAACCGCGTCAAGGAGCTGCCACAGGGGTAGGGGGAATTTTACGTGATATTTTTACTATGGGAGCGCGTCCCATTGCGTTGATGAATTCTCTGCGATTCGGAGCTTCCGATCATTCACGTACCCGGTTTTTAGTCAACGGAGTTATTGACGGGATTTCTAATTATGGTAATTGCACTGGGGTTCCTACTGTTGGTGGAGAAATTTATTTTGACCCTTGTTACAATGGAAATATCCTGGTTAATGTTTTTTGCCTTGGGTTGATTCCGTCGGACAAGATTTTTTTGGGCAATGCTTCTGGAGTTGGTAACCCGGTTATTTACTTTGGTTCTAAGACGGGGCGCGATGGTATTCATGGCGCAAGTATGGCCTCTTCAGAGTTTGATGAATCTTCTGAAGAAAAAAGACCTACCGTTCAGGTAGGTGACCCGTTTGCAGAAAAACTTTTAATTGAAGCTTGCCTTGAGCTTATGAAGGAAGATTGGGTCGTTGGGATCCAAGATATGGGAGCAGCCGGGCTTACATGCTCTACATTTGAAATGGCAGGTCGTGCCGGTACCGGCATTGACCTTGAACTCTCGAAAGTGCCTATGCGGGAGGCGGGCATGACTCCCTACGAAACTCTGTTATCAGAATCGCAAGAGCGAATGCTTGTGGTTGTTAGCAAAGGGATGGAACAGAATGCTTTGGCTCTGTTTGACAAGTGGGATCTTGACGCGGCGGTTGTTGGAGAAGTAACGGATACACCAATGGTTCGTATTTTTGATAATGGAAATCCAGTGGTTAATTTACCTGTTGAACTAGTTGTTGATGGAGCGTTGGATCTAAAACGTCCAACTAAAAAACCTGAATATCTCAAAGAAGTTGACCACCTTAATCTCGGGTTCATTTCAGAGCCAGCGCGCGGTGAAGAAATTTTAAAGAAGCTTCTCTTATCGCCAAACATAGCAAATAAACACTGGGTCTATGAGCAATACGATCATATGGTGAGACTTAATACGTTAGGTTTGCCAGGTTCTGATGCTGCTGTACTTAGAGTAAAAGGGTCACAGAAAGCCTTGGCGTTGTCGGTTGATTGCAATAGTAGGTATTGTTACCTGGATCCATTTCATGGCGCGCAAATAGCGGTGGCAGAGTGCGTTCGTAATATCGCATGTTCTGGCGGTGATCCGATCGGATTGACAAATTGTCTTAATTTTGGGAACCCGGAAAATCCAGAAATTATGTGGCAGTTTGAACAAGCTGTTTCGGGTATGGGGGAAGCTTGTAAGTTTTTTGATATTCCAGTAGTTAGTGGGAATGTTAGTCTTTATAATGAGACTTCGGGAGAGGCAATCTACCCTACACCTACTGTAGCCGTGGTTGGGTTACTGGAAGACCGCTCTTTCCATACTACTCAGTGGTTTAAGGAAGATGGAGACCTCGTAGCTCTTATCGGTCTTACTATGGAGGAGTTTGGTGGGAGTGAATACTTGAAAATTATGTGTGACCGCGTGGAGGGGAAGCCGCCACATTTGGATCTTCGCTTGGCCCAATCTGTCAATAAATTATGTTTGGAATTGATTCGAAAAAAACTTTTAGCTTCAGCGCACGACTGCTCGGAAGGGGGTTTGGCGGTAGCATTAGCGGAATCGTGTATGAGCCACCCTCTAGCTCCCAAGGGAGCGACTCTTGGTATTGACTCTACGGTTAGAAATGATGCCTTTCTTTTTGGTGAGTCTCAATCGCGTATTCTGATTTCTTTTTCAGCAAAGAACAGGTTGGCGGTGGAGGCAAAAGCAAAGGCTATGGAGGTACCTTTTGCAGTCATAGGAAAGGTGGGAGGCGACTCTCTGATTGTGAACATTAATGGGAAAGAATTTATTCGTGAAGAGGTTTCGCATTTAAAACAACTTTGGTTTGGAGCCTTAGAAACATATGTTGGATAAGTTCCACGATGAATGTGGTGTGGTGGGTGTTTACGGCCACTTAGACGCTGCTAATCTTGCTTATTTGGGTCTTTATGCTCTGCAACACCGAGGCCAAGAAAGTGCAGGTATTGTCGCTTCCAATAATGGGAGCATGCATCTAGAGGTGGGAATGGGTTTGGTTGCAGATGTTTTTAGTGATAGTCGTCTTAAAAAACTTCCTGGTAATATCGCAATAGGACACAATCGATATTCAACGACAGGGAGCAGCAGGATAAAAAATGCTCAACCTTGCCTTATAGAATATGCGGGCGGAACCATGGCGATGGGACACAATGGAAACTTAGTTAATGCCTCAGAAATTCGGAAGGAATTAGGGACCGCAGGAGCAATTTTTCAGTCCACGAATGATAGCGAAGTGATTGTTCATCTGATGGCACAATCGCGGCGTAATTCATTTGTTGATCGTGCGGTGGCGGCACTCTCACAAGTTAAAGGCGCTTATTCAATCGTACTGATGAGCGAGAATGAACTAATCGCTGCACGCGATCCGCAGGGATTTCGGCCCTTGTGTTTAGGTAAGCTTGACGGCGCTTATATCGTGGCCTCTGAATCTTGTGTGATGGACCTTTTGGAGGCAGAGTTTATTCGTGAGATTGAGCCAGGCGAATTAATTCTCATTAATCAATTTGGAATGAAATCGTTTCACCCCTTTCCAAAAACTGCCACCAAACAATGTGTTTTTGAACATATATATTTTTCAAGACCAGACAGCTATTTGTTTGGTCAGTCGGTATACTCTGTGCGTAAGCTCATGGGAAGGGCTTTAGCAAGGGAGAAGCCGGTGGAAGCAGATGTGGTGGTTCCTGTTCCCGACTCGGGGGTGATTTCAGCAATGGGTTATTCTGAAGAGTCTGAAATTCCCTTTCAAATGGGATTGATCCGTAACCATTACGTAGGGAGAACTTTTATTGAACCTCAATCTCAGATTCGTAATTTTGGCGTGAAAATAAAATTGAATGCTGTGAAACCTGTCATAGAGGGCAAACGAGTAATTATTATCGATGATTCTATTGTGCGAGGAACAACGAGTAAAAAAATCGTTAGGATGCTACGCGAGGTAGGCGCCAAGGAAGTTCATGTCCGAATAAGTTCGCCACCTACCACACACTCATGCTTTTATGGAATTGACACACCCACCAAAGGCGAGCTAATTGCTTCTAATTTGGACATTGATCAAACCTGTGAATATCTCGGCGCCGATTCGTTGCATTACATAACGTTAGAAAAGATGCTTGAGATCTTTGGTGAGCAAAAAGATGATTTTTGCGCTGCCTGTTTTGATGGTCGCTATCCTGTTGATGTGACGGGTTCAGATGGAAGTAACAATCAATTAGATCTATTCTAGGACCTTGCATTTAAAATAGTAATTACGTTTAAAACTGCTGATAGTTTAATCTGCGACGACCGCTGACTCTAAAGCTTTTCCGAGAGTTTCCAGGTCCTTCTTATGAAATGATAGTTTCTGGTTCATTTCTTCCTGCCGTTTCATGACTCTTTCAAACATTTTTTTGATAGTTTTATAGTCAGATTGCTTTAAAAGCATGTTACTCGTTGACTCACGAGATTTTACGGGTTCATTTTCTATGCCTTCTTTATAAGTAGCTACGGACTGAAGGGCCTCCTCTCCGAATATCTTGGCAAGTGCTTCTTCCAGTGTTCGCTCCATAGCGATTGTGTCTTCATAGCCTACGATGACGCGTTTAAGTTCCGGAATTTTTCCAGCATCGGCTTTGAGGTA
>ERZ651768.3354-NODE-3354-length-10745-cov-3.342707_pt1 | contig 10745 bp, 9 predicted proteins | sample MGYA00514754_ERZ651768 | MGnify/ENA metagenome assembly ERZ651768 | reverse complement strand
ATCGTCAAATTGGATCCGGATGGTAATGTCGTTCAGAGTTTCGGGGCGGGGCTGATTATCTGGCCTCACGGAATGGATGTAGACCGCGAAGGCAATGTGTGGGTTGTCGACGCTCGCGCTGCAAATGCGAGGGAACTGCAAAGATTCCCCAACGCAGCAGGCAAGGGACACTCGGTCATCAAATTCAGTCCGGAAGGTGAAGTGCTGCTGACGCTGGGTGAGGGCGGAGTGGCTGGTGATGGCACGGGTGCTACGCTGAACACTCCGAACGACGTGGCCGTTGGTCCGGATGGTAGTGTTTATGTTGGTGATGGCCACGAGGGGCAGAACACGGATGACCCGAACACCGTGGCTCGCATAGCCAAGTTCTCGGCTGATGGAGAGTTCATTGTCTCTTGGGGGCAGTGGGGTTCCGAGCCGGGCGAACTTAAAACACCCCACGCGCTAGCGTTTGACCCGCTGGGCCGTCTCGTTGTTGCCGACCGTGGGAATAACCGGTTGCAGATCTTCGATGAAGAGGGCAATGCCGTTGAAGAGTTCAAACAATTCAGCCGGCCGAGCGACGTACATTTCGGCCCTGATGGGATGGTCTACGTAGCTGACTCTGAGTCCGCGTTCGACGAGGTGCGGAATCCAGGTTGGACCCCGGGCATCAGAGTCGGTAGCTTAGAAGACGGCTCGGTCAGCTATTTCATCGACGGAGCAATCGAAGGCCACGACAGGTACTCCGATGGATCGAACCCCGAGGGGGTGGCTGTGGATGCTGCGGGTAATGTGTATGGTGCTGTAGTGTCCAGTGGCGGTGAGATGGTGCGGTCCAGTAGATAGTAGTGCGGAACGAAAATCGTGGCTGTCTCCGAGGTCGGCTGGTCGCGTAACCCAGAAAAACGGGATGGCGTAATCGTCTTCGATGTGATTTTGGTTCAATTGTGGGCACGTTTCTCGAGAGGAAAACACTATGAAACTTGATCGACGGGCATTTGTTGCGAGCCTTGGCGGACCCGCGGCCATCTCGCTCATGACCCCAGACGACAAAGCCGATGCCCTTGAGCATTACTTGGAGGACAGACTTAAAGAAGCCGACGTCCTCGAGGGCATTCTTAAGGAAGTGCAGGGTGGGCAATACCCGACGGTTGGTGAACTCGAGGCACGCAATGCGGATCTTGATCGGCCATACCGGAACGGTACCGGCACCCTCTTTGTGCCGAGAAACGACGGTGACCGCACAGTAGACGGTCGGCTTCGGCCGCTTATCTCGATGCCCGAGAAGCCAACCCTACTTGACTTCTTTAAGTATCGCTTTTCGTGGACTGGTCACTGTCTGCAGAGTGCGACGCGGGCCCTCCACACCGGGATGCGAGAAGAGGTCATTCTGGCCTGCCTGCTCCACGACGTTGTTCTCAGCGTGATGCATCCGGACCATGGCTGGTGGGGTGCTCAACTACTCGAACCCTACGTGCCGGAGATTACTACTTTCGCGATTCGTTACCACCAGACACTGCGTTTCTATCCCGACGAAGCATACGGCTACGTGTATCCAGAGGGCTATCTTCGTGTTTTCGGTGCGGACTACAAGCCCGAGCCGTACCTTCAGCGCACCTACGAGTTTGTGCGTAATCACAAGTGGTATGAGCATTCGCGGCTCGTAACCGTGAACGATCTCTATGCGTTTGACCCGAATGCCAAGGTGTCGATCGAACCGTTCATCGACATCATGGGACGCCACTTTAAGCAGCCGAAGGAAGGTCTCGGATGGGATAACAGTCCGTCGTCTCACATGTGGCGAACGATGATCATGCCCGACCGGCGGCTGTAAACGTCAATCATCGCGAAGTTCCGTTCGAACTGTGAAGCAAGCACGAAAAGGGTGCTCTACAACGTTATGACCGTTCCCCGTCCTTGTTCGATGGCACGGGTGAAGGCGAGGTGGGCTGCGGCGACGTCCTCGACGGCCATGCCTAGTGACTTGAAAATGGTCACTTCGTCGGGGTGGGTCCGACCCTGATTCTGTCCGCTTACGACTTCGCCAATCTCGGCCACAAGGTGGTTCTCAGTAAAGAATCCGTCTGCAATTCCTTGAACGATATCGCCGGACTCAGCGAGAGCTCCGATTCTGGAATCAACGATAACCCGTGCACGCGCGACCAGTCGCGGGTCCATCTCCCGCTGATGAGGCATTGGAGCGCCAATGGAGGTCACGTGGGCACCGTCCGCCACCCAGTCGTTTTCGACGACAGACTCGGTAGACGACGTGGCAAGAACGATCAAGGTTGCGCCACGAATCGCTTCTTCAGCGGAGGATGTTGCCGCAAGCGGGACGTCCGTGGATGTAGACATCGTGTTCACGAATTGCCGGCGGTGGCTTTCGGTCGGACTCCAAACCCGTACGTCTCGAACGGAGAGCGCGTGAACGAACGCGTCGAGATGACTCCGTGCCTGCACCCCGGAGCCGACGATTGCCAGCTTGTGTCCGTCGGTTGGAACTGCGAGATGCTGCGCGGCCATTGCCGAGGCAGCCGCGGTCCGCGCCTCAGTGATGTAGGTTCCGTCTAGCACGGCCAATAGTGCGCCGGTCTCAGGGTTGAGCAGCACGATGGTGGCGAGGTGTGAGGGAAGGCCGTGCAGGTGATTGTGCTCGAAGAGCGTGACCAGTTTGGTGCCCACCGCGGCTGGGTTCGAGAGGGCCGCTGGCATCACGCCGCAATAGGCCTTGTCAGGACCGATGCTGAATACGTTGCGGAGCGGTTGTTCGACCTTGCCCTGCGAGAATTGGGCCAAGGTCCGTTCCATTAATGGCACCAGGTCGGGGATTGTGACAAGGGCGCGAACATCAGAACTATTGAGAATTAGTGGCATCGGTGCGAGTAGTGTCATGTGGGAGCTTATAATCGTCTTACTGCTAGCTGCAACCGAAGCCACTCTAATAGCGAGATGATCCATCGCCTCCGGACGATCGATGCCCACGCCGCAGGTGAGCCACTGCGTTTAATCGTCGAAGGATATCCGAGCCCTGTTGGTCGGACGATGCTTGAGAAGCGATCCTGGGTTATGGAACATCATGACGCGCTCCGACGTGCACTCATGTTCGAGCCCCGTGGGCACCTCGACATGTACGGCGCCGTACTGACCGAACCGGTAACCTCCGGCTCACATGCTGGTGTTCTCTTCATGCACAACGAGGGTTACAGCACGATGTGCGGCCACGGTATTCTAGCCGTTATTACGATCGCGCTTGAGCGTGGGCTCCTGCACTTACCTGACAACAAAACAGAGGTTGTGCTCGACTCACCGGCTGGGCCTATCCGGGCGCGTGCGGCCGTGACTGAACGTGACGACGCTCCGCGCGTTGAGAGGGTCACGTTCGTCAACGTGCCATCGTTTGTCCTACACCCTGGGTTGACTGTAAAGCTTGGAAACCGTGAAGTGCCCGTCGATGTTGCTTTCGGTGGCGCTTTCTATGCGATCGTGGATGCCGAGGCGGCCGGTCTAAGGATCGGCGCTGGTGACTTAGGCTCGTTGCGGGACGTTGGCATGTTCATTAAGCGCTCAGTTGAATCCCAGGCAGTGATTGTGCATCCGGTCGATGAAGGATTAACGGGAATTTATGGGACGATCTTCACCGGCATGGCGGACGCTCCAGGGGCTGACTTGCGTAATGTGACGGTCTTCGCCGACGCCCAAGTTGATCGGTCGCCTTGCGGCAGTGGCACCTGCGCCGTGATGGCGGTGCTTGACGCCATGCAACTGCTTGCGGCCGACCGACCCTTCACACACGAGAGCCTCCTCGGCACGCAGTTCCGGGGCCGAATCGTGGGGCGGTCACAGGTCGGTGACCATTCTGCCATCGTGCCTGAGATCGAAGGCGAAGCTTGGATCACGGGTGAGCATACATTCCTAATCGACGACGAAGACCCGCTCAGAGAGGGCTTTCTTCTCTGATTTTGCTCGTGTATTGGCACACAATTTCGGTTGGCGAAGTGTGCTACCGTACGGCTTGGTGACCATCGAAGATCGCGTTGCACGGCTCTTAACTGAGCTACCGCCGAACCCACAGTTTCCTACCCAAGGCGCGACCCTTTTTGTTGACTTGGCGCGGCGACAGGTAAGGCAGGCGTATACACCGCGGCGAATTATCGAGACTTTCCTCGCGGGGCGCGGTGCCAACATGTTCTATCTGTATCGCTTGCTCGACGAGTCGCTCGACCCAATTGACCCTTCGGTGCCACTTATCTTCGGTTCGGGTGTTTTGACCGGGATTGTGCCAAGCGCGGCCAGGGGGAACGCAACGTCATGGTCTCCCGAATCAGGCGTGTTAATGGACAGCAATGCGGGCGATTACTTTCCGTCTTTCTTGAAGATGAACGGAATCGACCATCTTGTTATCTATGGCCGGGCGGACGCATGGACCGTGCTCTGGCTTGGTGACGGGCAAGTAGAGTTCCGCGATGCAACGCCATATCTTGGACTCGACAATATCGACATGCGTGATCGTATCGCTACTGATCTTGGCGGCACCTGGACGCGCGACCTTGCGATGGCAAATATCACGCGAGCTGGCGAGAATCAGGTGCTGACCAGCGCGATTATGGCTGGACCGAAGGCTTGCTACGCTCGCGGTGGTCCAGGCGCAAAGATGGGCTCGCTCAAGATGAAGGCAATTGTTGTGCAGGGGCAGACCCACGATTTTGAAACAGCACAGCCTTATAAGCAATACAACAAGGAGATCGCAACCAAGCTACTTGATACATCGGTCGTCAAGAACGCGCTGCGGACGATGGGAACGCCGTTTCTTTATCGACCCAGTCGTGTTCTTGGGGCGATGGGAACGAAAAATAACCAAGAAACGACCTGGACTGATCGTCTCGACGCCGAAAACATCACTCCGTACCGGCCTGGTATGGCTGGCTGCTTCCGTTGTCCAGTCAACTGCCGTCCGCTGAACCAACTCAATGATGACCAAGCCGACAGGTACGGGCGGGGTGACGGTCCTGAGTATGTGACGCTGGGTAAATTCGGACCAAATGTTGGTATCGACCAAGTCGAGCCAGTGATCCGCCTCAACAATATTTGCAATGACCTTGGTTTGGACACGGCGTCGACCGGGTCGGCCATCGCCTGGGCGATGGAATTGTATCAGCGCGGTATCGTTTCCAAGAGCGACACTGGTGGTCTTGAGCTCACGTGGGGCGACGCCGAACTTGTGGAACGGCTACTCTTTGCCATGTCACACCGCGAAGGGTTTGGAAATGTGCTCGCTGATAGCACGCGCGCCATCGAGCGCGGGCACTATCCGACTGAAGCGCGCAAGTATTGCATGGCGGTTAAAGGTCTGATGCAGTCGGACCCACACGATGCGCGGATTCTAAAGGCATTCGCACTGGGCCTGGCGGTTTCGACCCGCGGCATGGATCACCTTAGGAACAGGGTCACTCTAGAGATCAACGCCCGCATCAATGACGACCCTGGCTTCAAAGCGAAGCTTTACGGTGGACCGGTCTCGGCCCAGCCGAATAACTACGAAACGAAGGAACGGGCGGTTCGGGTGTGCGAGAACATCTACGGTGTGGGTGATGCCGTCGGGATGTGCCGATTCACTACAAAACTCTTTAATAGCCCGTCGCTACCTGGGCTTGAGGAATTTTCTAGTCAGATCGCCAACGTGACCGGACTGGAATTTGACGCTGACGTGCTCGACCGGATCGGCCTCAATATCATGGGCGTTGAGCGGCTGATTAACCATCGGCTCGGCGTGCGGCGGAGCGACGACACGCTGCCTGATCGATGGTTCGACGAAGAGATTACAGTGGGCGCCTACAAGACCGAAAAAATTGACCGACAGGAATTCGACGCCATGCTATCGCGCTTTTACGCGATATCAGGGCTCAGTGATGAGGGTGTGCCAGCTGAAGCATGGCGGCAAGAGTTGGAGTTGGTGCTTTCTGGCCCAGCGTAGTGATGTCGATCACAGTACGTCTACCAACGACGTTACAGACGAGCGGACAAGATAGTCTCACCATCACCGAGCCAGTAGAGAACATTGCGGAACTTGTCCGGGTTCTCAGGCGACAACTACCGGGTTTCCCCGCCCAGTGGGACGATTCAATGCTGAACTTTTCGGTGAATGACGAGGTAGTGTTGCACCGTGCCGAGGAGCGGGTTCTTGCCAGCGGCGATGTGGTTGAAATTATCCTCGCACTCTCGGGTGGGACACCGGTGCCGCGTTCGGCATGCTGAGTCAGCACCCGATGTTTACCTAGGGCGTTCCAGAGAGATTTTCGGCGCTAGCGATGTAACTCCGGCGTGCGCGTGCGGTCATACCGGATCGTTTGAGGCGCACTTCAAGCCCGTGCGGCTCACCATCAAGCTCGGTCGGCGTGAAGCCGATCACGTACTGACTGTGTAGCTCCTGAGCGACACGCGTAAATGTGGATCCGAGGTCATCGTCGCTGCGCAACTCGAAGTAGCCACCGCCGGTTTCTTGAGCGTACTTCCGCAAGTTGCGATCGGGACGGCTGCTCACCATGCGTCTACCATTAAAGTATTCCGCCCTGAGACCGATGGCGTAGACCATCACCTCTTCAACGACTGCGCGATCGAGCACCTCATCGGATTTGGCGGCACTACTTGTGTCGTCGCCGTCGGTGAAGACAAGAATGACGCGGCGGCCTTGAATTCCTTGTAGCGCGTCGAGGCTAGTGGCGATGGCGTCGTACAGGCGGGTCGGATTCCCAAAGTCAAGTGTATCCAATTCAGTGATGAGACGATCACGGTCACCGGTAAACTCCGAGGTAAGCTCTACCTTGTCGTTGAACGCTCCGACCCGTCCCTGGTCACCCGGTAACATGCGGATAAAGAACTGCTCCGCACCCGCCATGAGCAGCTTGAGCTTACCAGTCATGCTGGCACTTGTATCGAGCATAACGACAACCGAGATGGGTTGGACATCATTACGAAACACGACGATTTCCTGTTGAACCTCGTTGTCGTAGACCTCGAAGTCCTCTTTTACGAGGTTTGCTACTAACCGGTCGTTCCCATCGGTGACCGTCACATACAGAGGCACAATATTAGTGCCTGACCTGAATCGCGGCACCTGCTGTTGAGCACCAATCGTAGTGATGGTGAGACCAATGAATCCCAGAAAGAGCATTACCTCGACGCGCATACCGATGAGATTAACAAGTGCTATACGTGCGTGCAATAAGGGAAAATTATTGAGAAAAAACCCGACGAAGCGTTAATTTAGGATGACCGCGCTACCTTTCGTGTAGCTGGTTGGCGTGAGATATGCTGGGTAATTGAGGGATGACAGAGCACGACGAGCCTGAGTCCACCACTTCAGGTCCACGCCACGTTGACGCTGCTGAAGCCGAGCAGTTGATCAGCGAGGGTGGGCTGTATCTACTTGACGTTCGCACACCACAGGAATTCACGTCCCTCGGACATATTCCCGAGGCTTTGCTTCTCCCCGTAGAACTCGTCGCGGCGGTATCGGCTGTCGTGCCGCGCGATGATAAACCTGTCCTGGTCTATTGTGAGCACGGCGTTCGGAGTCAACACGCCGCGCGGGTGTTATTGCGGTGCGGATATGAACAGGTGCTCAACTTATTGGGAGGCATGTCTACGTGGCGTGGTAAGCGCGCGTACGATGCACAGCCGATCGCCGGGCCTTCAGGATGGCTACTCGAGAATAGCGATCTCCTGCGTGGAGCAGGACACGCTCTTGACGTGGCCTGCGGTCGTGGACGGCACGTGCTAACGCTAGCAGCTGTTGGTTGGCAGGTCCGTGGTATCGATCGGAACGCGGAGGTGATTGAAGATCTTCAAGGAGTCGCGAAACGGCTTGGTCTTCAGATCGATTTAGCCGTAGTCGACCTAGAGGTCGGTTCGGTTGATTTGGGCAATGCGGTGTATGACCTTATCGTGGTCACACATTACCTGCACCGTCCACTTTTCCCCGCAATCTGTGACGCGCTTAAGTCTGGCGGAATACTTATCTACGAGACTTTCACCACTGCCCAGGCTGAACGGGGACACCCGAAGAATCCGGATTTCCTACTCAAGCCTGACGAACTACAGAAGCTTGTGAGACCACTAGAGATTCTCCGGGCGTACGAGGGTGAGCGCGATGGCCAGATGGTAGCAGCGGTCGTTGCGCGCAAGCCATCGCTGGGTTTGCCATGAGCGCTGCACGGATCCTTTTCAGCTTTGCACATCCTGATGACGAGACCTTCACCGGAGCGGGTGTCGCATGTCAGTGCGCGGAGGCAGGTGCTCAGCTAGCACTCGTGACCGCGACCCGTGGCCAGGCCGGGAAGATGGGTGACCCACCTGTCTGCACGCGTGATGAGCTTCCGGCGACCCGCGAGCGTGAGCTCCGTACGGCGGCTGAGATTCTTGGTATTCATGAAGTCAGCGTCCTGGATTACCAGGACAAGGCGCTTGCCGAGGCGGCACCAGATCTAATCCGTGCCGATCTCGTGGCACTGCTGCGGGCGTTCCGCCCACACATCGTCATCACTTTCGATCCGAATGGCCTGAACCAACACCCCGACCACGTTGCAATCAGCCGTTTCACCTCTGACGCGATCGCTGCTGCGGCTGATGTCAGGTGGCCGAGTAACGAGCAGCCGCATTCAGTGGACCGTTTGCTGTGGACGCCGCCTGTGCCACCGTGGGAGTTAGCACGACAGGCCGACCTTGCACGGAATCCCGGTATTGATTTCCTGTTTGACATCACCCGATGGCGCGACCGGAAGGTAGCGGCGCTTCGAGCTCACCGAACACAGCACCTTGCGATCAATCGTCTCTGGTTTGACCAAAAAGACGTTAAGCGCTTGCTATCGTTCGAAGCCTACCGGCAGGCTTGGGGACCAGCTCTGCCGGAGGTGCCAATGAGTCAGTTGCCGCTAATTGAGTATGAATCATGCGAATAAAGAAACAACGAGGGAGTGAGGAGGAATAAATGACGGGTGACCGTAGCACTCACACTTTGATTACCGGTAAGCATTTACCCAAGCCGACCGGTCCGTACTCGCCTGGCGTCAGCTTTGAGCGGCTCGTGTTTGTGTCGGGACAAGCTGCCGTGGACCCGGCGACGGGAGAGATCGTGTCAGTTGACACTGAAACGCAGACCGAACAGGTGCTCAAGAACGTTCAGGCGATTTTAGAGACAGCTGGATCCGGTTTGGCTTACGTCCTTCGATGCGGTGTCTACTTAACTGATATTAGCGAGTTCAAAAAGATGAATGCTAGCTACGAGCGAATGTTTGGTCGCCACCGACCCGCCCGGACAACCGTCCAAGTTGCGGCGTTACCAGTGCCAAACATGACGGTGGAAATCGACGTCATCGCCTATGTGCCATGAACAATCGGCTAGCGACTCCGTCGAGGTAAACGGCTCCATTTCCGGTCGGGTCGAGATCGAGTATCGTTAAGCAGCCGTTTGATGTCCGATAATCATAGTCAGGTCGCCGACCGAGAGCGCGTTGTTCATACGTTGACTCACGTCGCTAGGCGGCTACGCCATGCCCGAGTGATGCGTGAGCTTTTTCATGGGTTTACCTTGTCACTCATCCTTCCGGTCTCCGTCAGCGTGATTTATCGGTTCGTTGCAATGAGCTGGATGATTGTGGCTGTACTCGTAGGGCTATGGTTGCTCGGGGTGGCGGTCTACGGTGTCACAGTGATTCTTCGGAAGGGTACTTTGCTGGGCGCCGCTGAAGCTGTAGACCGTCAGGCTGACTTGCACGATGAGTTGACAACAGCGTATTGGTTTCATCGCGAAGGTCGGTCCTCAAGTTGGATTAATTTGCAGCTGCACCGCGCTGCCGTCACAGCGGATGACCTCAACGTTAATCAACTGTATGCCTGGTCGATGCCGCGTCGGGCGCGAACGACGGCTGGATTACTAGCGCTGCTCCTGGTGCTTAACCTCCTCCCCTTGTCGTGGACACGAAGCTGGTTGGAGGCAGGACCGCCGCCCGTGGTGGCGTTCACTGATGCTGATCAGATGTTACTGACAGAGGTCGAACGGATGCTAGCTGAAGCCGCGGCTTTACAGGATGCGGAGCTTCCATCCGAGATGAGGGAGGCTCTCGCCGAGCTTCAGCAGGGTCTGCTTACGCGGGAACAAGCGCTGGCTGAGCTTGAAAAGCTAGAGGCAATGCTCGACACGCTCGACTCAACCGAGTTAAACGACCTGATGGACAGCATGGCCGAAGCACTCACGTCGACCGATGCCGAGTCGCTCATTGATGCGCTGTCTGATCGGGATTTGGATCGTGCGGCCGAAGAATTACGCAAACTGTCTACTGAAATGTCCGACGCAGAGCGGGAGCAACTTCAGGCTGTGCTTGAACAAATAGCCGAGCAGGCAGAAGATGAATTCGAGGAACTGGCTGAGAATCTCGCCGATGCGGCCGAGCAACTCGCGAAAGGTGACGAAGAGCAGGCCAGGCAGGCGATGGAGAAGCTTGCGCAGGAGTTAGAGCAACTTGCTCAACAGCAGCAGGGCCAAGAGATCCGTGAAGCTGCGGCGCAAGGTCTCGAACAGTTGCAGCAGGCGCTCAGTGATGATTCGAACCAGCTTCAGGCAGCCACGGATGAAACGGCTTCTGGGGATCAGGCCGCAGCTGGAATGCCGCAACCGGGAACCCAAGATCCGGATTCACTGTCGATGCAGGCTGCAGAAGCTGGGGCACAATCGGCCGAGCAGGGTCAGGGTGATCTGTCGGCCCCCGGCG
>ERZ651768.3353-NODE-3353-length-10747-cov-4.675351_pt1 | contig 10747 bp, 12 predicted proteins | sample MGYA00514754_ERZ651768 | MGnify/ENA metagenome assembly ERZ651768 | reverse complement strand
GCAGGTAGTATAGTAGATATTGGAACGAACGATGGTGTTGGGAAAGTAATTATGATAAATATTAATTAGATATAACCTCCGTCTATTCACGGGGTTTTTTATTTGTGGGATGAGAGTTAGATTTGGACTTACTATGAAAAAATCATTACTACTGATATTCTTACTGATTGGATGTGATTACCCCACTGATTCAGAAGCAGATTTCCAAGGGGATTTATCTTTAATTCTGTATATGAACAATCCCAAGGTTGATGACGGTTCTTTGTATTTACTTGATTACCCCCAAAAAGATTGTGATAGAATAAGTTTCCACGCTTCTGTAAAATATTTAACTACACCGGGCACAAGGGTGTTTTGGACATTACCTGATTGTAATACCATATGTAATCAAAATTGCCCAATTACCAAACCAACTATTAATTATTTTACTTATTCAAAAGATGATGGCAGTGGAGAACAGATAATACACTTAAATGAAAATATGTTGAACGATACTCTAACGGTTATTGGATGCATCAATGAAGATTACTGTAAATCATTAAAATTTATCGTGATGGGACGCTACCAATGATTATGGTAAACCAGTGAGTGCTGGTATCTATTTATACCAGATACAGGCTGGTGAATACATTAGCACGAAGAAGATGGTACTGTTGAAATGATTCTACCCTTTTCAAAACATCAACCTCCGCCAAGTAGCGGGGTTTTTTATTTGTGCAATATGGGTACTCTCAAGTACTCCTTTCCGCGGCATTGAAATAAAAAGCCGCTTTCAGCGGCTTTTTAAGCAGATCAATGTTTCTTGGGTAACAGTTTAGAATTTACCAGTCGTCATCATCACCCCAATCGTCATCGTCTTCACCAGATTCAAGCAAGTATTCTGCTTGTTCATCCAGCCAGGAATTATAACCATCTTGATCATGTATCGTTAAAAAACCCTTCATACGATAATGTCCCAGACCACAAAGCTGGGCACATGCGATCTCTAATCCTTTACCTTCTCTATGAGTTCCTTTTACGCTCTCTAAAAATTCTTCTGATGTCATAGTAGCCTCGAAATGTACTGGAATCACCATTCCAGGGACTGCATCCTGTTTAACCCGAAGTTCTGTAAGGGTAAAACTATGTATAACATCTTTTGTTGAGAGGTCGATTCGTATTTTCTTGTGCACGGGAATATGAAGCTGGTTAATGGTGTAGAAATCATCTGAAGCGTTCGGGCTGCCACGATCAAGGCCAATAGGATTCTCCTGTTCATCCACAAGATCGGATCGTGTGGTCCCAAAGAGACCGTCCTCACCAGGATAATGAATGTTCCAGGCAAACTGCTGTGCTACCACCCTAATATTCTCAGCATCTCTGTAGTCGGGGATATCATTCACTCTGTAAGCCCAAACTGGATATGAAAAACCAAATAGAGCAATGATCTCAATAATGGCAACCGCAGCTTCAAGCAGGGAAGACATATGGGACTTTACACCAGTGTAATCAGCGGTCTTATTTTTTGAAGCTCGAAATCTTATCAGGCTCACAATAAAAAAAGTACCCCAGCCAAAAAATAATATCAGCATTAGCCAGTGCATCAGTACATTTGCATTATCAACATACTCCCCTTGGATCGACGCGTTAAGCGGTAGACCAAAATATTGTAAAAGTTCTAACAAGATCGTCCTTTATTGTTCATTAATTATTTTTCCATGCTTCCTGGCCCTATTCACTAAAGAAAGAATGGCTATGATAATTCCGGTCAGAACGCTACCGGTAGTTCCTAACAATGAAATTATTGCCCAGTTCAAGCCTTTGGTTGCTGCTGCATCCTGAGCACCATAACATGTTGCACAGGGAAAGATCGGTTCCATAACAATGAAAGTAATAAGAGTAAACGCGATCATTGAATTGACCTTACTCATATTTACGATAATTGTTTGAACTTTTTAAAGGTTGACAGACCATAAACACATAATCCTGCAGTGATGGCAAGGGAGCACCAGCCTATGCATAATGATACCAGGCCTGGGTTCGTAGGGGTTGTTATCTCGAATACACCGTACCAGCAGCATAATATGGCTGATACTGTAATGAAAAATAGATGAAATGTTTTAAGTGATATCATTTAGATATTGACCTGGTCTATTGCAGAGATTAATGGGAGAAACATAAGTGTGAAAAAGAATATCGCTGTCAACATAAGAATCCAGGTGATGGTGGCCTTTTCTGAGATCAGGTGCATGAAATAGCCCGCGACTAGGGATCCTTTAACTGATGCAATGCACAGTGCAAGGAATATTGCCTCAGACGTGCTGATATCCAAGTACGAAGCTAATACTGTAGCAACGGTCAGAACAGCTAATGCACCAAATACCGTTAAATAGACTCGTATATGGTCTTGTATTGATGCTGAATCATGGTCACTCATATCTTCTCCTATAGCAGGTAAAGTACTGGGAACAAAAAGATCCAAACGAGATCCACAAAGTGCCAGTATAATCCTACTGCTTCAACTCGGTTCGTAAAATGTTCAGGATCAGTGTGCCACATTTTATTCCCAAATGGCAAAAAGAAATATGTTATAACGATCATACCGCCAATAATATGCAATCCATGAAGACCCGTGAGGGTAAAATAGATCGCCATGAAGGTGCTGGATGATGGAAAAATATCATGGTGGAATTTGGCAGTATACTCAAAATATTTTACAACAAGGAAAATAGCGGCACACAATAATGTTAACCCCATATAGATCTTGTATTTATCAAAATCCTTTAGTTTTAAAGATGCCCATGACATGACCATTGTAACGCTCGATGTGATAAGCACCAGAGTATTAAGAGTAGCCAAAGGAACATTCAACTCAGATCCCCAGTGAGCAAAATCTCCCGGTGGGGCGGCCATTCTCAGGAACACATATGCAGAGAATAATCCGCCAAATAACATCACTTCCGATGCCAGAAAGATCCAGATCCCAAGCTTGGAATTGATCAGTCCGGTATCTTCACGCTCATCCACTATATATGGGATTTCCAAAATATCTTTCCTTAGGGTTCCTCTGTTTGGGGGGTAAAATCATTTTTTGCACCGGGAACATTGTATTCGTAAGCCTCATGATGTACAACTACATCAGTATCAAAATTGCCATGCCCTATTGGTGGGGAAGGAGCTGACCATTCAACCGTTGTGGATTCCCATGGATTCTTATCTACTTTTTCACCTACAAGAATGGACATGAAGAAATTAATTATAAATGGGATTTGTGCTGCACCCAAGCAAAAAGCTGAGATAGACATGAACGTGTTCCATTCAAGAACACCACTGGCATGAGCATACATTTGTCCGCCATCATATAGGCGCCTGGAAACACCGGCCAGGCCCTGAATGAACATGGGCATGAAGATACCATTCATGAAAATAAATGATGGCCAGAAGTGAAGCTTACCTAAAGATTCATTCATTTTTCGGCCAGTTATCTTTGGGAACCAATAGTAGATACCCGCAAATAGTGCAAAAAGAGTTCCCGGTGCAACAACATAATGAAAGTGTCCTATTACGTAATAGGTATCATGAAGATAGATATCCGAAGCTGCTAATCCTAACGGTAACCCGGTAAGACCACCAATGCCAAACATTGGCAGAAATGCCAGCGCGAACAGCATTGGAGTATTGAAACGAATGGAGCCTCCCCAAAGGGACATGAAATAAGCTGTCAGGATAATAACAGATGGAATCGAAATGATCATTGTTGTGGTCTGGAAAAAAGTACTCATGACCTGTCCCATTCCTGTAAGGAACATGTGGTGAGCCCAGACAATAAAAGAGCAAAATCCGAGAAAAATTATAGCATAGACGATTGATTTGTATCCCCAGATCGGTTTTCGGGTATTATTCGCCAGTATTTCACCAACGATACCCATTGCCGGAAGGATCAAAACATATACTTCGGGATGGGCAAGAAACCAAAATAGATGTTGCCAGAGCAATGGCGATCCATATCCTGATACATCTACAGGTTCCCCAGCATAGACCAAACCGCTGGGCATAAAAAAACTTGTGCTTGCGATACGGTCCATTAATTGTAATACTGCAGCTGCTTCGAGCGGGGGGAATGCCAATACCAATAGAAAGGATGTTACAAACTGAGCCCATACGAAAATGGGCAGTCTCATCCAGGTAAGGCCTGGTGCCCTGAGCTGTATGATAGTAGTTATAATGTTCATTGATCCTAACAAGGATGAAGTTATAAGGAATACCATCCCGATCAGCCACATGGTCTGGCCGGATTCAAAAACAGATAAGGGCGGATAAGATGTCCAACCTGAACGGGCAGCACCTTCGGGCATGAAAAAACTGGCCAGCATAATGACTCCGCCAACAAAATAGCTCCAATAGCTGGCTGCATTCAGCTTAGGGAAAGCCATATCAGGCGCACCGATCTGGAGTGGTACAACATAGTTTCCAAAGGCACCAACTGCCAAAGGAACAACACCTAAAAAGATCATGATAGTACCATGCATTGCACCAAGGGAATTATATTGTTCGGGAAGCATCACACCTGCTTCACCAAACAAGAATCCGATTATTGGGACCACGGTCTCTGGGTAGGCCAGCTGCCAGCGCATGATTATCATCAGTGAAAAACCAAACAGAAGGAACAAAAGAGAGGTTACACCATACTGCAGACCAATGATCTTATGGTCTATCGAAAAGATATACTTTCGTAAGAAACCTTCCTGGTGATGTGAATCAGAGCTCAATATTTTTGATGGGTTTATTTAGTCAATAGTAATGTCATATAATTCTTCAAAAGTATCTATATTGATCATTCGGATCGCATCCCATGTCATTTTTGTGCAGACCCTGGCACATACCTTACACCCGATACATTCATTGAATCGGACCTGAACAGGAGGTATCGGAATATCATACTTTTCTTTTGGAACTGATTCTATACAATCCACTGGACAGAAGGGAACACATGCGAGACAGCCCGTACAATTGTCTTCATCGACGACTGCCATCTCTTTTGGACGCTTCTTTTTCACATTTGGAAGATCCGGAAGTTCAGGGATGCCTTTTAAATGATTGTATATTACCACAGATATTAGAAGAAATTAGACGGCAAAATTAAGATATTATGTTCAAAATGATAGAAAGAAATTTATTGTAGTGTATACCTTTCTATGATCCATCCAGCACCAAAACATACTATACCTATTATGAGCAGTTTTGGATCCATTAGACCGGGAAACTTCACGATAAAACCTATCACGATCACTATTAACCCCAGAAACTCTAATCCTTTGGACATATAGTACACTGCTATTCCAGTTCTTTAGATATTTCTGCGGCTATGGTGACCTGTTGTCTGAATGAACGGTTCTTTATGATAAGAGACCATGTGTGCTGGAGAAATGCTAATATGAACAAGGGACCATGGAGCCAGGAAAATGGTAGACCATTATCAATCACCCCACCATGGATAAATAAAATTCCAATCAGTGTTATTGTAAGAATGATCTGTGGAAAAACCTGTTTCTTGACGCTAATGGTCTGTTCCCAATATTCGATAAATCTATGATCATGACTTATCATTTGTTTTATACTTTTTCCAGTGGCTATGAAAAAGAACATCACTAACGTTTCAGTAAGGATGAATACTATGATGGCGAAAACCGCGAACGGAGCGTGGGCTGCCCCCCATACTGTGAACTTAAAATAGCCCATTAATCCTGTAAGTAAGATGATCAGAAAATTACTGAGCATCATAATATAACACGTTATCATGAAAGACCACATTCTCAACCTTCTTTATTAATGAAAATTAATGCAGAAAACCAGTAGTGAATCTCTAACTTTTGATAAATTCGTTGGTCTAATACCTTTGAAGGGAAGCAGATAAAAATTTAAATTCATAGCCTGAAACAATCGTAGATAGAAGGATTAAAATGAATCTGATCAGGATTTTAATAGCGGTAGTATTATTTTCAACAATATATAGTGACATACATGCCGGTTCGTTAAAAGGCAGTGTTAGGTTTGATGGTAAGCCTCCAAAGAAAAAAAAATTAAGAATGGATGCTGATCCTGTTTGTGGTTCTGCTCACTCTGGACCCGTATTCAGTGAGAGTTTCAAGGTCAATATTAATGGGGATCTGGCGGATTGCTTAGTTTGGCTTAGAAATGTAAAGTACTCTGGCGGTGTTCCTAAAGAGCCCGTGGTCATTGATCAAAAAGGATGTGTCTATATCCCCCACGTTTTTGCTATGCAGGCTGGTCAAGAACTATTGATAAAGAATAGTGATCCTACTTTGCATAATATTCATTCGATGCCCAAGGTAAATAAGGAGTTCAACTTCGCAATGCCAAAAGTTGTCAAGGAGAGGAAATCAACATTTGAGAAATCAGAGGATCCATTCTATATCAAATGTGATGTGCACCCATGGATGAAAAGTTGGGCATTAGTTTCAGATCATCCCTACTTTGCTGTTACAGATACGAATGGAAGTTATTTGATCGATAATATACCAGCCGGGACATATGAAGTGGTTTGCTGGCAAGAGAAATTCAAGAAAAATCCATTGACAGCAACTGTCACTATTGGAGATCAAGCTGTCACTAAGGATTTTACCTTTTCACGTCCCAAAAAGAAGTAGAAATACTAATATGGTCTTAGTTTAAAGGGCGGGTGGTTCTCCGCCCTTTTTATTTTGTTTTACAATGTCACAAAAAAAAGCTTTACCATTCTTTGTTGTAGCCTTAATAGGTATTTATTGTTCTGATCCGGTGAAGATATATCCTGTAAAAGGGGTTATCGTTGATATGAGACCAGGAGAAAATATTATAGTAGTGGACCATGACACGATCCCTGATCTGATGATGCCGATGGTCATGCCATTTAATGTGCGGGACTCGATAGAAATTTCGGGTATGTCTGTAGGTGACAGTGTTCATTTCAGTTTTATTTGGAATGATACTACAACTAATGCTTCTAATTTTATTGTTAAGGGTCACAAGAATATTGAACCATTTGTAGATGATTTTTTCAGTTCCGATGATTCATATATGAAAAAAAATATTGGTGAGAAGATCAATGATGTGACCCTGCTTGACATTGAAGGACGACCGGTCAGGCTCAGTGATTCAAATGGTAAATATAGATTTATATCGTTTATCTTTAGCCGTTGTCCAATGCCCACCATGTGCCCAGCAGTGGTCATGAAAAATGAGGTCCTTGCAAAGGCATTCCGGTCTATCGATGAAGTTGAGCTTATTATGGTGAGCTTCGATCATAGATATGATACTCCAGAAATACTGCGTGGTTCTTATGGAGATATCTTAAATGGATATAAAAATTGGAGTATCTGGTCAAGTATTGACAGGATCGATGATATCTATACTCTGACCAGACAGGTTGGTTGTGATTTTTGGGGCGTTGAGAATAATAATATTGGGCATAAGCTTCGGTCCGTTCTTATCGATCCAGAATTAAGGCTACTTGCTGATTGGAAAGGAGATGAATGGATAGCGGAAGATGTTAAAATAGAATTGAAGAATCTGATTTCATCCAGAAAATAAAAAAACCTCATACATGAGGCATTTTTATTAAATGAATATGTTACTACCAATCTTCATCATCCCATTCATCCTCATCATCTATATCGGAAAAATCATACCCATTTTTTTCGAAATAGTCTTTAACCTCTTGAGAAATATCCACTTTTCCATCGATCGTCCATAAATAATCTCGCAAGCCTTCCAGCATGGCATCCTGATCACCGCTTAATTCTACAAGCTCATTGCCCCAGGTAGCTTCTGCATCATCCACATCCAGAATATCTGAAGTGGGTAGGTATGGTGCCGGCATTTTGGTTCCCGGCATAATATCCTGAGGTTCCCTTAGCCATTCTACTACCCAATCTGGATTAAGGCGCACCTTTGTCATGGCTAAGTTTGCTGCCCATGTTGATGCGGTTTGTTTTGGAAATTCTGTCCCGTAGAAATGGCAGTTATTACAAGCTCCTAATTCATGGAGTTTTTCCCCAGCATGAAACTCAGTGCTTTTCTCGTTCACTATATGATCAGCTCTGTAACCGATATTCTCATTATCAATACCTTGAAAATATTTAATGATAGTATCCCACTCCTTATCGTTGATCTGGTGAAAACTTGGCATTCTTACCTGAATATTAGGACGAATGGTTATCGGGTCTTTGAAAAAGCTAAGAAGCCAATTGGGGTTGGCCTTTTTCCCTTCAGTATTCAGGTTCGGTGGACCATACTCAGGAGGCCCGATCTGCTCCACTAATTGGCCACCCCGATCCTCTATAAGATGACAGCCCTGACAATTATACTTTTTTACCAACCGGTGACCTTCTTCATTATGATCGGGAAGTTTCTTATGCGCTAAAAGATCCTCGCCGACCCCATCTGTATTGAACGCTAAGATCGCTGTAGTTATGGCCTCGATCTCATCTTCAGTAAAATAGAAATTGGGCATCTTCAAGAGATCGAGCGGATCACTTTCCTTTCCCCTATCATAAATGCGTGGAGTACGAAGCTTGTTATCGATCCATGCAAAGTTTGTATGCTCAATATCGTGAAATAATCCAAAATCATACTTGTCTATTGTCTTGGAGCCCTGATAAGTAATTTCAGTTCCAATAGGCTTAGCGTCCATGAATCCATCGATATTGTGGCATCCAAAACAACCATAGTGCCTAATACTTTTTTCCCCAACAAAGGTCAATTTTTCTTTTGTTGACATTTTTGATGCTTTTGCAACAGCGAATTTCTCTGGATTCATTTTTCGGAGCCAATCCATGGTGAGCTCATCTAAAACAGCCGGGTCCATCTCTGGTGTTTCTGATTTATCAAAATCATAGATCTTACTATCCAGCAGATAGGCAGTGAGATCTTTGGCCTCTTGATCACTGAGCCGCAAGTTGGGCATACGAGTAGAAGCCATATAATCATGTGGTTGCTTTAGCCAATTAAAGAGCCATTCGGCTGATACTTTTGACCCCATCCCTATCAGGTTCGGTCCCTGCAGCTTGGTCAAGTTAGAAAATGTGTTCGGTGATGGTGCGAGTGATGCATCGATTTCGCTTATATGACAACCCATACAGCCGACAGCTTGGAATATTTTTTCACCATCTACTGGGCTACCAAGGTACCTACTTGTTGTTCTGCCATTATCTAGTGACTTATTGTTGAAAAGATAGTGGGTTATGGAAGCTATCTCACTGACGTTGCGCTTGGACATTGTTTCCGTGGTCTGGTTGTCTTGCTCAAATATGCTTGGCATGCGTGTATTGTGGCGAAAACTCCGTGGGTTCTTGATCCATTTTGCCACCCAATCAGGACTCAATTTTTCATTGATCTTTCTTAGATCAGGGCCCGTTTTTCCCGAAGAAGGCCAGTTGCCAGCAACATGGCAACCATTGCAGCCCGATTTATCCACCAAAGTGAGTCCCATGTTCAATTTTTCTGCACCAGCCAGGTCACTCGTATTCATATGGCATTTGAAACAGTTTGCTTCTGTATATTTTTTTGGAAGCATTGGTTGTAGCCAATGGTGGATCTTTTCCCAACCAAATTTTTGTTCCCATTCATGTTTTTGTTCTGGAGAGTTCGGTGCATGTGCGGAAGAAACAAAGGATGTTCCTCGGCTGCGACCTGCATGGCAGGATGTGCAGCCAAAGGATTCTAACGGATGAGGTGATGCGCTTGTGAGATATAACTCTAGGTCTGGATGTGTGGTAAATGGCTGTTCCACATTAGTGAAATCAGGATCACTGATCCCAAGATGGCAGCTTGTGCAACGGTCTACCACTGGCATAGTGGTGAAGTTGACATCATAATGAACATCTTTTACTACTATTTGATTTACCTTGTAGTATGGGTCCATAAAATCAAGGATCGGGAGATCTCTGACTATATCACCGATCTTATTCAAGAAACTCATTCTTGACCTGTCTAACAATTTTAATTTTCCATCTGCAATGTTCACATCACGAAGTATAAAATCCTGTTCATCCTGAATTTTCTTTAGCTCGTTTTTTAAACTTTTTAATTTTTCTTCATTATCTTTGATCTCTATCTCATAGTTTTCCTTTATTAGCTTCAATTCGTCCAGTTCTTCCAGTGCTTTGTCATAGTCTTTCCTGTGACCCTGTTCATGCGAACTGTCGTGAATATTTTCGCTCTCGACCAAGAACTTGATCTCATCTACTATCGCTTTTTGACCCTGAAAATCCATGTTTGCTTTATAGAATTTTGCCTGGGCATCAGTTAGGGTTTTTTCGATCGATTCAACTTCATTAGAACGAGAAATGTAATTCTCTTTAGCATCAGCAAGTTTTTTCTCGAGCTCTTTTCTGCTTTCTTTTACGGTCTCTAATTCTTTATCCAGATTGTTCTGGGTGATATCGATCTCCAGCTCTCTGAATTTTTTCTGGTAGATCTTAAACTCATCATCATTGTCATCAATAAATACCCAGACCATACAAAATAGAAATATGAGTGATGATATCCCGAACCACTTATTCAGTAGGTTTATGTCCCAGTATCTCTCGTCGTTCTTAAACATTCTCTTTTCTACGGGGTTTAACTATATGTTGAAAAACCATTCCGGGATCGCAACGATATATTTCAGATTAATTGCCCATCGCAGGTACATTTTGATCGGCAATGCAAGCATACCTAAACCAAATATCATAAGGCTTACAAATCTTGTAGGACCATAGGTTTCGTA
>ERZ651768.3351-NODE-3351-length-10749-cov-2.909483_pt1 | contig 10749 bp, 6 predicted proteins | sample MGYA00514754_ERZ651768 | MGnify/ENA metagenome assembly ERZ651768 | reverse complement strand
TCCTCAACCCACATTCGTGCCCCGCCAGCGCCACAGCAAAAGGTCTTGTCCCGACAGCGGTGCATTTCCAAAATCTCACCGCCCAGGGCTTTGCGTGGGGCCTCATGACTGTCATCGATGCGCCCCATATAGCAGGGGTCATGGTAGGTCAGCGTGGTGTCGCGATCGCTGACCTTTAGCTTGCCCTGTTCGCGCAGCTCGGCCAGCAGTTGGGTGTGGTGGACAACATCGAAATCACCACCATAGTCGCCATACTCCTTACCAAGCGTGTGGAAGCAGTGGGGGCAGGCGGTCACGATTTTTTGGACACCGGCTTCCTGCAGCGCCGCGATGTTCATCTCGGCCAGCATCTGGAAAAGGAACTCGTTGCCACTGCGGCGGGCAAGGTCGCCGTTGCACATTTCCGCCTCGCCTAGGATTGAGAAGTCGACGCCTGCCTGCTGCATCAGACGCGCTAGCGTGCGTGATACCTGCTTGTTGCGGTTGTCGAACGACCCTGCGCAACCGACGTAGAAGAGATACTCTGCCGGTTCTCCTACTTTCAGCTCCAGTCCCTCGGCCCAGTCGCTGCGTGTGTGTGCGCCAAAGCCCCACGGGTTGGAGTTACGTTCAAGATTTTCGAAGACTCCCTGTAGCTCATCCGGGAATTGCGCGGCCTCCATCACCAAGTGCCGCCGCGCGTCGGTCAGCTTCGGCACATGCTCAATGTGCACGGGACAGGCATCGACGCAGGCGAAGCAGGTGGTGCAGGCCCAGATGGCTTCCTCCGAGAAGCGGTCAATCAAGCTTTCTTCGGGAGTTTCGCCAGCGAGCAGCTGCCGCCCGTGCTCCCAGCCGTAATCCTTGACGTCAAAAATAATCTGCATTGGATTGAGCCCTTTTCCGCTCGCGAAAGCTGGACAAACATCCTGACAGCGTGCGCAGGCAGTACAGGCCCAGCCGTCGGAGATCTGGCGCCAGCTGAAGTCGCTATAGTTGCTCGCTCCGAGAGAAATGTTCTCGATGTCCAGATCGTCGGTGCTGACTGCGAGGCCATTCGAGGCCATTTGCAGTGGTTTCTGCTTCCCGAGTGGGGCGTGGTCTTGGAACAGTACGTTTGGAATCGTCCCGAGCAGGTGCGAATGCTTGGTTTGCGGTATTTCAACCAAGAAGCCGCCGATGAGTAGCATGTGCAGCCAGAAGCTGGCGTCAACCCACGTCTGCAACATAGCTGGGTCCATGTTAATCATGAAGCTGGCGAAGAGTGCGCCGACTGGCTCCCACCCGTCGCGCTCTGCAAGCGCTCCTTCGGAGTCAATCATCGCCGCTCCTTCGAGCAGGAACGCAGTCAGGATTATACCCATAATAGCGAGCAGAATTAGCTCGCCTTCGATGCTAGCGCCGCGGAGCTTGGCAGGTCTCAGCACCACTCGCCGGTAGAGCGCAATTGTAATTCCAGTGCCGGCCAGTAGGTAACCAATATCGACTACGATATTCCAGAAATCTTTTAAATATATATCTTCTAAAAATATAGCTAGCATTCCGCCGGTACCTAGATCCAGCACGTCGCTCACCAGTAGTAGGAATCCCCAGAAGATTAGTGCGTGTGCGCCACCTGCAAGCCGATCCTCGATTACCTTGCGCTGCCCGAGCCAGTCACGCAGGAATTCGCGCATCCGAACTGGCCATGCGTTAAAGCGGTCATCCGGCCCCCCGAGTCGGATAAGCCGTACGATGTAGCCCACCTGCCACATGTGCGCACCAATCGAGAGCGCCGCCCATGCCCCGAGCAGCCAGTACCACTCGATTCCAAAGTATGGGTGGAAGGGGTCCATGGCCTTTTCGGCATGGCCCGGCGACCGTTAAAACCCTGTCAGTCCCGCGCCAGCTGCACTGTCACCTGCAACTCTTGCCCATCCGTGGCACTTAGTAGGTCGCGCAAGTAGTGCGGTGAAATAAGTTCGATGACGCGCCGGTAATGCGTGCGCTTGGGAGTGATAAGGGCGCATTGCGACTCGCTTTGGTTGTTACTACTGATACTGGCGGGGAAGAGCCAGGCTCGCCCGAAGGTGCGCTCCGCCTCGGAGAAGCCCTCGACCAGCTTCCCATCTGCAGCGCGAATCGCTTCCAGTTCGGGTACCCCCGCTTCGCCAATACGCAGGTTTAGCGTGCCTTCATACGGCGTCCAGCCTAGCAGAGCCTCGAACTGCGTGGTATAGCCGTTGCGCGAGATGTAGTAGCCGCCTTCCCCGAGGCCGGTCTCGAGCACACCCGTCAGGGTGATTTCTGGTTGCGCGTCGAAAATCAGGCTATAGTCGGCAAATTCGCGTCGCAGCAGATCCCGAGCAGGCTGGAGCAATCGCACCATCTGTCCGCCACGTACCAGCCGACGCTCGAGCAGTCCTCTGTCGGCCAGTTCGAGCAGGTAGCGCGCGCCTGATTGCTGAGTAACGTCAAGCTCCTTGGCGAGCTGACCAGAGGAGACATGTACAGGTCGCCGCACGGCGCCACGCAGCGCGAGCCATTTCAGCGCCGCCAGCAGGGCTGGTTTCATCCACCACCTTTGAAGTACCGCTCCAATTCCGCCTTCTGCTCGGGCGTCATGCCCTCCATCGCCTGGCGGGACTGATCCATTAGTTCGCGCATCACCAGTCCGTACATGACTGGAAGCGTCGCTGCGCTGCTCGAGCGCGCTTCGTGTTCGGCTCGTGCTGCATCGCGCTGCGCACGCAGTTTGTCTGTAGTCATCTCACCCTCACCCAGTCCTTGGCACGCCTGATCAACGACAAAGTATTTCTCGCCGTTGAAGCCAAGCGGGTACGCCTGACAGTTGAGTGGCAGGTCCGCATAGAGTCCGCAATCCTTTGATTCAACATCATAGACAGGGCAACCTCGTTCCTCACCTTCCGAGGGCTTTAGCACTAGCCGCGGGAAGCCAGAGACCATGTCGAGCCCCAGATGCGTTACGAGCCGCCCCAAATCTCCACTAGCCTGCCAGCGCAGTAAGTCCTGTAATGTGACAGGAACACCGTCGACGCTAGAGCAGTACTGCCCGCAACGGACGCAGTTGTAGATAAATTTAGGAGTTTCTATTTTCTTTTTGTCGGGCATACAAGTACCAGTTTTTGTGTAGTAGGCTGGGTGTGGTTAATAACTATGTTCCTCTAATTTTGATACGGTAATGAGGCAGAAAATGCGCTAGATTTCCGGTCCTACGCGTAGGAGAATAGAATCCTTTTAATACCCCTTTTGTTAGCGGGGACGGTGTGATTACCATGCAATCAGCAAAATATCAAGCAATGGCTCTCGGCATGTTCCTTATGGTCGGTGCTTTCACCGGCTGTCTGGGAGATGATGACGACGACACAGGCGGCGATACGACTGTAACTAAAACGACAGTACGAATCGGGTTCCTGAACCCTCTCACTGGTCCTCTGGAACCAGATGCACCTGGATTCAGCTGGGCTGCAAGTGAGGCTATCAAGGACCTAAACGCGGCTAGCTCCACACACACGTTCGAACTTGTAGAAGTTGACTCGGGATGTGACGGTGCAGTCTCTGGACCTGGCGCTACAACTCTAGTTGACTCTGGTGTCGTGGCTGTTGCCGGTGCAGCTTGCTCCGGTGCATCGATGGGTGCCAATGCGGTCCTATCAGCAGCTGGAATCCCGATGATTTCGTACGCGAGCACCAACCCTGGTCTCAGCAACGCTACGGCGTACCCGCTGTTCTACCGTAATGTGCCTAGCGACGCCATTCAGGGCCCAGCTGGCGCAGACATGATGACTGATGCTGGTGTTGGCAACGATAGTTTGGCTATCCTGCACATGACCAACGACTACGGATCAGGTCTAGCAGATTCAGTAAAGGCTGCTTGGGAAGATAATGGAAACTCCCTCTGCACCTCTGGTATGCAGGGTTATGAAGAGACCACAACGGACTTCTCTTCGCTAGCTAACGGCATCGCTGGTAACGCGGACTGTACTGCAGTTTACCTGTCGTCCTACATTACAGATGCAGCATTAATTATTGAGGCTCTGAATGACGCGGACTACACCGGTGCTATATTCGGTGGTGACGGACCTGCTGGAATTGGTCTATACGAGAAACTGGAAGACGACACGATGGCAACGAATATGACTGTATCTGCACCTCGTGCGGGTTCAACATATGGCGACTTCGAAGCTCGATATGACGCAGACGCAGCTACAATTGGCAGCATCAAGACCTACGTCTTGACTACCTACGACGCAGTTATGATGATTGGTACGGCCGCTGTAATGGATGGCGCAATCGATGCCAACATCAAGTCGACAGGAACAAACTACGAGGGCGCATCTGGCCTTCTGACGTTCCTGGACAACGGTGACGTTGGTGGTGCTGGATACGATTTCTGCACCTATGATGGTGCAGGTGGCTACAACTGCAACAAGTACTGGACCGCTACTGGCGGCGTCCAGACTGCCTCATAACCAAACAACAGATCAAACCAAACCTAGTTTGGATTGTGACGCAAAGCGCGCTGTAGCGGGCCCGAAAAGGGTCTGCTGCGGCGTCCTACCAGTCTGCCTCATAACCGGGCGTTTGTAGGTTGCACAAAGCGCGCTGCAGTGGACTTGTAAATAGTCTGCTGCGGCGTCAGAGTTTAGCATCTAAGGCCCCTTCGGTTTTTATGGGGTGAGTGTTGCGAGGTTCGACCATGGCTGAAACTGGCCTAAGAGAACGTTGGAATTCTCTTTCTAGAGGGACTCGAAGAATAGCAATAGCCTTAGCCCTAGGTTTGGACGCCTGCTCAGGTTTGTTATTAGAATTCGGCTCTCTTAATCTCATAGACACGGTATTGTCTGACAATCTGCCTACAGATCTGGTTTGGCTTCTTCAAACCCTTCAACTGATATGCGTAGTTTTTGTCGTAGTCAAAGTATTCTTTGATGATTTACCTCCTTCGCTAATTCGGACAATTCTAATAATTACATCTCCTCTTTTAATTATAGCATATGTCCTGTTTTCTCTTCATGTGCTTCTTTTGGGGCAAGACTTGGTTGCCCCAGTAACCCTTGATTTAGGTCCATTAGCGACTTCTACTCTAACTTGGTCATCGACTTATCTGGCCATTGCAGTAGGCTGTACCCTAACCTACAGTGTACAACGCTATGGAAACTTCGCGCAGAGTGAATTTTTCATGCTTGGAATGTATGTTGGTATTGCCTTAATGTGGACTGATTGGCTATTTCCACTCAGTGAGGCTTCTGCTGATGGAACTCTTGTATGGTCGCTTTTCCTCTACGTACTAATTGCCGCTTTCATATTGACAGGTTTTGCCGGGATTATTATCGATCGGCTTGTGTTCAAAGGCTTTCGAGATCGTAAATCTTCATCGGATATCATGATGATCGCATCCCTTGGAGTGGCGATGGTTTTGAGAGCTCTTGTCTATCTTCGATTCGGTGCAAACTCGAAGCGCTTAGTTCCAGATGCAGACTGGATGCTTAGTGAGCAGCGTTGGGAAATTCCTACTATAACTACGAGATTTAACTTAGGAACTTCCGATTGGCCTATTATTGAATATGGTGTAACAAACTATGCCTACAACAATGGTTTTCTTCCTATAGTTGTTTTTAGTACGGTAATCTTGCTTTTTCTCCTTCTAACTCGCACTCGTTTAGGTCGTCGAATGCGCGCAGTTGCTGATAATCCAGAATTGGCAGCTAGTAGTGGAATCAATGTTGAGGGTGTGCAGGCTACTAGCGCCTTCCTTTCTGCAGGAATCTCAGGAATAGGTGGGGCAGTATTTGGTTTGACCTTGTTGTTCAATCCCCAGACTGCGTTCACACTGTTACTCCCTGCCTTCGCAGTTATTATTCTAGGCACAATAGGATCTGTACCTGGAGCAATAGGAGCATCTCTCATCATTGGCTTCGTACGTGCAGTTTCGGAACCTATTCTTTCAGGAATTGGTAATCCTTTGGAGAGAACTAACTACTTCGCCTTGAGCGGAGTAATGCCTTATGCTATAATCATTGCAATTCTACTAATCATGCCAGAGGGAATCGGCAATGCCTATGACAAATGGAAGATCGAACGCCTTCGTAAACGAGCCAAATCTAAAGGTAAACCAAATAATCGCATATCAGCCCTAATGGGTCTGCTGTTTGGTTGGGCTGGTGGCCATCATTTTCATCAGAGACGCACTGCTCGTGGAGTTTCTATGCTGATTCTGACGGTTTTATCGTTTAGTTTAGCGAAGGCAACTTCATTCATGAGGGATCGCTCATTCGTAGGTCAAAAGGTCACTACAGCGCCAGATGGACTGGATCCATCGATGCATGCTGATTGGTTAAATCTTATTCATAATGAGCAGACTATAATTGGAACACTAGCCTCACTAGGAGATTTATTGTGGCCACTTTTACCAATTTTGATTTACTGTTTAGCACTTTATGAATCGTATCTTATTTTGAATAATCGCTACAAAGATCCTCTACAAGCCCCCATAACGCGAATTATGGATACAGTAGATGCTTTTTCTACTAAGATAGGCGGAATTTTTGTCACTGTTTCCGAATCTCGGCAAGCATCATTTTACGGAATTTGCGGACTGCTAGCGCTGCTCACTGCACTATTGTCTCAGAGCGTGCTAGTCGAATACCTTGCCTATCTAACTGCGCTTGCTGCGTTGGGAATGGCCGTATGGTGGCCAGAGCAACAGAGAAATGCTACATCTGGAAATAATAAACTCCTAGAATATGTGAACCAATCAATATCTTCCTTGGGCACATTAACAACGGAAAAAGTAAAGAAGATAAAGTCTAATTTCTATGAGAAAATTGGTGCTGAATATGGAGTTGAATCTGAAAGTGGATCAAAGGCAATGTTCTGGATATTGTTGGGACTTCTGACTCTTGTTGTTATTTGGCTTCCCTCGGTCAGTTACTTCGGCAAGGTATTACAGGTGTCTAATTTTATTGTTACACTATCCATCTTCTTGATTTTAGTTTACTCATTAAATCTTCATACAGGTATGACCGGTCTTCTTAATTTCGGAGTAATCTTCTTTGCTGCAGTCGGTGCTATTGTAGTTGGAATCCTCACTGCACCTGGTGACCTCTATGGTTATGATTGGCCAATCTTACCTGCGCTTATTGTTGCAATAATAATTGGTGCGATATTCGGCTGGCTTCTTGCTTATCCTACTGCTAGACTTCGTAGCGATTACTTCGCTATTATCACTATATCACTTGGGGAGATAGTAAGGCTTTTGCTTATGGGCGAGCCTCTCTTGAGAGCCGGAGGTAATCGTTCTGCAATCGGTATTCAGAGATATCCATTACCTCTGCGGGAATGGTGGTTTTGTGGATCAGATCCTCCCCACGCATTTTCAGGAGATAAACTTTCTCCGATTGGTTGTTCAACAACTTCTGGAATAGACAGTATGGCAGTAACTGTTGGTGATATAATTGGATTAGGTCAACCTGCACCATATATGATGCTGCTTGCCATAATTAGCTTATTAGGCGTTGCATTTACATGGAAACTTCTCAATTTATTATTCGAATCACCTTGGGGGCGTATACTGCGCTCTATCCGCGAGGATGAAGAGGTCGCTCAGCATCACGGACATGATATTCTAACACACAAAGCAGCAAGCCTTGCACTTGGGGCAGCAATAGCCGCATTTGCAGGAGCTCTATGGGCATGGAAACTGACTGGATTTCAACCTAGTTTTATGTCCCCAGCCAGGTCAACTTTCCTAGTTTGGGCTGCCTTCATTATCGGGGGTGCAGCAAACAACCGTGGTATGCTGATTGGAGCTATGATAATCACACTGACGGATTTCTTCTTCAATGTCTTAGTTGCAGCTCAAGGAAGCTCAAGTCTTCCTCTTTCGGGTGTTGCTGATTTAATCGATGAAGCATTTATTTGGTTGGTAGAAAGTCCTTTCCAGGTTGCAGCTATTCTAATGTTTTTAGCGATAATAGGGGCTATTCTAAGAAATATAAACATCGCTGAAACCTTATTCTGGTTTTCGGCAATTTTCATAATCTGTGGAGTTATATTCGATCAGCGCTCAATCGATCTAGTATTCCCAGAAATTCTTGGAGGAATCGAGACAAAGATGGCTTACGTCAAGCTCATGCTCATTGGTCTTCTGATAACGATGTCGCTCAAGTATAATCCTAAGGGAATGCTCCCTGAAGTCCCTTATCGACCAGCACGTCCTAAGGAGGTAGATTCTGAATGACTGCTGTAATGAAAGTCGAAAATCTGCGGAAGGAGTTTGGCGGGCTCGTTGCCGTCGATAATATCTCATTCGAGGTTAACGAAGGAGAATTCATTGGACTTATTGGACCTAATGGATGTGGTAAATCTACTACTTTCAATTGCATAAGCGGTTTACTCAATCAAACATCAGGAAAAATCGAAGTATTTGGTACTGATGTGTCGAAAATGCGACCTGATGAGATTCAAAGTCTTGGTGTTACTCGAACTTTCCAGCACACACGTCTGTGGCGTGAAATGAGTGTAATCGAAAATCTCCTCGTTCCTCCAAGAGACCAGTTCAGACCAAGTCTCACTGTTTCCGAATTTAGAAAAGCCTTATCTTACGGAATTTGCGGCCTGCTAGCTCTGCTCACTGCACTATTGGCTCAGAGCATGCTAGTCGAATACCTTGCCTATCTAACGACGATTACTGCGTTTGGGATGGTAGCGTGGTGGTCAGACCCACAGAAACATGTTTGGAATTCTTTGATTCAAGGACGAAACAATCCACCTGAGATTGAAAGATTATCCAAGGTTTATTCGACTCTTGACCAGTTAGAAGTACCTCACATGGCCCCTAATCTTGCAAATGAGTTATCGGGAGGTCAAAGCAAGCTTGTTGATATCGGTCGCTCTATGATGGGCGATCCACGACTCCTACTTCTTGACGAGCCAGTAGCGGGTGTCGCTGGACCTCTGGCGATGAAGATATTCGCCAACCTTAGAAAACTTGTAGATGAAACTGGAGTATCTGTTCTAATTATTGAACATAATATGGACTTTATTTTACGACAGGGCGTTGACCGTATTGTAGTTATGAACGAAGGAGAACTTTTGATGGTTGGAACACCGGATGAAGTTCGATCGAATAAAGCCGTGATCGAGGCTTATCTTGGTTCTGGAGGAGATACAAGAGAGGATTCAGAATGACACGAGTTCTAGAGGTATCAGGACTTACTGGCGGTTATGGTTCAGTACAGATTATCTATGGAATCGACTTATACGTCGACGAAGGAGAATTTGTAACAATCATTGGACCCAATGGATGTGGCAAATCTACACTAATCAAGATTATATTTGGCATTGCTGACTACTATAAGGGGAAAGTGAAGTATCGAGGGAACAGTGTTTCTGGTATGAGAACAGATCAGTTGGTTAACCTGGGTATTGCCTATGTTCCACAGGTGGACAATGTATTTCCATCTCTTTCCGTAGAAGAGAACTTACAGATGGGAGGCAACTTGCTGCCAACAAATTTGTTGAATGAGAGGATTGAACGGGCCTTGGACATGTTCCCTGACTTGCGCCATAGAACTTATGATCTTGCGGCATCATTATCAGGTGGTGAGAGGCAGATGCTGGCCATCTCAAGAGCGTTAATTTCTGATCCTAAATTCATATTGCTTGATGAGCCCACAGCAGCACTTTCACCGCTATACCAGCAGCAGATAATCGAACGAATTGATGCTTTAAGAGAAGTAGGAATAACGATCTTGATTGTAGAACAAAATGCACGACTGTCTTTAGCTAGATCTAATAGAGGTTATATTCTTTCAAATGGTGAAGTTGTTCATACTGCAGCAGCATCAGATATTCTCGACGACCCACATATAAATGAATATTTCCTAGGTACTATGCATGACTGAGTTACGGTGTTTAGTCCGGTGCGACAGGTCAGTTACTTGCTAGGCTTGGCAGCAGATTCCCGGCCAGCTCGTGGAACAGTCCTTCTGCCAGCAGCTCGCGAGCCGCAGCGATGTCAGGTGCGAAGTAGCGGTCACGTCCCCATGGTTCCACTAGCTCACGCACTGCCGTCACCGCGCGCTCCAGTGGCTCTGAGGACCTGAGCGGACGGCGGAACTCGATTCCCTGGCAGGCGGCAAGCAATTCGAGTGTGGTGATGGTCGCAGTGTTTGCCGCCATCTCGCCCAGTCGCCGCGCGGCGAAAGTGGCCATCGAGACGTGGTCCTCCTGGTTGGCTGATGTGGGAATGCTGTCGACGCTGGCAGGGTGCGCTAGCGACTTGTTCTCCGACGCCAGTGACGCGGCGGTTACCTGCGCCATCATGAAACCGGAGTTGAGTCCACCTTCCTCGACCAGAAACGGTGGCAGCCCGCTCAGTGCCGGGTCTACGAGCAGTGCTAGCCGCCGTTCCGACAGTGCACCGATCTCGGCCGCCGCCAGCGCCAAGTTATCGGCCGCCATGGCGACCGGTTCGGCGTGGAAGTTACCGCCTGACAGGATGTCGCCTTCGTCGGGAAACACCAGCGGGTTGTCGGTTACGGCGTTCGCTTCACGCTCTAGGATTCCGGCCGCGTGCACGATCTGGTCGAGGCAGGCACCCATTACCTGTGGCTGGCAGCGCAGTGAGTAGGGATCCTGCACCTTGTCACAGTCGCGGTGCGACTCTCGGATTTTCGAACCGGCCAGTAGTCCTCGATAGCATTCAGCCACTGCCGACTGCCCAGACTGGCCGCGCAGTGCCTGAATGCGCGAGTCAAACGGCTC
>ERZ651768.3350-NODE-3350-length-10749-cov-3.902924_pt1 | contig 10749 bp, 8 predicted proteins | sample MGYA00514754_ERZ651768 | MGnify/ENA metagenome assembly ERZ651768 | reverse complement strand
GGATCAAAACTGCCGTGATCGCATCCGCTCCGTACCCCCTCGCTCGAGCCGATCGCCCAATCCTGTCCCCATCCAGTTCTTACTCCAATGGCCAGCACCGAGGTTGCCAGAAGAGGAACTACCAGAGTGAGAAAAGCGATACCAAGTACTCGTCGACCTACAAGCCGACTGGATTGGAGAATCGGTAACTCGACGTACCGATAGGAGAGGTGGGCCGGTATCAGCGACAGTGCCACTGCGCCAAGCAAGACCCACCACGATTCGGACAGGTGGAGTCGGGTGAAGACCATTATGGGCCAATGCCATAGGTACCAGGAATAGGAAATATCACCGAGCCAGACCAAGGCTCGATTGTCTAGGGAAGGCCATTGGCCAGCAGACCCGTTCGAGCCGGAGGCGATGATCAGTGCTGCCCCTAGGACAGGGGCTAGAGCAGCCAGCCCTGGGAATGTATGGCTATCTGAAAGAGCCAGAGCCGACCCTACGATCAGACAAAGACCGACTTGTCGTAGGTCTGGAAACCGGCGAAGTTGCGTCGCAAGAAGAACAAGAAGGGCCCCGACAGCGAATTCCCAGGCGCGGGTCATCGACGAGTAGAACGCGAAAGAAAGTGGAGACCTGTTTACGAATGGTATTTCGAGAAGGCTGTACGAGGCCACCAACGACATAAGGATGGAGGGCACAGCTAGTCCACCCACCACAAGCCATGCGGCTAATGACCTGCTTGTACCGCGGCGATGAGCAATGACCCAACCAAGTGCCAGAACCGCAGGGAATATCAAGAAAAACTGTTCTTCGACCGATAGGGACCAGGTGTGTAGAAGAGGGTTGTGCTCGGCAATCGGCGAGAAGTAGTTGCCGATTGAATGGAAAATAACGAAGTTACTAACTGTGAGGGTTGCGCCAAATGCGGTCTTGGCTGTCTCCTGCTGCGGGCCGTTTGGCGACTGCAAGAGAATCGAAGCAACAACAACCGAAACTGTCACCACGGAGAGCGCAGGGAACAATCGCTTCACTCGGCGCGCGTAAAAGCTACGGAGTCGAACGGCGCCGGTGGCCAACCACTCACGTTGTAGAGAAGCCGTTATGACATAACCGGAAATCACAAAAAACACGTCTACGCCGACAAAGCCTCCCGGAAGAAGCCAACCAGCGTGGTAGAACACCACCAACAACACCGCCACGCCGCGGAGCCCTTGGACATCCCGTCGCCTCTTTCCAGAAGCCAGGACAGTCACTGGATTCTCGATCGATTGAACCGCCAGCGCATCACACCAATAAGTGTCGCTATATCAACTACCGCGCTCGCAACAAGAGCTTGCAGGAAAACGAGGAGTCCTCCTTCAATCTCGTCGTCTCCGTCTCCACAGTGTCGGCGATAGCGGACGAGAGTCCTCAACAAATGCGGGAGGATCAGCGCAACTGCGCACCACCAACCAATTCCAGGAAACATAAGGAGGGCTAAGACAGCACCAAGTGCATTGTGCAGCAGGATCGGTCGATGCCACGACGTCCCGTTCTCCGCGTTATGGAATGCGTACGTAACCCACTTCTTCACCATGGCACGACGAGAGGGAGCAATCTCCCAGACGACTCTTGCGCCGGGAGAACAGATGACCGCTCCTGGCTCTGATTTGGCCCGACCGACAAACTCTAAGTCCTCGCCGGCACGCCAGTCTCTGAATCCACCGAGTTCTTGGAAGAACTCTCGCTGGATTAGGCAAGGTATGAAGTCGTAGCGCCCGCGGTAGCCATGGCATTCCACTCGGGCTGGTTTGGTGGCCACGATGACTGCCTCCTTCCACCGGGTGTCAGCCATACACGCAAACGAGCCGATGATCATGCGAGCTTCCGGGCTCTGTTCACGCGCCTCAACAAAGCTTCGAACGAGGTCCGAGTCGACTTCAACTCCAGCATCGACAAAGAGGATCCATTTGGTCGAGGTAGCACCAACCCCCAGGTTCCGGGCCCGACCGGGCCAGGCGTCACCAACTTCAACTAAGCAAACGACCTCGTGTTTGCTTGCAAGATCCCTTTCGATACGAATCGTCCCGTCGGTAGAACCTGCATCTACTAGAACGATCCGGGTCGGGCACGGTAAAGCTCCAACCAGTGTCTCAACAATCGCCGAGAGATTCTTTTCCTCATTTCGGACGGGAACTACGACCGAAATATCAACGACGTTCGACATGTTGTTGTTCAACAGATTTAATCTATATCGTACTGTTACGATTTATTGAGATCTTATTAATCCAATATTGCAATAGGTCATCAAGGGTCTGTTCAATTTTTATTTCGGGTTTCCACGATGTCAACTCTTGAAGTTTAGTTGAGTCTCCATTTTGCGATTGAATATCGATTGGCCTGTAGAGGTCTGGATCAATCGTCTTCTCAATTTCCAATCCCGATAATTCAATCAACTGATCAGTGAAGAAAGACATCTTCCTCAGAACATCACCACATACGTTATATACATGTCCAGACGATGATTTGTTAATCATTAGAAGATAATAGGCATTAACGCAATCTCGTACATCAATAACCACGCGTTCGGTGTTCAGGTTCCCAACGCGCAGAGTCCTGGAATCACTTCCGCACATCATCTTCGCAATCTGGTAAGCATCAGATGAGATCGAAAATATACGACCTCGACGCGGACCCGTGTGCGAAAAGGCTCGTGTCACAAACCCGGTCACCTTTTCATTCGCCATCCTCTCCTGCATATACAGATCTATAGCTGCCTTTGACGCTCCGTAGGGGTTTGATGGTGAAAGTGCGGCGTCCTCTTGGACGGTGGACTGGCCTCCCGCTCTGTTCCCATAGACCTCAGATGTCGAACAGACCATGACCTTTGTGTCCATACCCTCCAAGGCCGTCGTCAGATTCACGGTCGCATTGACATTCTCTTCAAATGTCAATATCGGATCACGAAAACTGGTGGGTGGATGCGACTGGGCGGCCAGATGAAAGATGCCATCATAAGATTGTTCAGTCAAGAGCTTTTGGACTGAGAAATAATGTTTCAGATCTAAACAGTGGATCGCTATCTGTTCAATTTCCTCCGGCGATAGAATGTCAAGAAGATCTTGTTCTCTACCATTTGCCGTTCTAACAATTCCCTCAACTTCATGGCCATTATCTAACAGCAATCTGGCCAAATGGGGACCCGCAAACCCTGTTATTCCAGTTATCAGATACTTCACGCTGGCTCCTGATTGGTTCTCGATATATCATACATTTGATTAGAACACTCTAAGGCACCTAGATGGTTGATATTTTTTGATCGACTTGATCGTGTCACAATATAACTAGATCTGTGATATACCTTTGGCGCTTAAGGAAGATCTCTCTAAAACGGAAACTAGATCAAAAATAGTTATCGGCGCTGTCCCACGTTTCAGCACCGCGGCTGCGCCGGCGACATTCCCACAGTGTGCCGCCATTTCCAGGCCATGTCCGGCGGCTAGAGATAGGGCCAACATCGCCGAGACGGCGTCCCCAGCTCCAGCCACATCTACAACAGCGTGACCGATAGCCGGGATTTCGTAGGTTCCGGCTTCAGCAATAAGAGTCATTCCGTTTGCTCCATCCGTAACAAGAACGGCACAGCCGTTGATCTTCTCTTTCAGTTCTTTGGCAAGCTTCGACGAGGGCGTACTCTGATCAAAAGGTAACTGAAGGGCACGGAACGCTTCATGACGATTCGGCTTCAGTATGGTGGATCGTGAGTACCGAGTCGCATCAGGTCCATTCGGGTCAACCACAGTTGGTTGTTCGCCGATAAGAGTCCGGCTCAAGATTGCGTCTACTACTTTTTCTGTCAAAGCGCCCTTCCCGTAATCGGAAATGATTACCGCATCTGCCCCATCTAGGGCCTCCGGTACGGCTTCTATCATTTCGCTCTCGATGCTGGGCACAGCAGGGCTTCGATCCTCTACATCTAATCGGCAGATCTGCTGAGTACCGGAGACGACGCGCGTCTTGGTTGTCGTAGGACGACCTTCATCCCCTACAAACCGTGCAGTGATCTTTGTCGATCTGACAGCCTCCCTAAGGGCTGATGCCTCATCGTCTTGCCCAACAACCCCCAGCAGAGAAACTGTTGCCCCCAGGCTTGCCAAGAGTTCTGCAACGTTGGCAGCGCCACCAGGACTCTCTTCCCTCCCCGTCAGTTCAACGACAGGAATAGGGGCTTCCTGAGAGATCCGCCGAACTGGCCCCTCCAACCAGATATCGAGCATGACGTCGCCAATTACCGCGACTCGTGTCGATTCAAATGACTGGACAGACCGGAGAAACTCAGATGACTGGATTTCCACTCTGTTTACTCCCAGCCTTTGAGCACTAGTTCGGCCGCTGATGCTAGATCTGGAACTGTGCAGCAAGCCCTCGGGCAACCAATTCCTGTTGGATCAATAAGGATTGCTCGACATCCACTTGCTGCTCCAGCGTCTGCGTCAGATTCGCTGTCCCCCACCATTACAGATGTCCGCAGATCAATATCGAGTTCCATCGAGGCTCTCTCCAGGAGTCCAGTTCTGGGCTTGCGGCATTGACAGTTATCGTCTGGGTGATGCGGGCAATAATAGGAAGCTGATAAGCGGACACCTTCTCCATCGAGAAGCTCTTCAAAGCGGCGGTGAACGCGATCTGCCTGCTCCTGAGTAATCAAACCTCTACCTATGCCAGATTGGTTACTAGCCAAGATCAACATGAAGCCCGCCGCGGACATCATGGAGAGGGCCTCAACGGAGCCCGGCAGCAGAGTTACTTCGGAAGGATCTCTTAGGTAACCAACGTCTCGGATGATGGTCCCATCGCGATCTAGGAACACCGCGCTATGAATCAAGTTTTCTTGCTACTTCTAGACAGAGCGATCTCACGGGCTCTAGACGATGTGGAAATCCCTGGGACCAGCGGAGAGAAGATCACGCGGCCCCCGTAGGCCTCAACAACGGATTTCTCTGGCATGGGCTTCGCCCCGTCCTCATAATCGCTGCCCTTGCAGTACACGTCAGGTTTGAATCGCTGAAGTACTTCCGAAGGTTCGTCATCATCGACGAGAACAACAAGGTCAACCATGCGCATCGAACTCAGGATCTGGGCTCGCTCCATCTCTGGAATCAAAGGTCGGTCGTCCCCTTTGATTCGCCGCACCGACGAATCGGTGTTTAATCCGATGATCAGAGTGTCTGCCTCGGCTGCTGCCGACTTGATCGCCATCAGATGGCCCTGATGAAGGAGGTCAAAGCAGCCGCTGGTCCAGGCAACAGTTCGTCCTTCGGTTCGCCAACTCTCCCGCTGTTCCAGCGCTTCATCGGAGCCGACTAGACCGAAGAGTTCTTCCGGCCCGTAACTAAGTCCAAAGACCTCTGACTCCACGACCTCGCAAATCAGATGGAGTGCCGCCAGGTGGTCCTCCTGTATCGAGGCCGTACTTCCCGGAGGAGCATTTACGACAACATGACAACGATTACCGAGTTCGCTGCCATCTGCTGTCATGCCAACCACTACAAGACCGCGCTCTCGCGCTAGGTCGGCGGCTACCAATAGGTTTTGTGACCGACCGCTCGTTGAAAACGCAATGAAAAGGTCATCAGGCCCCGCAAGGGCTTCTATTTGGCGGGCAAAGACTTGGTCAAAGCCAAAATCGTTCCCTATCGCAGTCATTACCGCCGGCTCGACAGTCAAGGAAATGGCACGTAGACCACGCCGATCATTGCGAAACCGACCGACGAGTTCCGAAGTGAGATGCTGAGACTGAGTAGCACTCCCTCCGTTCCCAGCCGCAAATACTGTTCCTCCCGCCTCCAAAACCCTGCTGACCTCTAAGCCCGCACGGGCAATCCCCTTAGCAAAAGCGAGATTGTCGCGACTGGCCCTTGAAGCCCGAGCGACCAAACGCTTAGCAATCTGGGACGCAACCACCTCGGTATGACTGTCAAGACCCATTGATAATCAACCCGTCTGTAGCCAGCAACATCATGGCCGCCTCAACCACTTCCACATCGGATACCGACAGAATGCAATGAGGATCATCTGCCACACACGTTGGCCGATTCCCACATGATTCGAGTCCTGTCGGCGGCTGAAGAACAACCGAAGGAACGCCCCACGGCCTATACCGGGATGGTGAACACACAACCCAGGGCTCACCATCGACAGGATGATGTGATACCACGACTCCACGCGTACCAACCGCTGCAGCAATGTGTATTGGACCAGAGTCGTTGCCAACAACTAGATCGACGCGGCGCAGTAACTCTCCGAGGGCGCCAATCGATGTCTTTCCAACAAGATTTAGTGCAACCTCGTTTGACCGGTCCTGGACCTCTTCCGCCGCACGCCTAGCATCCTCAGCGCCAACCAGCACTACCTGTGCAGCCAATCGTTCCACTAGGCCCTCGACAACGCTCGCAAAGCGGTCAGCAGGCCACTGCCTACGCAGCGCTCCTGCCCCTACTCCAAGCGCAACTATTGGCTGATCAGGCCGAAGGCCAGCGAGGAGTTCAGTAGCTTCGGCAACATCGTTCGAAGCAGTCCAGAATTCCAGGCGGTCGTCTTCGATCTCTACCCCTAGTGCACGAGCAATATTGAGGTTGCGAAGAACGTGGTGCTGTCGAACATCGATGTCAGCGTTCGCTCCATCCCGGTGACGAAGTATCCGACCCCCACCACCAGCACGAAAAAGAGCACTATCAAAGAAGGAGGCCCCGTAGACAGGGTCCAACCAGTCGGGCCCGATTACAAGGTCTATCGGCCCGTGGCGTCGTGCCTCACCTGCAAGGATTTTCGCTGCATCCAACGCGTGACGCCGGCTACCGCTTACCCCGCCACCTGGTAGATCCCTTAGTAAACCGATTGACGACACCTGGACTGTTTGGGTTTGCAATGAATCGATATACGGGCAGTTAACGAATACCTCTTGGTTGTTCGCGTTGCAGACGAGAACTACCCGCGCATGTGGAAGGGTTCGTCGCAATTCCCGCAAGACCGGGCTCAAAAGCACTGCGTCGCCGAGGCTGTCCCAATGGACTACAGCCACGTGACCAGCTTCCTTGATTGATCGACATCTGGTTCCCACACGCCGTCCGAAACGTGGCATCGCCAGCCGTGCCAACAATCGAATTGGTCGTCTCGCAAGAAACGACCCCCAAGGCATGAGCCTTCGGTCCTCGAGCGCCCTTGCAGGACGTCTTAAGGGCCGCCAACTGGCCAAAGCCGAAGTTCGGGATCTGGCCGTTGAGCCGGGAGGTTGATTTCTCTCTTCAGTGGTCATCAATTGCATCTCGTAGCGATCCCAGATTTTGCGCTAAGTCCTTATGTGTCCATTCCTGCGCTAATTGCCCTTTGTCGACCCGATGTATTCGGGTGCAGTGTTGCAAGATGTGTAGACGGTGGGACACAACGATCGTTGTGTAACTACTAGCAATGTCAGCAAGTGACTCTGCGAGCTCAACCTCCGTTGCGCGATCTAGAGAGGCTGTGGGCTCATCCAGAATGAGAACCTCTGCTTCCTTGTACAGAGCTCGAGCAATCGCGATTCGCTGGATCTGACCGCCGGACATCCGTATTCCGCGATCTCCCATGTAAGTAGATAGCCCATCAGGAAATGCCAACACCTGATCGGCAACTTTTGCACGCTCAAGTGCCCACCAAACTCTCTCATCGTCAATCGACTCCGGAGTTTCACCAAAAGCGACGTTCGCACGAACAGAGGAATCAGCCATGAACGCCGTCTGAGCCACCAGACCGATCTGAGCCCTCCAATCGCCAAGTGAGTCCCCGATGTCTCGGCCGTCGACAAGCACCGCTCCACTGTCCGGACGAATCAGCCCGGCTACCACATTCAAAATGGTGGTCTTACCCTCTCCTGACGGTCCGATCAGACCGACGGACTCACCTTTATTCACCTGGAAACAGATAGCAGCGACTGCCGGTTGAGCCGCTCCAGGGTAGGTAACGGATACATCTTGGATGCTGATCAGGTCTTCGAATTCGAACAGTTCTTTGGAAGCACTAAGAGTTTCGGTCGGCCCATCCAACACTGGTCGAACCAAATCCAGGGCTGGTATTCCGTAGGAAACGTTTCCAATCGCCGAGAGGAGGCGATTCGCCGAAGGCAAGACACGGAATCCTGCGTACCCAAACAGGGCCATTGTTGTGAAGCCTGCCTCCTCCGAGCCCCTAAAAGTGAATACGAGGACCAGAACCGCTACCGCTCCTGCGAGGAGTCCTTCTATCAGGAGTCGGGGTGACTGCGACATCGTCTGATACCGCCAATAGGACCGTGCCAGAGACTGGCGTTCTGTCCGGTAACGATCTACGAAGAATTCCTCTGCTCCTGCCAGTTTGATCTCACGAAATCCACCAAAGAATTCTTGAATCTGCTGAAGGCATTCTGACGCATGGTCTTCTGCATCAGCACCCCATCCTGTGATGTGCTTACCAAATATTTTCGCTCCAATAAAGACAAGGCTCCCGCCAAATGCCACAACTACGAGAGATGTGAGTGGTGAAACTATGAACAGGACAGTTAATAGGCCGACCATCACTGCCGTCTCAGTACAAATACTAAGAATGCCAAGAAGCGACTGCCTAATTAGCATTTCTGAGGCGTACCACGTGTTGCGGAGAAAGTCCCCGGACCGCTGGCTCTGGTGGGTTACAAGTGGACTACGTGAATATTGTTCGAGAACTCTGGCGCTGAGTGACCCTGCGAATTGCTGAATCCGTCGAACCTGGAGGTGGTTTTCGATTAGCGAGAACGACATGCGCAGCAGGGCATACACCAAAGTCAAACTACCGAGGATGACGGTGATGTCTTCCGAGGAGTAGCCAGAAAATAGGCTCTCCCATCTGCTTGATTCCCCAGTTGAAGTAAAGCGGGCAAGAAGACCAAAGACCAGCGTGGCACCAATAGCTTCCAGCACTGCTGCAAAGAGGCTCATTAGGAGAACGATCCGAAATTTTCGGCGTTCATCTGGTAGAAGTGTCCGGTAGATTGATCTACCGATGTTGAGAAGTTGCATCTGGACCCAACCCTACCGGTAGAGGGATTTTCAAAACGGCTCTCTAGTTCGCTTAGTTGGCCTCAGATGAACTAGTCACCGTTCCGCTATATCGAAATCTATTTGCCATGCGTCTAGAAAGCCGGTCAGGCGAGATTGCCCAAATCAATGTTGAGAATCGGCGAAGAACAAACAGTGCTGAGAGTCGCGGCGAAGCAGCAATCCCCCGAGTCCATCGATCAGGTGCTGGCCAGGAGATATCGGACGTCTCAAACTCCTCGGTTGTCAGCATCACTCGTTCGAAGAGCTTCAGTTGACCCCCCGCCGTAGACAGATGCACGTGGTACGGGGGAGCATCGACGGGCTTTCGTCCTTGGACGCATGCGGTCATCGCCAAAAAAACATTGAACATCGAGAGGTTGGCCTCCATCGGACCCTCGGCAAGAAGAAGCCCACCAGGCCGTAAGAGCGTGCATGCCTGCGCAAGAACTTCAGCCGGATCCGGAACATGTTCAAGAACATCGCCAAGGTGAACGACGTCAGCTGACTCGGTGTACATGTCAATATCGGCAAAGGTGCGGACAACACATCCAGAGGACAGCGACGCGGCCTCCACCCCGCTCTCACTCACATCAAATCCGATCGCTTCAATGTTGCTAGCCGCAACCATCCTCAGCAGGGTTCCGCTCCCACACCCATAATCCACAAAACGCTTAGGTTTCACCCTATTGAGGTGCGCCATTAGCCAGTCGTACGAGCGCGGGTCTCCCTCTATCCCTGGCACATCGACCGCATCTCCGTTGTACTCGGCGCCATAGAGAGACGAGAGTTCCAATCTGGAGGGCATGGGAGTCAAGGACCGAGAACCACAAGACGCGCATCGCTTGAAGTGCCGTACCTCTCCTGCGAACCGAACTGACCGTCGAGTTGAAAAACGCCACTTGGTCACCTCTCCGCAGATCGCACAGGGTGAAGCATCGGAAACGAGAGTTGAAAGTTTCATTCGGTTGTCAAACTTCAATCCGTCGCTGTTGTCGTCGGTGCAATATGTACTCTCCGCCGACCCCTGCGAGAAGAGCTACAAGCCACAGCACCTGAACACGATGACGGAAAGCTGTTCCCAGATTGCCCTGTGTTAAGGCAGCAGTTAAACCAGTTGCACCAAAAAATGCCCAAATGAACGCCGATAATGCTGGCTGTTTTTTCCATAGCGGTTTGACCCCAAAAGCCGCAAGAAGATACAAGGCTGTCCAAATCACATTTTCTAGAGACGCCATCTGCTTGTCCAGAGAAACTGATTTACTGAATCCTTCCCAAGGGAAAGGTCGAAAATACCATGCAGCTAAACCTTTAGGTAGATGTAAAAGGTTTGCGGATACCGAATTATCAACCAATATTGAATTGCGGAAGTGATCAATGACGATTTGCATTTCCTTTCCATCAACAACTACCACTTCGGGAGAACGCTCAGAGATTCCAATAGCGCCTGCGGTAGGCGAGAAAGCAAGTTTTTCGTCGTATCGGTCGTGCCGCCGTTTCACCCTCTCCTCAAGATCAGTCCACGCCGACAACACGGTCGTCGTCGGGATTTGGGACCCGCTCTCTGGTGCTACCGAATGCTCACCAGCACCAGACCCCACCAACTCACCAGCACCAGCACCCAACACGGTCGTCGTCGGGATTTGGGACCCGCTCTCTGGTGCTACCGAATGCTCACCAGCACCAGACCCCACCAACT
>ERZ651768.3348-NODE-3348-length-10752-cov-4.245059_pt1 | contig 10752 bp, 8 predicted proteins | sample MGYA00514754_ERZ651768 | MGnify/ENA metagenome assembly ERZ651768 | reverse complement strand
GGCCATTGGTTCGAAAAAGATTCTGCGGCGAACGCGGCTAAAAAAGCATTTCTGACCAATAGGGTTGGTGATATTGGTTTTTTTATTGGCATCATGCTGATCTACACCGCTATCGGTTCCTTTGCCTTTGGCGATATTTTTGAAGGTGTCGCTGCCGGCACGCTGTCCGGGACAACACTCACTTTAGCCGGTGTTGGTTTATTCCTCGGTGCCATGGGGAAATCATCACAATTTCCGCTCCACATTTGGCTGCCGGATGCCATGGAGGGTCCCACACCCGTTTCGGCTTTGATGCATGCTGCCACCATGGTTGCAGCCGGTGTTTATTTAGCCGTGCGACTTTTTCCTTTATTCACGCCTGAAGCCTTGCTTGTGATAGCGTATGTGGGCGGCTTCACAGCGCTGTTTGCAGCCACCATCGCCATAACCCAAAATGATATTAAAAAAGTTTTAGCTTATTCCACCGTGAGTCAGTTGGGTTATATGATCCTCGCCGTGGGAACCGGTGTTTACACCGCAGCATTTTTTCATTTGCTGACGCATGCTATGTTTAAGGCGAACTTGTTCTACGGCTCCGGTTCTGTGATCCATTCCATGCACCATGCCCTCCATGAAAAACACGATCATGAAACCGATGCCCAGGATATGCGCAACATGGGTGGTTTCAAGGATAAAATGCCCATTACCTATTGGTCTATGCTAGTGAGTACCCTGGCCATTGCCGGTGTACCGCTGTTTTCAGGATTTCTGTCAAAGGATGCGATCCTTGCGGGTTCCTTATCTTTTGCCCAGCACCATCCGGAACATTTTTTACTCCCCGTCTTCGGTTTTGGTGCGGCAGCCATTACCGCATTTTATATGTTCAGGATGATGTTCATGACCTTTCATGGTAAACCTCAAATGCCGGAATTGATCGATGATATTCATGAATCACCAAAAGAAATGACAGGTCCCCTGGTTTTGCTGGGTACATTGAGTGTTGCCATTTGGTACACGTTACCGCATTTTAATCCCATTTCAACCCATGGAAGTTGGTTTACATCTCTCGTAAAACCCATGACTGCTGTCGTTCCCGGGAATCTTACTGCACATGCAATCGAAGAAGGTGCCCATCACGCTCATAATCTTGCCATGGGTATTTCCATTGGAGTGGCAGCATTGGGCATTGGCTTAGCTGTTCTCATGTATTTGAAGAAGGCTCTCTCAGCGGAATCATGGGGGAATCGCGCAGGATTTATGTACGACTGGAGTTTGAATAAATATTATTTTGACGAGAATTACGATAAATATTTGTATCAACCCACCCTACGGCTAGCGAACAAGATCGCTTGGATTGACTGGGAATTGTATGATAAATATTTTATTAATGGATTTGGACGCGTCACCGATTGGGCAAGTCGCGTCACTGGTAAATTTGATTATGAGGTTATCGACCAAATACTGGTGGATGGTTTTGGCCGGATCGCTGATAATCTTGGGGCTATGCTAAAGAAAGTTCAGACCGGAAAACTTCAAAATTATTTGCTGTATGTTACAGCAGGGGTAATCATTTTAATGATTATTCAGTCGTTTTAAATCGAATGAGTAAGGTGAGGAGAGAATGGAAAATATTCTCAATTGGATAATTTGGTTCCCCATCATTGGGATGGTGGCCATTGCATTTATTCCGCGGGATAAAGAAAATGTGATCAAGATCACGGCCGCGGTTGCAACCGGATTGCAATTACTGTTGACTCTGGTTCTCTGGCAGAATTACGATGCCGGTGATGGAGGCATGCAATTCATGGTACGGGCTGAATGGATCCCGTCCTTCAACATTACCTATATTCTGGGCGTTGATGGATTGAGTCTGCCCATGGCAATATTGACGGCGCTTTTGTGTTTTATTGGCGTGTTTGTCAGTTGGAATATCAACAAGGCTGTGAAGGGGTATTTCGCTCTTTTCCTCTTATTGGATACGGGAATCATGGGCGTTTTCCTGTCTATGGATTTTTTCCTGTTCTACATTTTCTGGGAAGTTATGCTGCTCCCCATGTATTTCCTGATCGGAATTTGGGGCGGGCCCCAACGCGAGTATGCAGCCATTAAATTCTTTCTTTACACGTTGTTTGGCTCTGTGTTGATGTTGATTGGAATCCTGGGTCTTTACTTTACCTGTGGAAAAACATTTGATATTTTAGAACTCATGCGAGTCGCACCGGATGCGCTTCAAGGTGTTACATGGTGGGGTATGAGTGCAATTAAGGTGATTTGGATTCTTTTATTTATAGGTTTTGCTATAAAAGTTCCTGTCTTCCCCTTCCACACCTGGCTTCCTCTTGCACACGTGGAAGCGCCCACAGCTATTTCTGTATTGCTGGCAGGAATCCTGCTGAAACTCGGTGTCTATGGAATTCTGCGAATCAATTATGGATTGATGCCCGACGGGGTGTATTGGTTCTCCGGCGCATTAGCAGCTCTGGGGCTTATTAATGTGATCTGGGGCGGACTCTGTGCCCTGGCCCAAACAGACTTAAAAAAACTGGTGGCTTATTCCAGTGTGAATCATATGGGCTATTCACTGATCGGAATGGCGGCAATTGTAGCAGCGGGCGAAGCCAATGGTATGAATTTAAAAGCTGCCCAAGCCGGACTCGGTGGCGCTGTATTCCAAATGTTCAATCACGGAACGATTTCAGCCATGCTCTTTATTTTAGTCGGGGTCATCTATGATCGTGCACATCATAGAGATATTGAAGGTTTTGGTGGATTGGCGGCACAAATGCCCATCTATACTGGAATCACAGCAGTAGCTTTTTTCGCAGGACTTGGACTTCCGGGATTCTCCGGATTTATCAGCGAAGCCATGTGTTTCATTGGAGCCTTCCCGGTTTATAAGGGAATCGTGATTGCCTCTACTATCGGAATATTACTGAATGCAGCCTATTTTCTCTGGGCCTTCCAACGGATCTTCTTCGGAGAACTCAACGAGAAATATACGGACCTACCTGAAATCAATCGTCTGGAACTCTTTACGGTTGTACCCTTACTGGTGATCACCATTTTCTTTGGAATTTATCCTGCACCCTATCTGGATATCATTGCCAGCACCATGGATGTGATCATAGATCATGTTGTTACCTTGGCAACTTTTGCCAGCATGTAGGGCTTCAGAATGACAAATCTGCAAAGTCTTTCTTTTTATTATCCGGAACTGATCCTGACGGTTGTGATTCTGGGTGCGATCATTTATGATCTGACCATCCATCAATCAGAATCAGGAAAGGTGGGCTGGGTCTTGATTGCAGGACTCATTGCAGTTGCCGGGGCGATTTGTTTTCAGGAACAGCGGGTCACGACTCTTTTTACAGATTCCATTGTCTTAGATCCATTTGCATCCTTTTTCAAACTCATTATAATCCTGGCAACGATATTTGTTTCTATTGTCAGTTTACAATCGGGGGAATTGAAAGAATACAGGAAAGGTGAATATTTCACACTACTTGGTATTATTGTTTTTGGATTATTTCTCATGGTTTCTACGGTCGACCTGATCATGGTTTATTTATCCATCGAGATTGTGTCCATCATGTCCTTTGTTCTTGCGGGTTATCTGAAACAGAATACACGCTCCAATGAAGCGGGATTAAAATACGTGGTTTACGGTGCATTTTCATCGGGAATAATGCTGTTTGGGTTGAGTTACATTTATGGGCTCACAGGCAGCACAAATTATTTTCTGATCCAACAAGCAATAGCGACCATGGATGCCAGTGCAAATACTGCATTGTTCATGGCTATGATCATGGTTTTGGCTGGCTTTGGATATAAAATTTCTTCTGTTCCTTTTCATTTTTGGACACCGGATGTTTATGAAGGTGCGCCTACAACTATTACAGCTTATTTATCAATTGCACCAAAAGCCGGTGCTTTTGCTATGATGATTCGTTTCTTTAACCAAGTATTGGCAGACGGCGGTGCCATGGGCGGATTGGATGCATCATCGGTTGCTTCATTGCCTTGGGCAAACATTATGAGCCTGTTGGCAGTGATTACTATGACCTTGGGGAATGTGGTTGCGATTCAGCAGAACAATATTAAAAGAATGTTGGCTTATTCTAGCATAGCTCATGCGGGATATATGTTGCTGGCCATGCCGGTCATGTCCGGTGACAGTGTCTATGCCATTATGATCTATTTGGTCATGTACTTATTTATGAATCTAGGGGCATTCTTTGTGGTGATCACGGTGAAAAATAAGACAGGTGGTGAAACATTTGATGATTATAAAGGTCTGGGCTGGGAGATGCCTTTGATTGGTGTTGTCATGACCATTTTTATGGTTTCCCTCACTGGATTGCCTCCTTCAGCCGGATTCATTGGAAAATTTTATATTTTTGCTTCCTTGATCAAAGGGGGAAACCAGTTCTATTGGTTAGTTGTTGTCGGTGGTATCAACAGTGTGGTTTCACTTTATTATTATTTCCGAGTTGTGAAAGTCATGTTCCTGGAAGGTGAAAGAAAGGATACAATCTTGCAACCGCCCACAGTTATGGCTGGCATGCTTCTTGCCACCGCCATTCCTACGGTTATTCTGGGAATCTATTGGACACCTGTTGCAGATTGGATCCAAAATTCTCTGACCTTTTTCATTCAAACACTTTAGCGCATAAATATCTAAAACGTAATTATAAAATAGGATCTGTTTAGGTTTCTATATTTACATAATTAGTTCAACATGAACCATATAATCATAAGAAAAGGACACGATATACGGATTGCTGGTATTCCTTCAAAGGATGTCGTATCCATTCCCGGTTCAGACACTGTTGCCATTTCTCCCAAAACCTTTCGGGGTGTAAAGCCGAAGCGAATGGTAAGTGAAGGTGATCGGGTCCAGATCGGCTCACCTTTATTTTTTGATAAAACCAAACCGGAAGTCAAATGGGCTTCCCCAGCCAATGGAACGGTTCAAACCATCCAATTTGGTGCTCGCCATGTCATTGAAAAAATTGAGATCAAGGTTGAAGGCTCTGATTCTATTTCAGGACAAACTTTTTTAATGGAACAATTAGAGTCTGCAGATCGCCCAACCATATTAAATAGAATTTTAGAAGCGAATCTTTTCCCCCTGATTCGCCAGCGTCCTTTCAATAAAGTAGCGAATCCAAAAGATTTACCACGGGATATTTTTATTTCAGCCGTGAATACGGCACCCTTGTCCGTTGATTTGAGAACAGTTATTGAATCTGAAAAGGAGGCCTTTCAGGCCGGTATCACAGCATTGAGTAAACTCACCGATGGACGAGTATTTGTGACAAGCAGAAATGTGATTGAACTCCAAAACGCTGAAGTCCAGACCATTTCAGGTCCCCATCCCGCAGGAAATGTGGGCATCCAGATCCACTATACCAAACCCATTAAACCCCATGATATCATTTGGACTGTGGATGCACAGCATGTGATCACGCTGGGGAAATTATTTTTAACCGGTTCTTATCAACCCAATGTCATCGTCTCTGTGGGGGGTTCCGGCGCAACGAATCCACAGACTGTTTCTGCAAAAGTAGGCACCAACATCGGCTCCTTGATCGCAAACTTGGGTATAAGTGAACCGGCACGGTTGGTTTCCGGAGACGTCCTCACAGGAAAAACTGTCGAGAAAGATAATTTCCTGGGATTTTATGATTCGTCTGTAAGCATTATCCTTGATTCTGTTGACCGACCCTTCATGGGTATGCTGGCGCTTGGGAACAATAAGTCAAAATATAGTATCACCCATACTTTCCTGACTTTTGGTGAAAAGCTTTTCAATTTTAATACAGCTCAAAATGGTGAACTCCGGGCTATGGTGCCCATCAATGCCTGGGAAAAAGTACTGCCCATGGATGTGTATCCCAATGCCCTGTATCGTGCTATCCTGGCCCAGGATATCGAAGAGATGGAACAATTAGGCATGTGGGAATGTGATGATGAAGATTTTGCGCTCTGTTCTTTTGCCTGTCCCAGCAAGATTGATGTGGGTGAAGTGATCCGCCAGGGGTTGAATCTGCTGGAAGCGGAAGGGTAGACCATGAAGTGGCTCCGAAATATATTAGATAAGGTTGCTCCCACATTCAAAGATGGCGGTAAACTTGAAAAATTTTACCCGATCTTTGAAGCCACGGATACTATCCTTTTCAGCACAGACGAACGGACTCATTCCGGTCCACATATTCGCGATAGTGTTGATATAAAACGTGTCATGATCCTAGTGGTAGTTGCCTTGATCCCCTGTTATATTTTTGGCGCCATGAATGTGGGGTATCAAATGGCCGTGGCGCTGGGACAATCTTCTACAATGCAGGAAAACCTAATGAATGGCGTCTTGAAAATACTGCCAATCATTGCTGTGGCTTTTGCATCTGGTGCATTCTGGGAACTCCTGTTTGCCGTCGTTCGGCGTCATCCTGTTTCCGAAGGATTTTTAGTTACCTGTGCCTTGATCCCACTGGTTATGCCGCCCACTATTCCACTTTGGCAGGTTGCCGTAGCCACCACTTTTGGTATTGTCATTGGGAAAGAGATCTTTGGCGGAGTGGGGATGAATATATTTAATCCTGCACTGGTAGCTCGTGCATTTTTATTTTTTACATATCCAGGACGAATTTCCGGTGATAAAGTTTGGGTGGCGGGACCGGATGGCTATTCCGGTGCCACAGCCTTGGCGGTTCCAGCAGCAGAATTGAGCCAGGATGCGGTTACACTTCTTGAGTCTGTGACCCAATTTGATTTCTCCTGGATCAATTTGTTCATGGGTTGGATCCCGGGCTCGATTGGTGAAACCAGTACCTTATGGATCATGGTTGGTGCAGTGTTTCTTGCCCTTACCGGTATTGCTTCCTGGCGAGTAATGGTAGGAGCAATCTTGGGACTTACAGGCATGGCCGCCCTCACAAATTTCATGGCTGAAATAACGGGTTCTACCAATACCATGCTCACACTTCCTGCCCATTATCATTTAGTCATGGGCGGGTTTGCCTTTGGCGTAGCATTTATGGCCACGGAGCCGGTGACAGGCGCTCACACAGATAAAGGGCGCTGGATCTACGGAATATTTATTGGTGGACTAACCGTAATTATTCGCTCTATCAATCCTGCTTATCCGGAAGGCGCCATGCTGGCAATATTGCTCATGAATGCTTTCGCATCCCTTATCGATTATTTTGTGATTCAAGGCAACATAAAACGACGGATGGTTCGCTATGCGCAGTAACTTCTACACACTGGGATTCACATCCATCGTGACCATCATTTTAGGTTTTTTTATTGCTTTAGCGGCAGATGGGTTGAGAGACCTGCAGGATCTAAATGTAGAAAATGATATGAGGAAGAATATACTCTTGTCCCTTGGGTTCAAACCAGGAGCTGAAACACCCTGGACTTCTGACGATATTCAAAAATTATTCGAAGAGAATATTGAAGCGCTTGTTTTAGATGCTTCCGGTCAGAGGACAGAAAAAGATCCAAAGGAGATTGACTCTGAAAAGAACGTTGAATTCCTTCCTATTTATTTAAAAAAAATCGGTGACGATGTGGGCGGTTATGCAATTCCTATTGCTGGGAAAGGATTATGGTCAACACTTTATGGATATTTTGCAATCGAGCCGGACGGACGAACGGTCAAGGGCATCACATTTTATAAACATGGTGAAACGCCTGGATTGGGCGGCGAAGTGGACAAACCCTGGTTTCAGCAAAATTTTATTGGCAAAAGATTTGTGGATGAAAATGATCATTTGCTTGGTATTCATGTTATTAAAGGGAAGGTTGAATCCGATGATCAGGAAGCCTATCATAAAGTAGATGGTATTTCCGGTGCAACCATGACGGGAAAAGGATTGGAGTATTTCCTGAAAGACGATCTTGTAAAATATGAACCCTTTTTTAAACAAGTGAGGGGCAGACAAAGTTAATGGCTTTTCTTGATAAAAAATCCAAACAGGCTTTCACAGATCCATTAAGTGCTAATAATCCCATCACTCTGCAAGTGTTGGGCATCTGTTCTGCTTTAGCTGTAACTGTAAAAATGGATACGGCTGTGGTTATGACCTTGGCTGTGGTTGCTGTATTGTCTATTTCCAATATGTTGATTGCTATGCTCCGTAATCTGATCCCGGGAAAAGTTCGGATCATTGTTCAACTTTCTGTCATCGCCTCGCTCGTTATTATAACCGATCAAGTTCTTCAAGCATACATGTATGATATCAGCAAGCAACTTTCCGTTTTTGTGGGCTTGATCATAACCAATTGTATAGTCATGGGTCGGGCCGAAGCATTTGCCATGCAGAATTCTCCCGGAAAATCATTTTTAGATGGTTTGGGAAATGCCCTGGGTTATGGCGGTATTTTGATTGTTGTTTCCTTTTTCAGGGAAATACTGGGTAGTGGAACACTATACGGATTTCAAATCATCCCGGATTTTGCCTATGCAGCCGGATATGAGAATATGGGACTCATGGTGCTGTCACCGGGGGCCTTCATTATTTTAGGATTAATTGTCTGGGTCCACCGGATATCAGCGGACATCGAAGAGGAATAGGCGTGGAACATTATATTAGTCTTGCCACTAAAGCCATGTTCGTTGAGAACATCCTTTTAGCCTATTTTCTTGGGATGTGTTCGTTTCTGGCGATCTCCAAGAAGATCGATACATCCATCGGACTTGGTTTCGCCGTGGTATTTGTTTTAACCATTACAGCACCGGCCAACTGGGCCATCCACAATTATTTTCTGCAGGATGGTGCTCTGGCTTGGGCCGGTTTCCCCGATGTTGATTTGAGCTTCCTGAATTTTATTGTATTTATTGCTGTCATTGCTGCCATGGTTCAATTGGTGGAAATGATCCTGGATAAATTCTCGCCAACCCTCTATTACAATCTTGGCATTTTCCTGCCATTGATCGCGGTGAATTGTTCAATCCTGGGCGGGTCACTTTTCCTGGTTGAAAGAGACTATACTTTGTTGGAATCAACCGTATTTGGTTTTGGCTCTGGTATGGGCTGGTTTCTCGCCATCGTATCCATGGCATCCATTCGTCATCGCTTGCGTTATTCCAATGTACCGGCCAAACTTCGCGGATTGGGAATCACCATGCTCCTAACCGGGCTTTTGTCCATGGCATTTATGGCTTTTTCAGGGATTGATCTCTAATGGAATCTATTCTTTTAGGCATTACCGTTTTCACTGGTGTGATCCTGGTATTGGTGCTCATCCTTAATTTTGCAGAAAGTAAACTCCTGCCCCAGGGTGAAATGACAATCACTGTGAATGAGGATGAGGATAAAAAATTTAAGGTTCGTCCCGGCGGGACACTATTAGCTGCGTTAGCAAAGCAAACAATTTATCTCCCATCAGCCTGCGGTGGCGGTGGTACCTGTGCCATGTGCAAATGTCAGGTTTTGAAAGGTGGCGGCGGGATCCTGCCTACTGAAACAGGTCAAATCAGCCGCAGCGAAGCCAAGGAAAATTGGCGTCTTGCTTGCCAGGTGAAAGTGAAGGAAGATATGAATATTCATGTTCCCGATGAGATCTTCAGTATCAAAAAAAGGGAATGCACTGTCAAGTCCAATGAGAATGTGGCCACTTTTATTAAAGAATTAGTACTGGATCTACCGGAAGGGGAGATCCTTGATTTCCAGGCCGGTGGATACATTCAGATCGATATTCCGGAATACAAGAACTTATTATTCAAAGATTTTGCCGTCGAGAAAGAATATCATCCGGATTGGGATAAATATAATGTGTGGGGCTTGGTTGCCAATAACGATGAACCCATTTTCCGTGCCTTTTCCATGGCGAACCATCCGGCGGAAGGGAACAGGGTGATGCTGAATGTTCGCATTGCTACACCGCCTCCGTACTTATGGAATGAGGTACCTCCGGGATTGGCATCATCCTATATCTTTAATTTGAAACCGGGGGACAAAGTTACCATTTCCGGCCCTTATGGTGAATTTTTTATCAAGGAATCAGATCGGGAAATGGTTTACATTGGTGGTGGTGCCGGGATGGCACCCATGCGGTCTCACTTATTTCATTTATTTCAAACACTGAAAACAGGACGGAAAGTTTCATTTTGGTATGGCGCCCGATCTGTTCGTGAAATGTTCTATGATGAGCAATTTAAACAGATCACAGAACAATTCCCCAATTTCAGTTATACGGTGGCGTTATCTGAACCAATGGAAGAAGATAATTGGACGGGATCCACTGGATTTATTCACCAGGTTTTGCATGACCAATATCTGGAAAACCACGAAGATCCAACAGAAGTGGAATATTACATGTGCGGTCCGCCGCTCATGATTAATGCCTGTGACGGTATGTTAGAAAATCTCGGGGTTGATCCTGAAATGATTGCTTATGATAGTTTTGGGTAAATAAATCCCCATATAAAATTGAGAAAAAGCCCTATCGCAAAGTGCGGGAGGGCTTTTTTATTCTGAAAATGAACAGGATTCAGGCTGGAAATCTTTAATAAACGGTGGTCAATTTGGATACCCGATTCCATTTCACCGATTTATTTTAAAATAAAAGAAAAATCGGGTTCTATTTATTTGTTAATGTTCTTTATTCCTACTTAAGTTTTTATCATGATTGAAAATTATTTACCTATCTTCGTTGTCTTTATTGTTGCAGCGGGCTTTACATTCGTAAGTCTCATTATGACGCATCTTATAGGTCCGCGGATATATAACTCGGTAAAAATGATGCCTTATGAGTCCGGAGTAG
>ERZ651768.3347-NODE-3347-length-10753-cov-3.164575_pt1 | contig 10753 bp, 9 predicted proteins | sample MGYA00514754_ERZ651768 | MGnify/ENA metagenome assembly ERZ651768 | reverse complement strand
GACTTGCCGCTGTTGGAGCTCAACTCGTCGATGGGTTTGACCTGATCGCGGAGGAAGTCCAGTTGGCGGACGCGATCTCTAACGCGGACCTCGTCATCACTGGAGAAGGTCGTCTCGACGCAGAGTCGTTTAATGGGAAAGTTGTGGGCGGTGTTGCATCCATGGCAGACCGGTACCAAGTTCCCGTTGCTGCCGTGGTTGGGTCAAGTACCCCAGGCACGATTATTCCCAAAAACTTGAAGACCTACTCGCTCACCGAGATTTTTGGAAGAGATCTCGCTTTCGGGGATACCCGAAGATGTCTGACACAAGTTGCACCCCGGCTCTTAACGTGAAAACCAAGTGGTTTCAAACAACACGATGAGGCAACAGATTCTGTATTTGAGCGGTCGCGGCTACAGATAGCTGCGAGATTTAACTTCTTCGTCAACGGCAATCGGGTTGACAGAAGAATCAAAATCCTTAGCGTTTGGCTTCCTAATCATTCAAGTGGCGAAATCAGGGAATCGAAATAAACCGCCAAATAGGCACAGAATCCTGGCCGTCAGGTTGCAAATGGAGGGTGTTGGCTGATTGGCTGTTAGCACTCTCCTAGTGAGAGTGCTAACAGCCAAAAGCCGCAACGAAGACCTGGCTATCAGCTAGTTCCAGTTTTAGGTAACCGACCAACACACCAACGGAGTCAGATCCAGATGGCAAAGATGATCTCGTTCGACGAGGAAGCCCGACGGGCTCTGGAAGCGGGAATGAACCAACTCGCGGACGCAGTCCGAGTAACCCTCGGCCCTAAAGGACGCAATGTCGTTCTTGACAAAAAATGGGGTGCCCCCACCATCACCAACGATGGAGTATCGATCGCCAAAGACATCGAACTAGAAAACCCGGTTGAACGGATCGGCGCCGAGTTGGTGAAAGAAGTCGCGAAAAAGACTGATGATGTAGCAGGCGACGGCACCACCACCGCCACAGTGCTTGCCTGGTCAATGGTCCGGGAGGGAATGCGCAACGTGGCCGCCGGCGCCAACCCGATGTCTTTGAAGAAAGGTATTGAAGCCGGAGTGGCCGCAGCCGTTGAAGCCATAGAGGGCATGGCTATGAGCGTCACGGAATCTAAAGAGCAGATTGCTCAGGTCGCGGCAATTTCTGCCGCTGACGGTGAGATCGGAGACCACATCAGTGAAGCCATCGAAAAAGTTGGCAAAGATGGCGTCATAACTGTCGAAGAAAGTCAAACCTTCGGACTCGAAATGGATCTTGTCGAAGGCATGCTCTTCGACAAGGGGTACATCTCCCCATACTTCGTCACGGACCCAGACCGTCAAGAAACTGTCTTAGACGAGCCTTACATTTTGTTTGTACAAGGCAAGATCACCGCAGTACGAGACATCGTTCCCGTCCTGGAAAAGGTGATGCAGGCAGGGAAACCGATGGCCATTATCGCGGAAGACGTAGAAGGTGAAGCTCTCGCGACGATCGTTGTCAACAAGATTCGCGGGACCTTCAAATCAGTTGCAGTTAAAGCCCCAGGCTTTGGCGATCGCCGTAAGGCGATGCTTCAGGACATGGCAATCTTGACGGGCGGCCAAGTCATCAGTGAAGATGTCGGACTCAAACTTGAGAACACGACTCTCGATCTTCTCGGCACAGCGCGCCGCATCATCGTGACGAAAGACGAAACCACCATCATCGAAGGTGCTGGTGACGAAGCAGACGTGGTGGGCCGTGTTGAGCAAATTAAGAACGAGATTGAGAACACAGACTCAGACTACGACCGTGAAAAGCTTGAAGAGCGTCTAGCCAAGCTTGCTGGTGGGGTTGCCGTGTTGAAAGTCGGTGCCGCTACCGAAGTCGAACTCAAAGAAAAGAAACATCGTATTGAAGACGCTGTAAGCACGACCAAGGCTGCTATTGAGTCAGGGGTTGTTGCTGGCGGCGGAGTTACATTGTTACGCGCTCAAGCTGCGGTTGATGCCTTAGTAAGCACCCTCGAAGGAGACGTTGCGACAGGAGCCAATATCGTTGGCCGCTCACTTGAAGGTCCCCTCAAGCAAATCGCCGAGAACGCCGGCCTCGAAGGTGGCGTTGTCGTGAGCCGAGTGAGAGATCTAGATGGTTCCGAGGGGCTGAATGCAGCAACCGGCGACTATGAGGACCTTGTTGAGGCTGGCGTCATCGACGCTGCCAAAGTAACTCTCTCGGCGCTGGAGAACGCTGCATCGATAGCGGCTCTGTTTTTAACGACTGAAGCGGTCATTTGTGAGAAGCCTGCGGAGGGCGGCGGCGGTATGCCCGCGATGCCCGATATGGACTTCTAGGCAAACTGATTTTGTACCAACAAAGTTGAGCAGTGGACGTCTGCATACTTCCCCTGGTCGCGTTGAAGCCTATTCTGGGAATTGTTTCACAGCGGGGTCTCGGTGCAGTTACCACTTCACGAAATGTGCGAGTCATTATCGATCATTGTTGGCGAATGGCGTGGTTCAGGAAGCGGCCATTATCCGACCATCGAGGACTTCGAGTACACAGAAGAAGTCATCTTTGGTCATAGCGGAAAACCGTTCCTCACCTACGGGCAGAAGACTCAGAACGCGACAAACGGCGATCCACTGCATTCCGAGCAAGGCTTTGTGCGTGTCACGGGTGGCGCAACGTTAGAACTAGTGCTCGCTCAGCCTTCGGGCATCGTTGAAATCCATCAAGGTTCTTTCGCTGTGAACGCGTCAGCTTGCGTCATCAATCTCGAATCGATCCATGTGGGAACTAGTCCCACTGCGAAACCAGTGAACCGAGTGCACCGCTTGTTGAGAGTCGACGGTGACACTCTGACGTATGACGTGGCTATGGCCGCAATGGGCGAGCCCATGCAGCATCACCTTGCCGCGACCTTAGAGCGCAAACAGAAATAGCCAGCAGCCCGAACTGCCTATTCTTGCTACGAATTCGCAGGCCGGCAGTACCCTGTCGGCATGCGACGCGCCCGGAGCGAGAAATATTTTGTGCAACGCATTCGCGGTGACGAGATCTCACGCTTTCCTGATGAGGTCGTCGTTGAGGAACCACTTGAGATTCGACTTGACGGAAATTTGGTCGCTACGACGATGCGAACACCGGGGCACGACTACGAACTTGCTGTCGGTTTTTGTGCCAGCGAAGCCCTTCTTGAAGACACTGCTGTGACGCAGGTTCGGTATTGCGGGGAGGGTCCTGCAGCGGAGTTTGAATACAACGTAGTCACTGTAGATACAGGTGGACGGGCCGCGGTTCCTCAACCCCGACTCGGCAACGTCAGTTCATCTTGTGGTCTGTGCGGATCAGCCACCCTTGTTGAGTTGGCTACTCGACTCGAACCGATAAGCGACCCCGTTATCTTCACAGCCCACGCCATCACCTCCGTCCTAGAAACAGTTGGTTCTCAGCAAGAAATGTTTGTTCGGACCGGTGGACTACACGCAGCCGCGGTCTTCGACTCTGATGGAGCGATCGGACTAATCCGTGAAGATATTGGCCGCCACAACGCTGTTGACAAAATCATTGGTCGACGCGTACTGGACGAAAAACTGGACTCAAATCAACTCGGACTTTTTGTCAGTGGGCGGGCCAGTTTCGAGATGGTTCAAAAGGCATGGACTGCAGGTTTTGGAACTCTCGTGGCAGTATCGGCGCCGAGCGCGCTCGCTGTTGACATAGCCAAAACCGCCAATATGACCTTGGTGGCGTTCGCGCGTAGCGACTCGATGAACGTCTACGCCGGTCAGATTAATCAATAGAACCCTAGGATTATTGACATGACCCAACCCCAGTACGTCACTACCTCTGTTGGTTGGGGTGTTCTCCATTTGTTCTGCAAAGTCACTGACCGCACCGATGGCCAACGAGTCGTCGCAGCAGTGAAACAAATCCAGGACAGTGACCACCAGGTTCTTTGCGTCGCTTTATTTGGGCATAAGGCAGATATTGGGTTTATGGCTCTCGGCCCCGACCTTTGGCGTCTCCGGCGCTTACAAAGCCAGCTCCAACAGGCGGGCTTGGTGGTTGCAGACAGCTATATTTCGATGACGGAGACCTCGGAATATGCCCCGGATTTGCCAGAGGAAATGAAAACGCCTCGTTTGCATCCAGAACTTCCGCCCGAAGGAAAAAACGCATTCTGTTTTTACCCAATGTCGAAACGACGCGAGTCCGGCGGTAACTGGTACACGCTTCCCTATGAGACCCGGCGGGAACTCATGTATGAACACGGTAAATCGGGAAGGAATTTTCGAGGACGGATTCTTCAGGTGGTTACCGGGTCGACAGGCGTCGACGACTTCGAGTGGGGAGTGACACTTTTCGCCACGCACCTCGACGATCTCAAAGAAGTCGTGTACACGATGCGCTACGACGAAGCGTCAGCGATTTACGGTGAGTTCGGAGCGTTTTACACCGGATTGTTGGACGAAGCGGAAATCGTCGTCCAACAAGTTCTAATCAGTTGACGTCTTGTGCCGAAACTTTTCAACTCATTTTTTACGGACACCACTCAGCTTTAGGCGCAGTTCAAAAGTCGCGCCGGACGAGCTGAGTGCTGGCGGTATCTCCTAGATAGCACGGCATTCCAAATATTCCGTCAGGTTCGTGATACCGGGTCTCAAGAACGACGTGGCCGGGTTTTGGGTCACCAAACTGCTTTTGTTAGCCCTCATGGTTTCTGGGTTGGCTATCACCGCACCACTTGTGGCGGATTTTGCTTCCTACCCTCGGATGGAGTTTTCTCGCCGTGTTGGCACGGAGACCCACCGGAACTGAAATCAACCGATGTGATGAACCGTCAGCTGGTGCTGTTGAGTGGAAACCGCCTGAAGGGCCAGGCGACACCGTCCGGTAATAAGTTGAGCGAGGGCACATGCTCTACCAAACAAGATCAACGGTTTGTTCGGTCGAGTAGTGGCCTCTTCCGGTCGCTCTCATCACCGCGTTTTTCTGAGGGTGTCGGTCTGTTCTCTTCCGAGGAGTCCGAGCACTACGCCAAGTATCGAAGCGACAACAGGGATGGTCGAAGCTGAGGATTTGATGCGATTTCCGCGTCGAAAAGCCAGAGCGAAAAGAATGTCGAACCCGTCAACCGTGATCCCTTGTCGAAGTGCCTCTTCCAACTCGTTGTCCTCTGCGTCAAGGCGTTCAGCTTGGTAGAGCTGATAGGCAAGTAGCGCGTTGCGAATACCGAAAAGCCTGATCGCGTATTTGACCTCATTATCGAGGGGAAACGGGGCTCGCCACGCGCGCCCGATCAGACTGGGTGCCAACACAGACAACCAGCCAACTGCGGCTCGGCTCGACACAAGTAACTTGCGACATGTAGCAGCTTGCATGCATTTATCCTGTCACCTGTATTTCGCGATTCCTCATTGCACGTTGGCCTAATAGTCTGAAAGGAGGAGGCATCGATGTCTGAATACAGCGCACCTACCGCCGACATGTTATTTGTTCTGGAACATATAGCGGGTCTTGCGCAGTTGGCGAACCGAGAAGGTTATGAACACGCCGACCTTGACACTGTTGAAGGGGTCTTGGGTGAAGCAGCGCGATTCATGGAAGAGCAACTGGTCCCACTTAACCGAAAAGGTGACGAGGAAGGCCTCGTCGTGGAAAACGGACAGATATTTCATCCCGATGGTTTCGCCGACGCGTATATGAGATTCGTGGAGGCTGGGTGGAATGGCATTTCCATGAACCACGATCACGGCGGCGGTGGAATGCCGTGGTGTGTGGGACTCGCGGTGCAAGAGATGATGACAGCGTCAAACATGGCTTTCAGTCTTTGCCCATTGCTTACCCAGGGGGCAATCGATGCCATCAACCATCACGCGGACGAAACGTTGCAAGAGATCTACCTACCAAAAATGATCAGCGGTGAATGGGCGGGGACTATGAACCTCACAGAACCTCAGGCTGGATCTGACGTTGGTGCCTTAACAACGAAAGCTGTTCCGGGCGAGGATGGAACCTGGTTGATCTCGGGAACCAAGATATTCATCACCTATGGCGAACATGAGTTGACTGAAAACATCGTTCACCTGGTTCTCGCTCGAACCCTTCATGCCCCCCCAGGGACCAAAGGAATCAGCCTCTTTATCGTTCCTAAGTTCCTAGTGAACAACGATGGCAGCCTTGGTGACCGAAATGACGTGCGGGTTGTCTCAAGCGAACGCAAAATCGGGATCCACGCGAGCCCTACATGTGTCATGTCATACGGTGATTTAGGTGGCGCCAAAGGGTGGATGGTCGGGGAAGAAAATACTGGTATGCGAGCCATGTTCACCATGATGAACAACGCCCGATTGTCGGTAGGTCTTCAAGGTTTGTCGCTAACGGACCGGTCGTACCAACAGGCCCGCCAATACGCTGTCGACCGAAAACAGGGCAAGGCTATTGGCGCGGAACTCGATGCCGGAGAGTCATCACCGATCGCTGATCATGCTGATGTTCGTCGCATGCTTATGACGATGCGAGCAAATGCCGAAGCCATGCGTTGCGTAATGTATGCAAACGCTGCCGCCATCGACTTTGCCGACAGCAGTTCGGATGAATCAGAGCGAGAGCATTGGGATGCTGTGACGGGGTTGCTAACACCCATTTCTAAAGGGTGGGGCAGTGATCTTGGAGTTGAGATGACATCGCTAGGCATTCAGATCCACGGCGGGATGGGCTATGTGGAAGAAACCGGCGTGGCGCAACACTGGCGAGATGTTCGAATCGCCCCCATCTATGAGGGTACAAATGGGATCCAAGCAGCAGATTTAGTCTTCCGGAAGCTACCCCTCGGCGGAGGAGCAGTGATCGAAAAGTTCTTTTCGGAGATGACGGATCTGGCGTCACAACTGGAGGACAACGATGATCTCGGATCCCTGGGTAACGCTCTTGCTGCCGGGGTCAAGGAAATGCGGGAGGCCGCGCTCTGGCTGGGAGAGCATCTAGCAACTCAACCCAACGATGCTGCCGCAGGTGCTGTGCCGTTCCTGCGCGTCGCAGGTGTGGTGCTTGGCGGCTATTACCTCGCTCGGTCTGCGCAAATCGCCCAACAACTCCTCGATGCAGGCGAAGGCGACGTGGACTTCCTGAACGACAAAATCGCTACAGCACTGTTCTATGGACAACAGATTCTCCCGACCGTCGCGGGACTGGTTCCGACGATAACCCGGGGCGCCGACTTATTTTTTGCCATTCCCAATGAACGAATGTAATGACCGCTGATCTGCAAGCACTTCGGGACAATCTTCGAAGCTTCGAACGTGTTTTGGTGGCGTTCAGTGGAGGAGTCGACTCGGCCTTTCTTGCATGGGTCGCAAATGACACTCTTGGGTCTGACGCCGTCCGCTGCTTCACCGCTGTTTCGCCCAGCCTCGCTGATAGCGAGCTGGAGGACTGCTCAGCACTTGCTCAAGAATGGGGCCTGAATTGGCGCGCGATCGAAACGTCGGAGATGGAAAACGCTGCGTACCGAATAAACGACAGCAACCGGTGTTATCACTGTAAATCCGCTCTCATGGATGTGGCCGGACCCCTTGCCGAACCTGACGACGCGGTCGTTGTGCTCGGTGTCAATCTTGATGATCTGGGGGATCACCGACCAGGCCAAGCGGCCGCTCAAGAACGCGAGGCGCGCTTTCCGCTGGTAGACGCCGGTTTCTCGAAGGTTGATATCAGAGAACACAGCAAGAACTTGGGGCTTAGGATCTGGAGCAAACCAGCCGCTGCCTGTCTTGCATCGCGCATTCCCTATGGGACGGAAGTGACCGTGCCGTTGTTGCGAAGACTTGACCGAGCAGAAGCAGCTTTAAAGGCGTTGGGCTTTCAGCAAGTCCGAGTCAGAGATTACGGCGACGTCGCTCGACTTGAATTTGAACTCGATCAATTCCCACTGGTGTTCGAACGGAGAATCGACATCGTGGACGCTGTCGTAGCCGTTGGCTATCGCTACGCCACGTTAGACCTAGAAGGCTTCCGCTCTGGCAATCTGAATGATTCACTTCGATGACCGCGCTGATCGAGCTGGGGCAAGAACTCGCTCAAGAGCTCGAAATTGTGTTGCCCAGATGGGTCGAAGCTCGTGTCCGCTGTATCTATCAAGCATGGACATCTGACTGGAGCGAAGAAATAGCACACGAAGCTGAAGAAGCCGGAAAGAAATGTGCAGCAGATCTTGGGCTTCAGTTACGTGAGCTTTTGGAATCCGACATTGAACAGCAAGACACGAACCCAATGTCGATTCTTCGAGGAGCAGCTAACTATCCGACCCAGGTGTTAAAAAATTATGACGTTCCACCTGTTGAACGCGACGATTTTGCCGAGAATACCTTTCCCGACGATCTGTATGGTTTGACGCCGGCCGCCTTCTCCGACTTTGGCCAGAACGCACATGAATTAGGAATAGCGTGGGGAGCGGCCAAAGCTCACACACATTTTTCGAGGCGTCGAGAAACACAAAACCGATGACCCGGATCTTTGCTTATGTCCCAAACTTGATGGATCGAAGCCGCTTTGGAGGGACGGTTCAGTTCGTGCAAAAGTCCTCTGATCTGATGTCGGTAGAGGCAGACCTGATTCTCGTGGACCTATCTCATCAAGAAGTTCTGAACCACCTTCCTCCTGGCTCGCGTGTTATTGGTTTTGCCCCACATGTCGACACAGAAACCCTGCGGGCTGCGACAGCAGCGGGATGTGCGGAAGCCCTACCCCGTTCGATCTTCTTCAAACGACTGCCAGCGCTGATTGGACGCGAAGATGGCTGAGGCAACTCTCACCGAACTTCGGCGAAACGTGATTGAAGAAACAGATCTCTCTGTGTGGGAAATCCCCCAAGCGTTGTCCGACGTCACTGACGGATTCCTCACCGACCTTTACGCTCGCGAGATTCAAATTGATAGCGGTGTCGCGCTTGTGGCGTTGGGCGGCTACGGAAGATCTGAGCTTTCCCCATCAAGCGATCTCGATTTAATGCTCGTCCATAACGATCGGGATGATATTGATTCACTTGCTGATCGAATCTGGTACCCGCTCTGGGACGAAGGATTCAAATTAGGGCACTCAGTAAGGTCAGTAAACCAAACTTTGAGGCTGGCCGCGACGGACCTTGAAACCGCCACAAGTCTCCTGAATGCGCGACTTGTCACCGGAGATTTCTCGTTAGTCCAAGATTTGCTTGCTCGTAACGAAATGCAGTGGGCTGATCAAACTTCAGATCGACTTGACGAACTTGCACGCAATGTCGCACGTCGTCACCGACTTGCCGGAGAGGTCGCATTCTTACTTGAGCCGGACTTGAAGGAAGGTCGTGGCGGTCTGCGCGACGTGCACGCGATTGATTGGGCTGCGCGAGCAGGAGTACAAGTCACTGTTCATGATCGCGAACTGCTTGATGCTGCCTACCGCGTATTACTCGAAGCGCGAGTGGAATTACATCGAATAAGCGGCAAACGCGGAGACGTTCTGCTGCTTGAAGAGCAAGACTCCGTTGCAGCAGCCCTGGGAGACCCTGATGCTGACCTGCTGATGGGGCGTATCGCGGCGGCGGCGAGGCGGATTGCCTACCTCAGCGATGAAACTTGGCGGCGCATCGACTCAGAGTCACATGATCCCACTTTGGAAAACATCGAGGTTGCTGGGCTTCGGGTTATCGATAACGAAATCGTCATTGTCGGTGACCCTTCGAGCGATCCGCTTTTGGTGCTGCACGCCGCCGTCCAGGCCTCGAAATCGGGCCTTTCCTTGGCAAGGGAATCCCTGGGACGTCTTGCGCAGCGGCAGCCAGATCTTCCTGACCCGTGGCCTCAAGGCGCCCGAGAGTTATTTGTGGAATTACTCAGAGGCGGTCCCCGAGCTATTCCCGTCATTGAATCCCTTGACTATTTCGAAGTTTGGAGTCGCCTCCTCCCTGAATGGACACCCAATCGGGCGCGCCCTCAACGGAACGTATACCACCGCTTCACCGTGGATCGACACCTATTGGAGACAGTTGCCGAAGCAACACGTTTGGCGCACCGCGTGCCACGGTCTGACCTTCTACTCGTGGCAGCATTGTTGCACGATATAGGTAAGGGATATCCGGGAGATCACACTGAAGTAGGGATGAGGCTCGTCGGTCCGATTGCATCGCGTTGTGGGTTCTCCGAGCGCGATTCGCTCGTATTAACTCGACTTGTGGAACATCATCTTTTGTTGCCTGATGTGGCGACGCGTCGAGATCTCGACGACGCACAGACATTGCGAGCCGTCGCAGAGAAAGTACAAACCGTCGATTTTTTGGAATTGCTCGCTGCGTTAACCGAGGCGGATTCGATCGCGACAGGTCCAACTGCATGGGGTGATTGGAAAGCCCACTTAGTCCAAACCCTCACAGAAAGTACGGCGGACTTCATATCTAGTGATGGAACAACCAACAGAAAACGGCGATCGTTTGTCGACGAGCACATCGAAGGCTTAATGGCTGAAGGGGAAACGGTCGTCGAAGGCTCCGGCGACACCGTGACGATTGTGGCCCCCGACCGAGCTGGGGTCCTCAGCAAAGCAGCGGGTGCATTAGCCCTGCGAGGTTTAGACGTATTGCAGGCCGATGCCTACTCCAGTGATGCAGGCATGGCAGTATCTCAATTTCGCGTTGCTGAGCCTGACACGCCCGTCGACTGGAATCGAGTTACTGATGACGTTCATGAATGCTTGAGAGGCCACCTCGCTATTGACGCCCGCATAGCTGAACGTGCCCGCGTGTATCGACGCA
>ERZ651768.3346-NODE-3346-length-10754-cov-16.391870_pt1 | contig 10754 bp, 9 predicted proteins | sample MGYA00514754_ERZ651768 | MGnify/ENA metagenome assembly ERZ651768 | reverse complement strand
AACAGGCGAATGAAATTTACTCGGACTCCATTAAATGCGACTGCTATATCTAGGTTCTTATCGTTATCAAAGTCTCCAACGCTCATATAAGAAGGGGTGCCAGATGCTTTGTATACTTCACCCATTTTGAAACTACCATCGCCTATCCCAAGAAAAATAACTAATTTGTCAAACCGAAGCGTAATGGCTAAATCTAGTTTTTCGTCGTTATTAAAATCACCAACTGATACCGCAATAGGAAGGCGTCCTACTTTTATGTTTGATTTTTGTTTGAAGACGCCGTCTTTTTGTCCAAGAATGATAGATATATTGCCGTCACCATAATTACTGACTGCAATATCTAGAATTTTGTCTCCATTAAAATCGCCTACTTCAAATGCTAAAGGTTCGCGTCCGGTGTTCATAGTGAAAGGTTTTTTAAAGGTACCGTCGCCAATTGCTTCAAAATAACTCAAAGTATCACTGCCGGAATTAGACACAAGAATATCAGGAAAACCATCCATATTCATATCGCGAGCCCTTAGTTCGTCCGGTTTTTTTCCTACCTTATATATTGTTGGTAATGAGAATAAGTCGGGTGCGGGTTCACTCTGAACACACGATGAAGAAAAAAGAACCGTAGTGAGCCCAAGAAATAATTTAAAGCAAAAACAATATCTTTTTAGAGAAGTTATATGGTTGGTGAGCATTCGAAACATGAACTGTTTATACCCTATGCTTTAAAGTGTGTAAAGCTTGACTACAAGATTGGTGAAACTTGACTCTTAAGAGTCGGGTGTTAAAATTTTTAAAAAATTATTAAGCACTTAAGCCTATTACGTATGACCTTTCCTCATAATTTAGCTAGAGCTACTCTCTTCTTACTTTTGGTTTCGATGCTTTCTGGATGCCAAATTTTAAAAAACTTGGATATTTTACGATCCAATCAGAAGGGGGTTTACCATACAGTTCAAAAAGGACAAACACTTTACTTTATTGCTCATGCATATGATATTGAGATCAATCGATTAAAACGAATCAATGGTATTTATAATCCAAGTAAGCTTCAAATAGGGACGCGATTATGGATTCCAGGAGCGTGGCAGGTTTTGAATGTAGATACCAGTATAGACAAACAGGCTTTAACAAAAAACAAAAGAAAGAGAAACAAAAAGCTAAATAAAAAAGAAACACTAAATAAAAATATCAAAGCGATAACAGGATTTTTAATTTGGCCGGTTAAAGGGCAATTAACATCCAGGTTCGGTAATCGAAGTGGGCGACACCATGATGGAATAGATATTGGTGCTCGTAAGGGAACACCGATAGTTGCTGCTGCAGGAGGTAAAATAATGTTTAGTGGATGGGGTCCTACGGGTTATGGTCTCATGCTAATCATCAAGCATAAGAGTAATTTAACGACAGTTTACGCTCATAATGCATATATTCATGTACATAAAAACCAGATGGTTAAACAAGGCCAAAGGATAGCGTCCGTTGGAAGTACAGGGAGATCTACGGGTCCGCATTTGCACTTTGAGGTTAGAAATGATTCTAACCCAATGAACCCTTTAAACTATCTACCAAAAAAATAAACAGCTGACCTATTTACTTGGCAGGCTCGCACTTTTTTATAATATCAATGAAGTAAATCTTATTTAAATCTTCACAAACTTAAGAGGCAAACTATGGAAACGTTGAAATCTGTTATTCGAGACATCCCTGATTTTCCAAAAGAAGGCATTATTTTTAAAGATATCACTCCGCTACTCTCTAATCCTGTTTCATTTAAAAAAGTCATCGATACTTTAAGAACTAGATATAAAGACAACAGGATAGATCAGGTGGTAGGAGTAGAGGCACGGGGTTTTGTCTTTGCTTCCGCGTTGGCATACGCACTAGACTGTGGAGTAGTTATGGTACGAAAACCAGGTAAACTTCCCTACAAAACTTTTCAGGAAACATACAGCCTAGAATACGGTGAAGATAGCGTGGAAATTCATCAGGATGCGTTTAAAAAGGGTCAAAACGTTGTCATTATAGACGATGTGCTTGCGACAGGAGGGACTCTTGCTGCTTGCATTGATCTGGTAAATAAAAATTTTGAAGTTAATTTGATAGAGGTTGGTTTTCTTATAGAGCTTGATTTTTTAAAAGGACGTCAGAAACTCGGGAACGTATCCATATATTCAATGATGCACTTTTAAAAAATAGTTTCAGATCGCCAAAATTCTACGACTATTAATTAAGTGTTTTGGGGTGGTTTTTAATTTTTTTAATATAAACTTCTTTTGATAAAGCATGAACCAGTTGATCTGTGTCTTCCAGATAGTCAGGAGAAATGATCAACTCTATAATACTTTGTTCTGCATCAATTGTTCGTACAACAGCAAGGTTATCATACCCCTCAAAGATGCTAACGATATACGCGATGTCTCTTTTGTCAACTTCTAGAAGCCATTGGGTCGAGTCTGTGGGAACCATAGTTGGGCGAGAGTTATTTAAGCATTAACATGATTATGGAAACCGCGGCCGGAGTAATACCTGAGATTCGGGAGGCTTGCCCCAGTGTTGTGGGACGTATATTCTCAAGCTTTTGAACAACCTCACAAGATAGACCAGGTATACCTTCATAGTTAAAGTCGATGGGGATTCGGTAGTTTTCTAGTTTCTTTTGTTTGGATACAACTTGCTTTTGTCTTTGAATGAATCCTTCGTACTTAACCTGAATTTCTACCTGCTCTCCTACAAGTTTTGATACAGAGGCTCCATTGAATGTTTCTATTATTTGACTGTAAGTTATTTCAGGGCGTTTTAATAATCCAGCGAGAGTGGTAGGAGTTTTTAAACTCTTAACTCCCAACTTAGAAACAAGTTCTTTTCCTTGTTCATTTGGAACAACTTTGGTTGTATTGAGTCGCTTAATTTCTTTTTCTACCGTTTCTTTTTTCAGAAGACAAAAGTTGTAAACTTCATTCGAAACTAGACCGAGTTCATGGCCTTTTCCCATAAGTCTTGTGTCAGCGTTATCTTGTCTGAGTAGCAAGCGGTTTTCGGCACGCGATGTGAACATACGGTAGGGTTCCTGGGTTCCCTTGGTCACTAGGTCGTCGATCATTACCCCGATATAGCTTTCCATGCGGCTTAAAGTGAACGGTGCCCGGTCGAGAGAGTTTAAAGCGGCATTTATCCCTGCTATCAGTCCTTGGCCTGCAGCTTCCTCATAGCCAGAGGTTCCATTGATCTGTCCAGCGTGGAAGAGCCCTTTTACTTTCTTAGTTTCTAATGTCGATAAAAGTTGCGTTGGCGGTACAAAATCGTATTCAATCGCATAACCTGGAGCGACGATATCAGCATTTTCAAGTCCAGGAATGGTGCGCACTAATTCCCATTGCACTTCTTCGGCTAAACTGGTGGAGATACCATTTGGGTAGATCCAGTCCGTGTCGAGTCCTTCGGGTTCAAGAAAAACATGGTGTGAAACTCGGTCAGGAAACTTTACAACCTTATCTTCGATAGAAGGGCAATAGCGAGGCCCAACTCCTTCAATAACTCCACTGTAAAGCGGTGAAAGGTGCATGTTCCTGTTAATAACTTCTGCCGTGCGTGCATTTGTATATGTGATGTGGCAGGGTACCTGAGGCTGACTTATTTTAGTGGTAGAAAAAGAAAATGGCTTGGGATCGCAGTCTCCTTGCTGTATTTCACACTGAGAAAAGTCGATAGACTTACCAAGTAGGCGTGGAGGAGTGCCTGTTTTTAATCGGCCGAGTTCGAATCCCTGGTCGAGAAATGATTTCGAAAGTTTGATCGAAGGTTTTTCACCTACACGCCCAGCTGGCGAATTTTTCATTCCAAGATGAATACGCCCGTTTAAAAAAGTGCCTGTAGTGATGACTATAGATCGAGAGTTTAACTCGAGTCCGGAACGAGTTCTTAAACCCTTGACCGAATCGTTATCAAATAACAATTCATCTACTTCATCGCATATCAAGCTTAGGTAATCTTGGCACTCAAGGACTCGGCGCATTTCTTTTTTATAGAGATGTTTGTCTGCCTGAGCGCGATACCCTTGAACTGCTGGACCTTTTGAGGAGTTGAGGACGCGAAACTGGATGCCTGTTTTATCAATGCAGCGTGCCATCTGCCCACCAAGCGCATCAATTTCACGTACAATGTGCCCTTTGCCTATTCCACCGATTGCTGGATTACAGGGCATAAGTGCTATTTTTTCGAGGTCAAGGGTGATAAGAGCGGTATGCACTCCCATCCGAGCAGAAGCAAGAGCGGCTTCACATCCTGCGTGCCCACCACCGATAATTATTACACCGTAAGATTTCATGAAATATTTTTGACGTTTGAATCTATAGTTTATAACTTTTCATTTTACACTAAAGCTGAAATAAGAAAAACTTCAATGTTAGTATAAAAAAAGGAGTGTATTATGAGGGCGCCAACATTCACCTATTCTAATAGAATAGATAATAGTTAGGAGTGCTGGAGTTTAAAGCATGAGAGCATGGGTAGGCGATAAAGGAAAGTAGTGTTTTTAACTATTTTTTGTGGTAATGTTTGCTTATTCAAAAACTATATTTTCCTGCCTTCATAGAACTATTTTTATTCCTTTGACAACTTTTAAGCATGAATAATCAGGTGCACCCTGAAGAGCGAATTGTTATCACGGGCATCGGGCTTACTGCTCCAAATGGAAATAATCTCAAAGAGTTTCGTGAGAACTTGCTAGCGGGGAAATCTGGCGTGCAGAAATTTGAGACTCGTTATGTAGGTGAGGTGCTTGCCGGAATCTGTGATTTCAATGTCTTGAAGTATCAGAAAAAAAAAGAATTACGCCGAGGTACCCGCGTTGGATCGGTTTCGATTTACTGTTGTCGGGAAGCGTTTAATGATTCTGGGATTGACCTTGAATCGATCGATCGATCGAGGGTAGGTGTTTACCTTGGTGTTACTGAGCACGGTAATGTTGAAACAGAAAATGAAATTTACAATATCAGCAAGTATGACTATGATACCAAGTATTGGTCCCACCATCACAACCCGCGTACCGTAGCTAACAATCCGGCTGGTGAAGTAACCCTCAATATGAAAATCACTGGCCCGCACTATACTATAGGGGCTGCATGTGCGGCTGGGAATATGGGGGTTATTCAAGGACTCCAGATGCTTCGATTGGGCGAGGTTGACTTTGCTCTAGCAGGAGGAGTATCTGAGAGCATTCATACCTTTGGTATCTTTGCTAGCTTTAAAAGTGAGGGCGCACTCGCCGAGCACCAAGATCCGGCTAAAGCAAGTCGTCCGTTTGACAAGAATCGTAACGGTATTGTTTGTTCAGAAGGAGGATGTGTCTACGTATTAGAACGTCTTTCAGATGCTCTAAAACGTGAGGCTAAAATTTATGGTGAAATTGTCGGGTACGCGACCAATTCAGATGCTTTTGATTTCATCCTCCCAGAACCCGGAAGGCAAGCAGAATGTATACGTCTAGCTCTTAAAAAAGCTGGTCTTAAGCCAAGTGATATTAATATATTAAATGCGCATGCAACGGCGACTCAGTTGGGTGATATTCAAGAGTGTAAGGCAATTCGGGATGTGTTTGGCGAGGAAGAGGCGGTTTGGATTAATAACACGAAAAGTTTTATTGGACACACTATGGGTGCCGCAGGAACACTTGAGCTATCAGGTAATTTACCAGCTTTCGAAGACGGCTTAGTTCACCAGACTTTAAACTTAGATGAGCTTGATCCCGAATGCTATCTGAAAAATATTGTTTCTGGCCAACCAAAGCAGTTAGATCGAGTAGACTATATAATGAACAACTCGTTTGGTATGTTCGGAATAAACTCGGTATTGATTGTGAAACGATATGAAAATTAAGTTGATATTTTCGAGGGAATTCAATAATATCTTAGGCTTAGGAGACCATTATGACTAGAGAAGAAGTAAGGCAGGCCGTAGTAGATATACTCGAAGATATTGCTCCCGATGAAGATTTAAGCTCCATCAAGGATGAAGTTACTCTGCGTGAGCAGATGGACCTTGATTCGATGGATTTTCTCGATATTGTGATGGAACTTCGTAAGCGATTTAATATTGAAGTTCCTGAAAGTGACTATCAGGAACTTGTCAGCATGGCCAGTTGTATTCAATACCTCCAGCCTCTTTTAAAAGACCACCAACTGGCAAGTTAACTACTCTACCCTTCCAATTAAAATCAGAATTACTTCCTCACTTTTTTATCATTTGTTGATTATCGACGTTGTTATAGTATAAGTGCTGTTTTTACTGTTGATTATCGCAGTACTTGTTACTTTTGGAAGAACTTCTCACATTTTCTTTAAATTCAGGGAAATTATGAAGTACGACGTTATAGTTATTGGTTCTGGATTATCTGGCCTAGCTGCAGGCATACGTCTTGCCATGTTTGATAAAAAGGTTCTTATTATTGAGAAGCATACAGTAGTTGGCGGATTAAACTCTTACTATACTCGAAAAAACAGAACCATTGATGTGGGTTTACACGCTATGACGAATTATGCTCCAAAAGGAGCTCGGAATACTCCGCTCGGCAAATTACTTAAACAACTCCGGTTTAGCCATGACGATTTTCGTCTTTATGAGCAGGAAATTTCAGAGATTCGTTTTCCCGACAAGTGTCTCCGCTTCACCAACGATTTTGATTTGCTGAAGCAAGAAGTCTGCGAGCAATTTCCTGATGAAATAGACGGATTCATAAGGTTAGTAAAAAAGATAGAATCCTTTGACGAGCTCTCGTTAACCACAAGTGAGTGGATATCTTCTCGAGATATTTTGAGGGGCTTTATTTCCAATCCGGTTCTCATAGACATGTTGTTTTGCCCTCTCATGTATTACGGTAACGCATCGGAACGGGATATGGATTTTTACCAGTTTGTAATTATGTTCAAGAGCATTTTTATGGAAGGCTTTGCTAAGCCGGTGGGAGGAATGCTCTATATTCTAAACCTTTTAGTAGATAAGTATAAAAGTCTTGGCGGTGAATTAAGAATGAGCGCAGAAGTGGAATTCATAAATTCTGAAAAAGGAATTTTCAAGTCCCTGACTCTAGTTGGTGGTGAGGAGTTGGCTGCAGTCTCTTTGATTTCTTCCATGGGTCGCATTGAAACTTTGAGGCGATGTGACCCTAACTTGACGGAGGGAGTTTCCAATGATTCAGAGGGGCAGATATCTTTTATGGAATCTCTGTTTGCATTAGATCGGGAACCTAAGGATCTTGGTTATTGTCGGAGCATAATATTTTTCTGTACGGATTATCAGTTTCGCTATGAAGTGCCGAAAGATTTTATAGACATATCCAGCGGAGTATTGTGCTGTCCTAATAACTTCCAATACCCAAAACCTTTGTTAGAAGGAATGATCCGGCTAACAAACTTGGCTAGTTTTCGATTGTGGGACGCTCTTCCACGCCGGGAATATATAAACGCAAAAAAAGAGTGGCGAACCAAAGCACTAGAAAATTTATTCACATTTTTCCCAGACTTTCGAGATTCCGTGGTATTTTCGGACACATTTACCCCTAAGACGATCTTTAAATATACAGGTCATGCCAACGGTTCAGTTTATGGGTCACCCGCTAAGTTAAAGGATGGTATAACTCCGGTCCGGAACTTATTTATTTGCGGGACAGATCAGGGGTTTTTGGGTATTGTGGGAGCAACCTTGAGCGGTATTTCAATGGCCAATCTACATATTCTGCAAAACAAAATCGCACCAAGTGCATAGCCCTATTATTTTGCATACCGATATCACCTTATTTTTGGCTCCAACTACACCTAAAAAACATGAATCTAGTGTCCTTAGTTCAATCGATCTGCGTTAATATTAGTTGTGATATAGAGGTAATTTTGTATGATTTGTTATTCGTGTTTGCCTCAACAAAAGGCTTTCACCCCGCAGAGGATTTGTTTAACTCGTGAACCTTAATCTCCTTCGATGGATAGATGAAGTATTTGGTCCGATTGTGGCCTGGGTCCTTTTTATTGTTGGGTTGGTTGTTGGTCGCTCTCGAAAACTCAAGAGTCCCTTTCAATATAAAACCGTTAAAAAAGTTCTTATCATCAAGTTCTTCGGTGGAGGGTCTATACTGTTAGCGTCCCCTGCCATTTATAGTATAAAAAGGATCCACCCAGATGCCCACATAAGCATAATCACGCTTTCCGAAAATAAAGAAATTTGCTCACTACTTAAGGCAATTGATAAAACTTATTACTTGGACCTTAAAAATCCATTCTCCTTTTTTTTTAAATACTTCAAACTTCTTCGAGAAATCAAGAATAAAAATTACGACTTTATTGTAGACTTGGAATTTGTAACTAATTTTTCAGCACTAACAACTCTGTTGATTTCGATTGTTTCCAAGCCTTGCGCTACGATTGGATTTTCCTCTCCCTCCAAATGGCGAAATAAAATATATTCCATAGCAATTCCTTTTGATCACAGTCGTCACATCACAGAAATTTTTGCAAAGGTATTTTTCCCTTTGGTTGAGAAATCTTTTGCTATTGACTTTAAAATACCCAAAAGGGATATGATTTCGTCTGCCAAGTTGTCACCACTTGTTGAAAAACTTTTGGAGAAGCATTCAGAAGCAAATAAAATAGTTTGCGTCAATATCAATGCAGGGAAAATATGTTATCTCCGTCGTTGGCCTCAAGAAAACTACGTTGAATTAATCCTCGGTCTATACCATCGATTTGGAATTAAGGTTGTTCTGGTTGGAGGAGAAGGAGATGTGGGTTACGTTAATGATTTTATTATGAAACTTCCAAAAAAAATTAATATTTTTAATTTCTGCGGGGAATTATCAATCAAGGAACTCGTCGGTTTATTTACTAAAAGCCGCTTATTAATAACAAACGACAGCGGGCCGCTTCACATAGCTAGTATCGTTGGTTTACCAACTGTCTCCTTCTTCGGCCCGGAAACGCCATACCTCTATGGCCCATTAGGGCCTGAGCATCATGTGTTTTACGAAGACATATTTTGTAGCCCGTGTATAAATATTTACAATGCCAAAGCATCGAGCTGCAATAACAATATTTGCCTTAAGAGCATTAGTTCGGAAATAGTCATGAAAACTATCGAAGAAAAAAACTTTTTAACATGAAATCGCTGATTTTAAAAAAACACCTTAATTTTAAATTCATTATCCGTATGGTGAATTGGCATCTAAATTATTATTTTCTGGGCAGAGGTACGCCGATAACAGCAGGTGTTTATATCAACGATATTTGCAATTATCACTGCATAATGTGTGATATTCGGATGAAAGAAAAACCGGTAATTTACCCTCGAGAAGCTCAGGAGCGAGATATTGATGCATTAAGTGACATGGGGGTAATTTATTATTCGATAAGTGGTGGGGAACCAACTTTAGTGAAAGATCTCCCAGAACGGTTGGCTTATGCAAGTAAAAAACTTCCATACGTTCATCTTGTTACAAATGGATCAACTATGACGGCTGACTTAGCCAAACGTCTTGGAGTTACAGGTATTCAAGAGATCAGCATTTCTTTGGATGGTTTAGAAAGTTTTCACAATCAGATGCGGGGAGTTTCTAACGCTTTTGAAAAGGGTTGGAAGGCCATAAGTTTATTGCAGACACATGCTCCACAAGTTGATGTGGTAATTAATTCTATTTTAACCCCGTATAATCTTGATAGCCTTCGTGGTCTCAGAAAGAAATTAGAAGATACATTCCCCAAAGTATACTCTAAATACCTACCTCTCACTTATCATGAGCTGTTTCTTAATGCTGAAAAAAACACTTTCTTTCTCGAGGGAGAAGAGCCCGCCTCTGTCGAAGAAATCAAAGAGTTTATTGAAGAGGCAATCCTGGATTCAAAAGTTGTCAATTCATCTCAGTTTTTGCGTCGAGCCGTGCATTTTTTTTATGGTTCAAAAGATGTTTTACCAGAACAAAAAAAGTGCACTTACCCCTACTACTCGATACAATTTGATGCTTATGGACGCCCCACACCTTGTTTAACTGGTTGCCCGCCTAGCAGTACCGCAATAGATACTGAGCTGGTAAATTATGTTCAATCTCCCAGTTATAGAGGATTACAAAAACAACTTGAAAGTTGCGAGAAATGCCGTGGAAGTATGATGCTATGCTATTATGAGCCTAGGCTAAATTTCCCCCTTCATCAGTTATTGCTTAGTTCGTTTCGCGGAAAGGAAGATCTAAAAAATGCTTAGAGCCCCAATTGGATTTGAGCTGTGGTCATCGTAGTCTGCTCTTTAGTTTTTTACTAACAACCTTCTTTAGCATAGTGATCTAAAAGTGATCTAAAATATTTCTGGGCATAAAAACTAACTCTTTAAAGTCCTTAGTTTATTCTAAATATTGGATAGTTTATCCTTCGAAGTATTAGAATTATTACAAACTTGACCACTTGTTTGCTCTCTGGAAGCAGTTTAAGGAGATTTTGGATGATTTCGAAGCTTATTAAAAAATTCTATAATGAGGATGTTGAGGATTTTTGCACGCGGCTTTTATATTTTTTTAACACAATTGACAGCTTTTTTATATTTGCTGGAGTAACCGCGACTGCAATATGTGTCCCCGGCGAAGTTTCCCTTCCTTGGCTTCTTTTGTTTGGGGTTATCGCTATTTCTAGTATTTTATTGTCTGACTTTCACCCGCTGTTTATTTTATTATCGATTCCTCACCTACTCTTGGTTTTCTTTTTATTGAGTTTTCCTTCAGCGCTAGCCTT
>ERZ651768.3345-NODE-3345-length-10755-cov-7.697415_pt1 | contig 10755 bp, 10 predicted proteins | sample MGYA00514754_ERZ651768 | MGnify/ENA metagenome assembly ERZ651768 | reverse complement strand
TTTGCAGAGTTGGCTGAAAAATCCGGGGCGGAAGTCATCATGCGGGATGTGATTAAAGATGATAGAAAACCGTTGCGTGCATTTTTATCGAAAGCGTTGAAAACCTGTGATATGGTCATTTCTTCTGGCGGTGTATCCATGGGACGGTTTGATTATGTACGGGATGTTCTCATGGAATTGGGTGTGCAGGAACATTTCTGGAAAGTTGCCCAGAAACCGGGGAAGCCATTCTTTTTTGGAACGGGTGAATCCACACTCATATTTGGCCTGCCGGGGAATCCCGTATCGTCTTACATCGGGTTTATGGAATGGGTCTGGCCGGTGTTGGATGTCATGATGGGAAAACCTGAACAAAACTTTTTAACCGGTATATTGAAGGCATCTTTCCCCCGGGAAAAAGTTAAATGTCGCTTCCTGTTTGGTAAAGCCTGGATGGAAGATGGAAAGCTGGTATGTAAGCCGTCCTCCAAAATGGGCTCTCATATGCTTTCGTCATCCTTGGAAGCCAACTGCATTTTAGGATCCGAAACAGGAGAAAGTTCATTGCAACCGGGCGAAGAAATCCGTATTAATGTTTTACCCTGGAAAAATATTAAATGATCATTACTCCACAGGAATTGCAGCAATGGATGGATAATGGAAAATCTTTTACAGTTGTGGATATGCGTCCGGAGGAACATCGAAATGAATTTCCATTAACTGGGCTAAACCCTGTTATTGCTGATGCCAACTCCATTCTGGAAACTGGAGATGATACGGTACTGGTTTGTCAATTTGGGATCGTGACCGAAGGAATTATTGTTGAGCAAAAACTGGAAAATACTTTTAGTCTTTTAGGTGGTGTACAGGCGTGGATTGAATTTCAATCGGAAAAGGAAGATTTGAGTCGTTGGTCCAGGCAAACAGTACTGCCCGAAATTGGGCTGGATGGACAAAAAAGACTTTTGAGTGCTACGATTGCAATTGTTGGCATGGGCGGACTTGGTTGCCCTGCGGCACAATCGCTTACCATCGCAGGTGTCGGAAAACTTAAAATTATCGATGGGGATAAAGTGGAACTTTCCAATCTGCATCGCCAGCCTTTGTATGGTGTTGAAGATATTGGCCGATTGAAAGTGGAAGCAGCAAAAGAGAAGTTAGAAAAATTGAATGGGGATGCAGTTGTTGAAATAGTTGATGTGTTTTTGAATGAAGACAATGGGATAAATTTTGTAAGCGATGCAGATATTATTATTGACGCAACTGATAATATTCAAACACGACTGTTAATTGACAGATTATCCAAAGAATCAGGGGTTCCCATGGTATATGGTGGTTTGTATCGTTATGAAGGTCAGGTTGCGATTTTGAATGTCAATGGAAGTTCTGGTTATAGTGAGTTATTCCCCGATCCTCCATCAGGTGGTGATACGTGCGCGGATGCCGGCATATTGGGAATGGTACCGGGAATTGTTGGAAATATCCAAGCACTTGAAGCCGTAAAACTTATTGTAGGGATTGAACCAAATCTGGCGGGGAAACTTCTGGTGTATGACGGCATGAATCAAACAATCCAAACGATCGAATTATGATACAGGTAAAGGTAAAATGTTTTTCCCAAGTGAAATATGTCCTGGGCAAGGATGAAATGAGCCTGGCATTGGAACCGGGTACAACTTCCGCAGAACTGGAAGAACTGGTGCGGAATCAAGCGCAAGGTAAATTGGATGAAGTCACCTTAAGGATTGCGGTAAATCAAAAATATATACCGAAAGAGATTGAACTTAAAAATGGGGATGAAGTAGCTTTTATTCCGCCGGTGCAGGGGGGATAGATGATTAAAATTGAAATAGTAAAAGGACCCATTACACCCTTTCCATCAGATGATTCCCGCACTCAGGATGGGGCGGAATTGGTATTTAACGGACGCGTCCGTGCAAAGGAACATGGTGAAAATATTACCGCATTGGAATATGAGCAATATGAAGGGATGGCAGAAACTGAATTAAGAAATTTAGCTGAAAACACAGTGAAGAGGTTTCCTGTCCATGATTTGTTTTGTAAACACCGCGTTGGGAAAGTAAAGGTAGGAGAAACTAGTCTTCATGTGGTGATTTGGTCCAAACACCGTCAGGAAGGAATTGATTCTATGTCCTGGTTTATTGTTGAACTGAAAAAACGGATTCCTATATGGAAATGGGCGATACTGGAAGATGGTTCGCGAATTCCGAGTGAATGTGCACACTGAATTGTCAACAATATTAAATTGTAAACGTCTATGTTAGGATTTTCACACAACTTCCTCTCTAATTTTTTATTCTGGGTTACCCGCAAACGGTGGCTGATTTTCACCTTTGTCATTAGCCTCCTTCTTTTTTATATACCGTCCCCAACAACACTTACTCCCGAAGGGCATCGCACGCTGATCATTGTTGTTATTGCCTTGATCTTGATTATTGGAGAAGTGATTCCTTTGCCGGCAGTAGCAATTCTTATTTTGATTTTAGAAGTTATTTTTGGAATAGATACACCAAACGGCGTTGCGGAATCTTTTATGAGTGATGCTGTTTTTTTTATTATGGGCTCGCTCATGCTCGCAGTTGCCATAGTGAGTCAGGGTTTGGATAAACGCCTTGCCTTAGGGATAATTAGAATGACGGGAAATAAAACATGGCGAATTGTTTTTGGTTTTGTTGCCATTTCCGCTATTTTATCATCATTTATAGGTGAGCATACTGTGGCGGCAATGATGCTTCCTGTGGCATTAACTTTGGTGCGTAATACAAGCGAGGACAAAGCTGTCGTACATACACTGGCTAAACTTTTACTATTTTCCATTGCTTACGGTTGTGCTATGGGTTCTATTGGTACACCCTCCGGTGGCGGGAGAAATGTGATCATGATCGGTTATATCTCAGAATTTGGATTAGGTAATATTTCTTATCTGAAATGGATTAAATATGCTTATCCGATGCTAATTTTAGAGATTCCGCTTGCTGTGATTATTTTATGGTTCACTTTTCGACCAGAACAAACTATCCTGGACTCTGCTGTAAGAAAATTAAAAATAGATGTAACCAAAACAGGGAAGATGACCGGCAACCAAATTTTAGCTATAGCAATTTTCATTGCTGTATTTTTTGGTTGGGTCTTTTTAAGTCCTGTATTGGGATTAGGGATTGTTGCGCTGATTGGAGTTTTTCTGTATTTATCATTTGGACTCATTGAATGGAAAGATATCAATCGAAATACAAATTGGGGTGTAATTATTTTATTTGGCGCGGCCATTTCTTTAGGAATACAGATGAAGGAAACAGGCGCAGCTGAATGGGTTGCCAATCTGGCAATTACAGGCTTGGGCAGTGTGGTACAAAATGTGGATGTTTTACACTGGTTTATTTCTGTGTTTTTAACTGGAGTTTTAACCAATTTATTAAGTAATGCTGCTACGGTGGCTGTTTTGGGCCCCATTATTTTGGATATGGGTGGCAATCCTATTATACTGGGGATTTCTGCCTCTATTGCATCGGCATTTGCATATTTAACAATAGTAGCTTCGCCCACCTGTATGATTATACATTCTAGCGGTTTAGTTAAATCCAACGATTACCTGAAAGCAGGATGGAAGCTGTTTGTAATGTCAATTTTGGTTTTATTCATCATTTCAAGATTTTATTGGGTGTTACTATCATGAAATTCTTAATTGCCATCGGAAGTAAAAAATATTCAGGGCCTACGCTGGAAGTAGGTATGCGGATAGCCAATGCGTTTAATGCAGAGGTAACCATTGTTTATGTAGGTGAAAAGATTGGTGCTTTCAGTACTTCAGAAGTGCTCATGGCCCAGGAAAATCTTCAAAACTGGAAGCTGGATCGGCAAGGTGTGGATGTACTGGAGTGGGCTTTTGATTTTCTTGTACAGAATGAATATGTGTCCCCGGATTCAAGTGCGGATGGTTTTAATGTTGAAAAACTGGTGCAAACCGATGATGACCGCTGTGAAGTGTTTTTGGAAGGAAATCGTACCCAGGAGGTAGGACTCATCCTGCGGAATGGTGATATTATTCAACAGTTGCGTGATGAGGTTAATAAAAGAGCCTTCGATGTAACGATAATTGGGGCTAGTAAAAAACGCAGTATGACTCATGATTTAATCCAGTATATTGATAGTTCTATTTTTATTGTCAATAATTATCAACCGGATCGTCAGTATAAAATGTTGCTGGCAGTCAATGATGCCCCGAATACCAGGAAAGCAGTAAAATATGGTGTCCGTGTTGCCCAGGCATTTGATCTTTTTACAACCACAGTCACTGTATCAGGAACAGCTGATTTCAGTGAAAATTGTAAAAAGGCTTCCGCTTGGGCGGACAAATTCTTGCGTCGTTCCGGCGTTGAAAACAAAATTCACTTGGAGCATGGAAAATTCGTAGAAACAATGAGTACAATTGCCGGAGATAACCATATTATAGTTATGGGATCATCAACAAAAAGTCCATTGGTAAAATTTTTCAAAGGCAGTAAACCTCTTAAAGTGATGGAAAACTGCAAATGTCCCGTCTTGATTGTTAAAGAATGATGTTTCAACAATTTTCCCTTACACTATTATTGGTGCTATTTATGGTTATTATTACGGTTCCACCAATTGTATTTCTGGTTTTATACATTATTAACAAAAAACAGACCCAGCATTCTGTCTTGAGAAATTTCCCTTATTCTGAGCAGTTTCATAATTGTTTTTCTAAAAATTTTCCATTAATATTAAATCACATTTTTTATAATAAAATTAAATTTTTTGACTACATCTTTTATTAAATCTAATCCAACAAAATAGGAAGTAAAAATATGTCTAAAAAAACATCAAGTATTAACGCCACATCAGGAGCTTATGAAAGAGCTGTAGAACTTCTTGGACTCAAACCAAATATAGCGGGGGCCCTGGAGATGCCAGATAGAGAGCTCACAGTGGAGGTGCCTTTCAGGAGAGACAATGGTGAGGTTGCAAGTTTGTTAGGTTTCCGGGTTCAGCATAATAACACCAGGGGTCCCTTTAAGGGTGGGATTAGATACCACCCTCACGTTGACCTTGCAGAAGTAAGGTCACTAGCCACGTTGATGACTTGGAAGACAGCACTGCTGGATATCCCCTATGGCGGAGGGAAAGGTGGAATTGCGATAAATCCAAGTGAATACAGTATTTATGAGCTCGAACGGTTATCACGAAAATTTTTCAGGGCAATCGATCCTGTAATTGGTCCAAATATTGATATCCCTGCCCCAGATGTTAATACAAACGCCCAGGTAATGGGATGGTTTATGGATGAATACAGTCAAGCACATGGCTATACACCCGCGATTGTAACCGGAAAACCTCTTGAGCTTGGGGGATCTGAAGGTAGAGAACACGCCACTGGAAAGGGTACTGCAATAACAGTGAGAGAAACTGCTAAAAAATGGGATGTAGACCTGGATAAATCCACCGTTGTTATACAAGGATTTGGCAATGTGGGATCATTTACAGCCAAATTCCTTGATGAGTATGGATGTAAGATAATTGCAGTGAGTGATGTCACTGGAGGTGTCTATGAACAGGATGGACTTGAGATTTCAAGCCTATTCGACTATAATTATAAGAATAAAACCATTAAGGGAAGTGGACAGGGGAAGAAAATAACCAATGATGAATTATTGGCTCTGGAATGTGATTTCCTGATTCCTTCGGCACTGGGAGGCGCTATCAATAAAGATAATGTTGATACTTTGAAGTGTAAGTTTGTCATAGAGGCAGCAAATGGACCAGTAACACAAAAAGCCGCTGAAAATCTTTGGAAAAAGAGTGTCCCTGTCATACCAGATATTCTTACAAACGCTGGTGGTGTAACGGTATCCTATTTCGAATGGGTTCAGAATCTGCAGCAATTTAAATGGGAGTTAGAGGAGGTGGACACAAAGCTTGAAACTAAAATGGTCAAGGCATTTAATGAGGTTTATAATATGAAGGTTGAGAAAAAAGTCTCCATGCGCATTGCTTCCTTTATGGTTGCGATTAATAGAGTGGCACGCTCATATCATTTAAGGGGAGTGTAAATTATACATCAGCGACCCAAAGAAAAGCATCAGGTAATGGAAGAAACTTCTTAGTTGATGGAGGAATGGCACATTATACCCGGTTACAAAAAACTACTCCTTACCCTTTTATCTTTTTATATTTTAGACCAAAGGGAAGATAAACAATTAAAAAATGCAGTAATCCTACTGCTTCAATAATTAGTATGTACCAAGGCCATTCACCAATTATAAAAGGATTATTCACAATAGGTTTTTCACAGAGATACATATAGTTAGCATCAATAAACCAATTGATAATTGCGATGATTCCAACGGGAATTTGCGACCATATTGCGATCCTCCACCAAGATCCTTTTCTGGGTTTCATGTCTAAATAGAGCGTTATAAATAGTGCATTCAGAATGATTCCGCCATGAGATATGAAATATTCCACAAAGAGGAATCCCTCTGTACCGTTTGTAAATTCCGGCGTTAGGAGAGAGTGGAAAGCACCGGGAATCCCCCAGAAAAATAAGAATTCATACAACCATTGATTTCTCCAAAATATTACAACTCCAGCCAGGATTGCTGAAATGCTGCACATTTGTAGTGGGAGGGATGACTGAATATTCCATTTTCCAAGATAGATAAGGTACGCGTGTATAAAAATTGCCCTGCTGATCATTATTGAACCTAAGATATAGGCAATTTTTTTTATTTGGGTCCTATCGGATTGCTTGCCTAAAAGGAGTACAAGAAAAATAATCAGAATTGTTATGGCATTACTCTGCCACCAACTTATACCAAAAATCGGAATTGTTTCGTGAGGAATCATATTTAGAATTTATTGATGGGGTGGAAAATCCACAGGAGAGTTTATATTATTTTTTTCCATTTGCTTAATACAGGTTAATCATTTTTTTCTTTCCTAATACAATTACTTGAGTTTACTCCTTTCCAAATAAAAGTACCAATAGATCCCCCCCCTCAAAACCAGAGTGTCAACTTATAGGAGAAATTTTTACTAGTGTTGATTTAAAACTTGGTGTTTTACTTCTGGGATCAGTAATAACGGGGATTAAAACATTGCTTTCCGGGAAAAAAGTTGCCACATTTCCCTTGGCGATATCAAAACACTGTACTTTGACTTTCTTCATTATATCCGTTTCATTGTATAGGTTTACTTTGTCATTTTCCTTTAGTTTAAGATTCAGCATGTCATCTTGGTTCATCATCACCACCCACCTTTGATTAATCCCTCTAAATGTATCCTCATCTTCATAGACAATGGTATTAAATTGCCCATCACTTCTTATACTTGACATCTTGAATTGACCATTCATTACTGGCTGCTCAGGGATAGTTATAGTCTTGAAAATAGCTTTATTATCATGAGTGGCAAACTTTGGGTCGTAAAAAGTTCTATCACCAATCTGAAATTCCTCTTTGGTACGATCAATTGTGCTCATTTTATCAAACCCGGGGATGATATGACCAATTGCTTTGCGAATATCCTGATGTTTTTTAAAGGCGGAAAAATCTATTTTTTTATTTCCCAAAACTCCTGTTGCTATGTCTGTAATTATATCTACTTCTGATTTCACATTGGAAAGTCTTACTATACCACCATCACTTATTCGAACAAAGTTGAACATTGATTCTTGAGTCGTGGGTTGTTTTTCTTCATCCCGGGCGGCTGCGGGAAGGATCACAGTTTCCTCCCCAACTCCAAAGAAATGACTTTGGTTTAGGGTTGTGCTTACAAAAACCTTGAAGGGAATATTACGCAAGGCTTTCTCAGCAAATTTTTGATGGGGCGTAGCAGCAAATAGGTTCCCTCCAAGTAGAAAAGCAAAATCCATTTTGTGATTATAGGATGCTTTTAAACAACCAATTGTGTCCAGTCCCATTGATTTTGGAACATTTATTCCCATTTGTTTTTCAAAATTAATAAGAATTTTTTTCTTTAATTCCGGTGTAACACCCATGGATCCAACTCCTTGAACATTTGAGTGTCCTCTCAGTGGAAGGAGGCCTGCATTCTTTTTTCCTATCATCCCTCTTAGGAGAGCAAGATTTACAATAGATTCTACATTTTCTACACCATGAACATGCTGGGTAATTCCCATTGACCAGGTAAAGACGACATTTTTTGCATCCTTATAAAGTTTTGCTAAACGTTTAATCTGCGGGCGGTTCACTCCTGAAGACAAGGTAATATTGTCCCAAGGGGTTTTCCTGATTTCATGAGCAAAGATTTCAAATCCATTTGTATATTTTTCTATAAACTGTTTATCAATATTTTCCTTCTCAATAAGTTCTTTCGCAATGCCTTGGAATAAGGCAATATCACCACCGATGTTTGGTTGCACATAATCTGTTGCGATCTTATTATCTCCAAGCAGCATGGATTTCCAATCACTAGGGACCCTGAAACGAACCAGACCAGGTTCCTTGATAGGATTTACAATAACCACTTTCCCCTTTTTTCTCCGGCAGTGCAGGAGTTCAGTCAGCAACCGTGGGTGATTTGAAGCAGGATTTGCACCTATTACCCAAATCATGTCAGATTGTTTTAAGTCCTCAAGGACAATTGTGGCTGTTCCGCTTCCAATGGTTGAGCCAAGACCAACTCCAGATGCCTGGTGGCAATAATATGAGCAATTATTTATATTATTAGATCCGTACGCTCTTACAAATAATTGCAAAAGAAATGCAGCTTCGTTAGATGATCTTCCTGAACTATAGAAAAACGATCTGTCCGGAGAAGTTGTGCGCAGTCTTTTGATTATTTTTTCAAGAGCATCATCCCATCCAATGGGATTATAATGATTGCTATCACTTGATTTAAACAATGGTGTATTAAGTCGCCCTAATCGCTCAAGTTCTCTGGGTGAAGTTTTCCTGAAGTCTGAGATTGATTGCTTTTTAAAAAGTGTTTGGGGGATTTCTTTCTGAATATCAGTCAATTGAGCCTGGATACTTTTTTTACAAATCTCAGGGAAACTGGACACTTCATTAGTCATGCCCCCTTTTTGACCACCCATTCCCAAAGCACAGGTTTTACATGTATTTTTGGAAATTATGGATTGATAAAAGTTTTTAAAACCTACCTTAGAAGCCACCTTTAGAGAATATAGTATAGAACTGAATCCTGAAACTGCCTTATGCATTGATATAAGATCCACAAAAATGAGGGAAGATCGTTAACATTTTATTTGAGGAATTTATAGTACAATTAATTGAGTAACATACCTTCCAAACTAAGCTTTGGTTTTCGCCCCGTAATAAGATCAGCAGTAATTTTAGCTGATCCACAAGCCATTGTCCAGCCTAAGTGGCCGTGACCAGTATTATAGAATAGATTTTTCATTTTTCCATTTCCAAAAATTGGAGAACCATTGGGTGTCATAGGCCGAAGCCCTGCCCAGTATTTGATACTTGTAAAATCAAAAGCATCAGGAAAAAGGGATTCAGAAAGATTGACCATATAAGAAAAATCAGAGGGCTTAAAGCCCGTATTATAACCGGTAATTTCCGCTATGGATGTAAACCTGATACAATCATCTATTAAAGAAAACGCCAGCATATTATCTTCATCTATTCCACCATGAAAAGGGGCTTTTGAAACATCAAAAATGGGCATTGTGATTGAATATCCTTTGACAGGATATACTGGTAGATAATCACCAATTTGCTTTGCAAAAAGACTACTGTATGAACCCATTGCCATGACATAAACATCTGCTGAATATTCATTTTTATTGGTAATAACTTTCTGAATTTCGTCTCCTTTTGTTTCAAACCGGGATATTATTTCATCATGATTAAAGGTAACATTCATTTTCTGACAAAGGTTTGACAGCTTCGTAGTGAATTTAAAACAATTTCCACTTTCATCTGTTTTGCAATAAATCCCTCCAGAAAGTTTGGATTGGATTGGTTCCAATGCTGGTTCAATTGTTATGAGTTCAGATGTATCTAATAGTTCCATTTTATCATCTAATGACGACAGGAGATTTAGTTTATCTTTGGCTTCATTAAATGTTTCATTTGAACGATAAATATAGATGAGGCCATTTGTCTTCTGATCGAAATCCAACCCTGTTTTCGCAGTCAGGTCATGTAATTTTGTTTGAGAATAAGAGCAGAGAAGTAATTTCCTGTTAGTATTGGTTTTCATGTTTTCACCGGTACATTGCTGAAGGAATTGTAATCCCCAGCGAATTAACTCTGGACTCCAATGGAGTTTGTACCGAAACACCTGCTGTTTTTGAAAAAGAGATTTCATCAGATTTCCGGGAAGTTTTGGAGTTGTCCCGGCAAATGAATGCCCCGGACAAATCAGACCAGCATTTCCGAAACTGGTTTCCATAGCCGGTTTTGACTGGCGGTCTATTACTGTTATTTGATGTCCATCATTAGCCAGTTCGTATGCAGTGGTAACGCCAATGACACCGGCTCCTAAGATAAGGACTCTCATTAAAAAACAGGGAACTTTTGTCTAATATAGGAACTCAATAAAAGAATAATTTTTGGTTAAATTAGAAAAATATTTGAGTAATTCCCTTTGGGTACTCAGTAACACTCAAATTTGAATTTATTTGGTAAAGTCTGGGTTTAGGCCCGCAGGAGAATAACCTCCCCTCATCATTGTTGATTTCTTGCGGGCTTTTTTCAATTAGCCCATTTCCTTTTTTGGTAAAATCACCTTCATAGTTGGATAGGG
>ERZ651768.3344-NODE-3344-length-10757-cov-22.183614_pt1 | contig 10757 bp, 9 predicted proteins | sample MGYA00514754_ERZ651768 | MGnify/ENA metagenome assembly ERZ651768 | reverse complement strand
CCCAAGCGCTCTATCAAGGCTAAAACGAGATGGGCTGGTAGGCGTAGAAAACGAAATCAAACGTAGCTCTCTGAGGTACGAATATGAAAAAATTTTTCGGCTAGCAGAAAACCTACCGAAAAAAAAAGAAATTGAAAAGCTGCTGGAGCGTAGTCCTAAACAGCGTGCGATTTATGAATTTATCTGCAAAGGTCAAACCACTATATCTGTTTTAAATAATAAAATACCTGGCTCTTCGCAAATCATTAAAAGTCTTCTTGGGAAAAAACTTATTGAAACATCCACTAGAAAAAAAGAAAGGGGATCGATTCAATCTAAGGTGGAGTCAGAATGGACCGCTGAAAGCCCACTCCAACTAAATAAGGACCAAGATAAATGCTATAGAGAGCTCAAACGATCCATCGAGAATTCGGTGTTTCAGCCTTACCTATTACATGGAGTAACGGGAAGTGGTAAAACAGAAATCTATCTTCGCAGTATTCAACTCGTACTTAACCTAAATAGATCTGCCGTAATGGTAGTCCCTGAAATCTCACTGACTCCACAAACTGTTGAACGATTCCGCCAGCGGTTTGGTGATCAGGTCGCCGTTCTTCATAGCGGATTGACGCAAAAAGAACGTTTTTATGAATGGAAAAAAATTCGAGACGAAAAGGTTTCTATTGCCATAGGAGCTCGTTCGGCCATTTTTGCGCCGTTTAAGAATCTGGGCATTATTGTGATCGATGAAGAACACGACACATCCTACAAGCAGGATTCCTCCCCACGTTACCACGCAAGAGATAGTGCGATAATAAGAGCGCAGAAACAAAGTGCGGTTGTACTACTTGGGTCTGCAACCCCTTCCCTGGAGTCCATTAAAAATGCAGAAAGAGGTAAATACCACTACCTTTCTCTTGAAAATCGGGTTCACAATCGTTTACTCCCCATTGTTAAAGTTATAAACATGAAGGAGGAAATGGATTTTAAAAAAAACTTTTCCATTTTTTCTACCCCTTTGAAAAGAGCTATTTTCGATAGAATCAAACGAGGAGAACAAATATTTTTATTTCTTAATCGAAGGGGAACAGCAAACTATGTCTTCTGTAAAGAGTGCTCCTTTGTTTTCGAATGCCCTCATTGTAGTGTAACCCTCACCTTTCACAGTAAAAAAAATTTCTTACTATGCCACTACTGCAATTTTATTACACGTAAACCTGAATGTTGCGCAGACTGTGGAGGAGCAGTTATACGATTCAGTGGGTTTGGCACACAAAAGCTTGAAGATGAAACAAAAAAACTTTTTCCACAAGCAAGAATCGCTCGACTTGACAGGGACACTGTGAAAGGACGCGAATCATTCGAATCGGTCCATCGTAAAATGAACCTGGGAGAAATTGACATCCTTATTGGAACTCAAATGATCACGAAAGGACATGACTTTCCTAACGTGACTTTAGTCGGTGTGGTCTACGCAGACCTTTCATTGCATATCCCTGACTTCCGATCAGCTGAACGTTCGTTTCAGTTACTAACCCAGGTTGCGGGGCGAGCAGGACGCGGTAAGGTGCCAGGACTAGTAATCATTCAATCACTCTCATCTGGGCACTATGTTTTTGATTTCGTAAAAGAACACGATTTTAGAGGATTTTCAGAAAAAGAACTGGCCTTAAGAGAAAAATTAAAATATCCTCCTTTCACTCGAATAGTGTCGATTGAAATTGAAAGTGAGTATGAACAGGATGGTGAAATATTTGCAAATAGCATCCATAAAGTTTTGACCCGGATTCTAAATAAAACAAACGATTTTGAAATTCTTGGGCCTGCGCGTGCCTCACTTTACCAAATCAATAATCGCTTCCGCCGGCATCTAATTCTACGCTCTTATGACTATAGGAAACTGCATTCGGTCCTGCGCCGTCTATACGAAACACCCGAAATTAAGAAATTTTCCAACTCTAAAGTAAAACTAATCTTGGATGTCGACCCAGTCAACCTTATGTAGCTAAAAAATCATAGGACAAAGAATTAAATGATATTAATTAGAAAACTTTACGACTGGGTCCTGCAATGGGCAACTACATCCTATGCTCTTCCTGTTTTATTTATCATTTCATTTGTGGAGTCCTCTTTCTTCCCTATTCCTCCAGATATCTTGCTGATCGCGATGGTTGTAGCATCACCTGTTGGCTGGTTTCGTTTTGCATTTGTTTGCTCTATAGGATCGGTTCTAGGAGGTATGTTCGGGTACCTCATCGGATATCAATTTATGGATCTAATCGGAAACCGCATCGTAGCGTTTTATCATTTTCAAGAAAAATGGGATAAAATTGGATTACTTTATGATAAGTACAATGCTTGGGCGGTAGCAGCAGCTGGCTTTACACCTTTACCGTATAAGGTTTTTACCCTGTCAGCAGGAGCGTTTAAAATTAACTTTCCTATATTTGTCTTGGCTTCAGCGATAAGCAGATCTGCCCGGTTTTTTCTTGTGGCTGCACTGATGTATAAATTTGGTCCACCTTTCAAGATACTTATAGAAAAATATTTTAACATCTTTACAATTGTCTTTATGATTCTCCTAGTTTTAGGTTTTTTCATTCTAAAAGTTATTCTTTAATGAAATAAAATTATCATGAAGAATCATATCACTGTATTTACAACCGTAAGTTCTAAAGAAGAAGCAAAAAAAATTAGCCGGGGTTTAGTTGAAAAAAAACTAGCCTATTGCGTAAATACTATTCCCTCTATCCAGTCGACTTACTACTGGGATGGAAAATTATGCGTCGACGACGAACTTCTTCTCATAATCAAAACCAAAGAAGAAAAATTTTCTGCCTTAAAAGATTGGATACTTGAAAATCACAGCTACGATATTCCTGAAGTAATTGCTCTCCCTATTACACAAGGTTCTTCAGATTATCTTAAATGTATTGATGATTGGGTTGGGTAGTGAATATTATTTTCTAGATTTATTATTATGAGCAATCTTATTTTGCCTAAATCGTGGAATATGGCTGAAGGTGAGGCCACACCCGAGTCGGTCTACATGAATCGACGTGATTTTATTAAGGGAACTTCAATTGCCACACTGGCTGCAACAGCTTCATTCTATGGATGCGGTATTGGTCCTACTCCTAATCGCAATGCACCTATTGAATGGTCTGCAATTGAAGAAAAAATCTACCCCGTAAAACGTAACACAAAGTATTCTCTTGACCGGAGTATAACAGAGGAAAAAATCGCAGCAATCTTTAATAATTTTTTCGAGTTTAGCGAGATTAAAAGCGACCCAAGTTTTCATGCCCAAGCCCTATCTACTCGACCATGGAAACTGGAAATCACTGGACTCGTCAACAAACCGCGAACTTTTGATCTTGATGACTTCTATAAGTTGATGGATATTGAGGAACGTCTGTACCGGTTACGTTGTGTTGAAGCTTGGGCGATGGCAGTGCCATGGACGGGATTCCCCCTAAAAGCTTTGCTGGATATCGTTGAACCCAAATCTAATGCAACGCACGTGGCCATGACTACCTTTTACAAACCTTTTACAGCCCAAGGGCAACTGGCTTTTTGGCGTCCTTGGCCTTATACAGAAGCGCTTACCATAGAGGAAGCAATCAACGAACTGACTTTCATGGCTCTTGGCATGTATGGCCATCCCCTCAGAAAACAACACGGTGCACCCATACGATTGGTAGTACCCTGGAAATACGGGTTTAAAAGTATCAAGTCTATCGTAAAAATAGAATTAATTGACTACCAACCTCTGACCTTTTGGAACACAGTATTACCCCTAGAATACAGCTTCGAAGCTAACGTCGATCCCACCATTAATCATCCTCGCTGGTTGCAAGCAACAGAAAAAATGTTAGGGACCGGTGAAGTTCATAAAACTCGGCTATACAATGGATACGAAAAACAGGTAGCCCACCTCTATGGCTGATTAGTTCTCTTTTCTTTTTTTACTTTTTGCACAACGAAATCCAAAATTTTTAAATCGGGCTCCCGGTAAATCCCAGTTGCGCCGGGTGACACGTAGTCCTTCTGCTTTATCCATAAACGATCCACCTCGAAGGACCCTGTGCTTTCCATTGAATGGGCTTTTTGGATTTCTGGAAGAGCGATTCTGATAATAGTTTTGATCATACCAATCTGCGGTCCACTCCCAAACATTTCCAGCAATATCATACAGGCCAAACTTGTTCGGTTTCTTTTCTCCCACAGGGTGAGTTTTTCGACCAGAGTTGTCCCAGTGCCAAGCATGTGAATTGTCTGGCTTATCCCCCCAGTAATATTGGGCTGTCGATCCTGAGCGAGCTGACTTTTCCCATTCGGCCTCTGTTGGCAAACGTTTCCCAATTTTATTACAGTAATCTCTTGCCTGGTACCAATCAACCCGATCAACTGGTAAATTTTCTCCTCGAAATTCAGACGGATTAATATTCATAATTTTTTTAAATTGCTTCTGAGTTACCTCAAATCTATCAACAAAAAAAGCATCTAAATGAATTTCCCTGCTTGGTCGCTCATCGTTATATTTATCTGAACCTGCGATATAAGGTCCTACAGGGACGAGCACCATTCCAATAGGAGCTAATTTTTCCAAAGCAGAAGAAGTTTGCAAAAAAACTTTGGAGAACAAAAAAAAACTACCCAATAATAATAAAAATATCCTACTCATTTATTTAAAAAAAGTGACACCTGTGCTCCTATAAATCCGGCAATAGCTCCACCGGTTCCCGAAGCTATAATGAGAATATCCTGATCCCCTGCGCGGTAACCTAAAAATGCCCCTATCAACACACCAAAACAAATAATAAGCAGAAAAACTCTTCCACCAGCCCATCCTACTAATCCCCCTATAAAAGCACCCAAAATACCAACAACAATCATGGCCATTGCACTATCCACGACTAAGCCGATCAACACACCCGTAGTGCCCATCAATAATGCGCCAAAGGGAATATCGTTTCTTGATTTTATTCTGGACAAATCCTGACTTTTTTTCATATTCTATCTTTATCTAAATGACACAAAAAAATTTCTCTGTTTACTTTAGTCTCACCTATTTTTTTTTTCAACCGTGCTTTATTTTAATTATCCAACTATTTTTTTATTATGATGATTCGATTACTCTTCATTACGATAATTTTTGGGGGCTTTAACGCCAGTTATATTATTCAACCAACTCACGCATCATCCAAACTTGGCAAGATAGAATTTCCTACTTCTGGATCAGGAGTTGCACAACATCACTTTATAAGTGGTGTGGCGGCACTTCATTCTTTTTGGTACCCAGAAGCCTTGCAAGAATTCAAGAATTCCACTAAAGCGGATCCTAATTTTGCTATGGGTTACTGGGGCGAAGCTATGGCCCACAACGCCCCCCTTTGGGAAAGGCAAGATTCTAAGTTAGCTAAGACCGCGCTTTCAAAAATATCTGATATCTCAGAGTTAACCCAACGAGAGCGAGACTATATTCAAGCTGTTCAACTTCTTTATGGAGAAGGTGAAAAACCAGCTCGGGATAAAGCTTACTCAAATGCTATGAAAAAGATTTATATCAAATACCCAAAAGATCTAGAAGCCGCATGTTTTTACAGTCTCTCCCTATTGGGAGTAGCTAGAAATACGGGGGAAAAAATAAAACTAAAAGTTGATTCCGGTGCAATAGCATTAGAGATATATGAGCAAAACCCAGATCATCCATGTGCGGCCCATTATGCAATCCACGCGTTTGATCACCCGGACCTAGCGCGACTTGCCTTACCTTCAGCGCAACGCTACGCCAAAATTGCACCTGCATCACACCATGCTCAGCATATGCCGGCACATATCTTTATTCAACTTGGCATGTGGTCTGAAGCAGCAAAATCAAACGAAAATGGCTGGGCCACCTCCAAAAAATGGGTGGAAAGAGAAAAACTACCCAAAAGTAACCGCGATTATCATAGCCTGCAATGGCTGCACTATGTATATCTTCAACAGGGGCTCTTGGGCAAAGCAGAAGCTATTTTCAAAACTCAGCAAAAAGATATGGAGGAAGGAATCCAGGACGCAGCAAAATCCAAACCTAATCCCAATTTAAGGTCCGGTAAATATTACCACCGTATGTTAGCTGCCACTATAATAGAAACTGAGCAATGGGAAAAAGCAAAAAAACTTGTGCCCCCTGAAGGATGGGAACCCAAAACCTTTCCCAAGGCTGGATATAATTTTGTTCTTGGCTACGCCGCCGCCATGCAAGGAGATGACGAAGCAAAAAAATATGCCATAGAATTAAAAACAATACGGGACAAAGGATTTCGCGTAAACCATTTCAGCCGACCAGAAAATTTAGAAATATGGGAATTGGAAATCGAAGTCGCGGTAAAACTTTTTGAAAAAGATTATAAAGCTGCCATCCAACTCGCAAAAAAAGCGACTTTGGTTGAAGAAAAGCTACCATCACCTTCTGGTCCACCACGTATCCTTAAACCCACGTACGAATTACTGGGGGAAGTTTATCTTAAAGCAGGAAAACCCAAAAAAGCCAAAGAACAATTCAACATCTCCTTGACGCGTCATCCAAACCGCATTCGATCACTAATAGGTGCTGCACGGTCTGCTAAATTGGATGGTGATAAAATAACAGCTAAAGAGAACTATGTGCAAATCCTGTCTATTTTAAAAAATGCAGACCCCGCTTTTCCTGAGCTAAAGGAGGCAAAAGCATTTCTTAAAAATTTTTAAATGAACGATCTGCAGGATATTATTGATTTTAAACTCCACCCCATTGATGATTGGAATTACTATGTCGGACGTTGCAGGGAAAAACGGGACAAGAGGATTCAATAACTTTACATTTGAGATGTTGTGCCCATTCTTCAGCCATTTGACTTCCGCATGAGTTGCCGGTACATAGGAAAAGGCTTTTAAATTTAGCGCTCATGTTGTTAATAGTGCATATATTGGTTAGGAAAGAGTTAGAGAAAAGCCCCTTTAATTGTTACTTACAAGTGTATGTGAATATTGATTTTTGTTTTTATTCGTCTATCGTGAGAATACTTTACTAGCAGCTAATTCATTCAGATATTGAGAAATTTTATGTTTCTAACTAAACGTCAGAAGGAAATTTATGAGTTTCTGAAAGAACATATACAAGGAAGTTTACGCGATAAGCATTGATAAAATTTGAAAACAGTTCAAGCTTAGTTCTCCGGCGACAGTGCATAAACACCTAGTTCATCTCAAGTTCAAAAGACTGATCCGAAAACATCAAAACGTAAGCCGTGCAATCGAAATCGTTGGTAAGGTATCCATAGACATTTCAAATAGGTGAGACACACGTATGAACCCACACGAAAAACAGTTGCAAAAGGAGTTCCCAGTTAAAACCACTCGGATATTTTTTGATCATGCTAAGGTTTCACCATTGCCTCGAAGGGTTCGCGATGCAGTAAACACGTTTACTAATGATGCCTGTGAGAATGGAACGAAAAATTATAAGAAATGGATGGAGGAAGTGGAAAGAGTGCGTGGAAAATTTGCTTGGCTAATAAATGGAGATGTTGATGAAGTGGCATTTGTTAAAAATACATCGGAAGGAATTTCTATTGTCGCGAACGGGTTAGATTGGAACCCAGGCGATAATGTGGTGATTCCGGACATTGAGTTTCCTGCCAACGTTTACCCGTGGTGGAACTTGAAGCGTTTCGGAGTGGAGACACGTATGGTGAAGTCAAAGGATGGTCGTGTAGTGTTCGATGACTTGATTGAGCAAACCGATAAACGAACACGTATTGTGTCCGTTAGTTCAGTCGAGTGTAATAGTGGTTTTAAAAACGATTTGAATCGAATAGGTGCGTTTTGTAGAGAAAATAACATTTTGTTTTGCGTCGACGCTATTCAGAGTTTGGGGGTTTTAGAAATGGATGTGAAACGCGATAACATTGATTTTCTCTCCGCTGATGGTCACAAATGGATGTTGAGTGTTGAAGGGTTAGGAGGGTTTTATATTTCGAAAAACGTGTTAGAGAAAATTTATCCAGTTACTGTCGGATGGGATAGCGTGGTGGATGCATGGGATTTTATGAATTATGATTTTACTTTTCGTCCGGATGCCAAACGCTTTGAGGAAGGTAGTTTTAATACTATGAGTATTTACGCATTGGGCGCAGCGCTTGACCTGTTGCAGGAAACAGGGATTGATTCGATCCAATCCAGTGTCCTATCGCAGGGAGATTACTTGATGGAAGGTCTACAAAAACGGGGGATTAAAATATTAAATTCGCAAGTCCAAAAGGAAAGATCGGGGATCATATCTTATGAACTGAAAGCTGAATCGAAACAATTTTTCACTTATATGCTGGGAAACAATGTATCTTTAACCGTGCGTGATGGATTAGCTCGTCTTTCGCCGCATTACTATAACAGTAAGGACGAAGCCGATCGATTTTTTGATTTACTGGATAGTTTTTTGTGAACTGGAAGTCGCAGTTGAGTAAACTCGTTGAGTTCACGTTAAAAAAAATCGAGTTTTGAAATTCAGTTTATGCTGATGGTGGTGACGAAGCTTGAAAGGTTTTCTTTTGTAGTTAATTTTTCAGCAAGTTTGCGGGCTTCCTTTTTATCGCTGAATTCTTCTATGTGAACTTTAAACAGTGGCGCACCATCTTTCAGGTCAGAACTGATGTGGGCTCGATACCCTTTTTCTAATAAGTTTCTGACCATTTGGTTGGCGTTTGACTCTGTTTTATAGGCACCCACCTGAATCGTGTATTGATGCGGATCGCTTAGAATTGACTTTTGGTCCGACGTATTGCTTGCCGGGGTCATAGTGAGAATGTCAGGCTGATCCAGGTTTCGAGCTTGTGGTTCTGGCGTCACAGTTGGTAAATTCGTTTTTCTGGGTACCCAGTTGACATGGCTGGGAAGTGTTGCTTCAACCTCTGGCACGAATCGTTGTTGGGTTGAGCTTGATCCTCCTTGAAAACTCCTTTGAGTTTTACTAGAAAAAGGAAGCTTAGTATAAGCAGCGGAATCTTTAGTCCACTCGGTTTCTAGGGCATTGACCGTTTTAATTTTATCAAGGTCACGGGTTGTTGTTGAGGCGATCAGAGGTTCTTCAAAAGTTTCTCTTTTTTCTGCGTCCTCTGGATTTTTAACGATTGCGGTCAGCTTTTCCACGAGTTTGGAAGTTAAGCGGCGCAGGTTGAGTTTGTTAGTTACGAATTTGATTGGCCCTAGAACGGCTGATGAAATGCCAGTCGGGATCTTAGCAATGCCTTGGTAATCCTGTTCGGTTTGTTCCGCACGCCATAAAATTTCTCCTGTTCGTGTGTCAACCAATTGCGCAGAGACTCCGATTTCTATTGAAGAATGGACGACAAGGTAAGAGCGTTCAACTTTATTGACACGACTAATCAATACAGCGTCGGCACCAAGAATCTCAGCGAATTGCATTGGGTTTATTTTAAGAAAATCTGCTGGGTTATTCAGGCCGTGTTGTTTAAGAAGACCATCCACAATATAGCGTTCGATAATGTTGAAATTAGATTTCTTGAGATGGGCGTAAAGTCCCTGGCGGAGCATCCTCGCTGTTTCTTTCTGGTCTTTTTTTAGGATTTCGACAGGAAGGATCGCCACAGATTGTTGTTGCTCAGAGACATGATTTAAGTTTCCCGCCACTTTAGACTGTAAGCTGGTTGTGCAGGCGGTGAATGTCAAAGTCAGCATGAGAACAAGCGCGACTTTAACAGAGTGTCCAAAGCTCGGTGTAAGGCTAGTAAATTTAGTGTTCATTTTTTTCCAGTAGTGCTTGTGTTTGTGCTTCTTTAATGGCTAATGCTTTTTTATAGAACTTTTTTGCGATCAAACCTTCTTCATTGGACAAGCTTGCAATGATCAGGGCGTTATCAATTTTGTCTCCACTTTTAACGCGGTAGCTTCCCGTGTAAAGACCCGGCGAGACTTCCTTCATTGGCATTGCTGTTTTGAAGTTTCCTATGTCGAAATGACCAACCAAACCGGATTCTCCTTTCATGCTTACGTAAATAAGGTCATTGGGCCGCAATTTATAATTTCCCTTGATATTTGTTTCAACGGATGCGATTTGGGGTAGGCGAACTTCGTTATGACGTAAGCTTGCGGGATCGGGGATTTTCGAAAGTATTTTAAGGGCAAAGGTCTCTGCAATATGATTGTAGGACTCCCTTACCCTAGCGTTGTCTGCTTGGTCTTTAATAAAGTCTACCAGTGAGGGCGTAATAATACCAGAAGAGTCAATTTCATTGTGTTTAGTGTTCCATAGCATTGTGTCTGTTCGTAAGTCGATCATTTCTAACTTTGCTTCAATACTTGTTTGAGCGTAAATTCCAGCAGTGAAGTTGGTGGAGTTTATAACGTGTCCTCGGACGACCGCGTCGACCTTAAGAACTTTCATCAACTGGTCGGTGGATATATCATCAAGAGTAACACCAGTTTTCGTTATAGCACCTAATTTTAAATCGACTGTGTTAAGTGGTATATCGTTATATCCTAAGTAACTAAAGTAATTAAAAAATGCTTTACGTAGAATTGAATGAGTAGATTTATTTTCCTCAACCGCAGAATCGAAAGAGAAAGGAAGTATAGCTACGGATTTAGGATAATCCCAATTGTCCCCAGCCTCGTGAAAAACATCGACTCTGGCTTTGCCGCAGCCTGCACCAATTAAAGCCACTAGAGTTAGGGCAACTGCACACGTGAATTTTTTGCTTGGATAGGGCTTTATCATTGGTATCTTTAACTTT
>ERZ651768.3343-NODE-3343-length-10759-cov-2.911627_pt1 | contig 10759 bp, 9 predicted proteins | sample MGYA00514754_ERZ651768 | MGnify/ENA metagenome assembly ERZ651768 | reverse complement strand
ATTTTCTGATGTAGAACCAGGTAGAAAAGGTAAAACTAACCAATGGTTTGCTATGGTTATTTTAGAAGGAAGGACAAGAGAAGTAAGAAGGTTGTGGGAGAGTCAAGGTTTTCAAGTTTCAAGATTAAAAAGAGTAAGATTTGGAGGACTATTTCTACCGGCTAACCTTAAACAAGGTAGTTTTAAAGAATTAACTAAAAGGGAAATCGAATCTATTGGGCTTCAATAGATTTTCCCGAGACACTCAAACTGTCTTCACCCATAAGGAATAGGTAAGCATTCATTATATCTTTTGGATTTGGGAGAGTTTTGGGATCTTCAGCTGGATAGGCTTCTGCTCTCATTTTAGTTCTAACTGGTCCAGGATTAATAGCGTTGACTCTAATACAAGAAGTATTTTCCAGTTCTTCGCCTAATATTTGCATTAATCCTTCAGTTGCAAATTTTGAAACGGCATAAGCTCCCCAGTAAGCCCTTCCTTTTTTCCCTACTCCTGACGAAGTAAAAATAATTGAAGAATTATTTGGTACTTCTAGTACTGGAAGCAGTGCTTTAGTTAGTAAAAAACCTGATTCTAGGTTAATTTTGAGTACCCGTTTCCATTGATGAGAGTCATAATTTCTAATAGGAGTTTTATCTCCTAAAATGCCAGCATTATTTAGTAAACCATCTAGCTTCCCAAATTCTTCTAAAACAGCTTGTGAAATTTGGTTGAAATCTTCTTCTTCTGCAGTCTCCAGATCTATTGTCTGTATTAAAGGTTTCTTTAAATTATATTTTTTAAAGAGATCATAGGTTTCTTCCAGGTGAGAGACATGCTTACCTAAAAGGATTACCTCAGCTCCATGTTGTGCAAAAGTAAAGGCAGCTTCCCTACCAATACCAGATCCCCCTCCAGTAACGAGAATGACTTTGTTTTTTAATAAATTTCTTGAGGCTTGATACTCTGAAGGTTTGGTCATTTAGTTAATACTTGGGATAAAATCTTTAATCTGTTGAGGAGATTCTGCAATAAAATCAGCTTCCCATTCTGAGCAGGGTTGTCCATGGGGGATATAGCCGTAAGCGGCTGCAATAGTGATCATATTAGCTCTCTTACCCGCCTTTATGTCTATCAAGTGATCTCCAATATAGACCGAGGAGTTTGGTAATCTTCCAGTCACTTCACAGGCTTTTAATAATCCCTTCGGGCTAGGTTTTCTTTCTCCTGTATCTTCAGGGCAGATCAAACAGTGGGGTTTGTATGGAATAAAAAAATGGTTAACAATCCTTGTTGCAAACTTTTTAGGTTTATTAGTCACTATTCCCCACTTTAAATCTGCATTATTTATTTCATCGAGTAATTCAGTTATACCATCAAAAGGAATTGTCTTATCTAGACAACAAGATTCATAGATTTCCAAAAGTTCTTGTCGGTGAAATTCTATTTCTTCTTCTTTTTCTGGTTCTAAGGAGAGCGCATATCTGGCTAAGCTAACAGCCCCTTCGGAGACTCTACTTCGGATTTCATCGAATTCACATGGTTCTAGATTATGTTGGGACCTTAACTTGTTTACAGCTAGGAAGAAATCCTGAGCCGTATCCAATAGAGTCCCATCTAAATCAAAGACAATGAATTCAATTGCTTTCATTTTCCTTCTTAACATGCATAAAATAATTAACACCAATATCTTTTCCTAGCCAGTAATTATCGGTGATTGGGTTATAGCTAAGACCGATAGTTTCGATAAGGTTCAAATTTTCTAATCTAATCCATCTGGACAGCTCAGAAGGCTTTATGAATTTTGAGTAATCATGAGTACCTTTCGGTAGAAGATTAAGAATGTATTCTGCTCCTAAAACAGCGAACAAATAAGAACGAGGATTTCTATTAATAGTCGATAAGATGAGATCACCGTTTCCTACCAACAACGAAGCACATTCTTTGATTGTTTGGGAAGGAACCGGTACGTGTTCTAACAGTTCAAGACAAGTTATTACATCAAACTTTAGAGCTGGTCTTTCATTTAAAAGTTCTTCGGTAGAGGTTCTTAAGTAATGAACCTTGCTGTTCACTTCTTTACCGTGAGCCTTGGCTATATTTATAGTTTCCTCAGAAGCATCTATAGCGGTCACCTCCGCTCCCAAATTTGATAGAGCTTCAGAAAGAATTCCTCCACCACAACCTACATCGAGGATCTTTTTTCCTCTTAAGGTTACTCTTTTTTCTATAAAGCTAATTCTAAGCGGGTTAATTTGATGAAGAGACTTAAAGCTGCCCTCGGTGTCCCACCAAGTCTTGGCGAGCTCATCAAACTTTTCTATTTCCTCTGAATCAATATTTTGTTTTTTCGTCATAAAAGAATAAGGAGACTTTTTTTATATTGAGTTAAAATGAAGATCCTCCCAACATTAAATAACAGTTCATAAAAAGTGCAAATATTTTTTCCTAAAGAAAGGGAATTTGAGAATAGAGTTTCTATCCTCCCAGAAACAGTAAAAAGGTTAGTTGAGCTAGGATTCAAAGTTGAAGTTGAAACTGAAATTGGAAGAACTCTGCACTTATCAGACGATTCTTACAAAAAGACCGGCGCTCTAATCAGTAACAAGAGGGATTCTTCTTTTTCGTCCTCAGATATAACCTGCCGGATTAATAAGCCTGAAAAAGATGAGATTTCGAGTTTAAAGAAGAATTCAGTCCATATCAGTTTTTTAGATCCTTTTAATGAAATTGAATTGGTTAAAGAGTTTGCAAGTTCTCATATTAGTTGTATTAGCATGGAATTAATTCCACGAACTGCTAGAGCTCAGAAAATGGATGCTCTCAGTTCTCAGGCAAATCTAGGCGGTTATGCAGCTGTTGTAGAAGCCTCGCGTTGTTTAGGTAAATCTTTTCCTATGATGATGACTGCAGCAGGAACTATATCGCCAAGTAAGGTTTTTGTTATTGGAGTAGGAGTAGCTGGATTGCAGGCTATAGCTACTGCAAAAAGATTGGGAGCTAGAGTACAAGCTTTTGATACCCGTTCGGTTGTTGAGGAGCAAGTTAAGTCATTAGGGGCAAGATTTGTTCAAATCGATATAGGGGATACTGAAGAAACAGAACAAGGTTACGCAAAGGAGCTCTCTGAAGAACAAATAAAAATGCAACAGGAAGGTATGAAGAAGGTATGTTCTCAGTCTGATGTTGTTATAACCACCGCCCAAGTTTTTGGCAGGCCAGCACCTAGAATAATCACTAAAGATATGATTGAAGCCATGAAGCCTGGAAGTGTAGTAGTAGATATGGCAGTCAGTTCTGGTGGAAATGTTGAGGGATCAATCCCAAATGAATATATTAATCATAATGGTGTAACTATCGTTGGGCTTTCAAACTTACCGGGTGAGGTTGCTAGGGATGCTTCCTTTGTCTATGGAAATAATTTATTCAACCTATTAGATGAATACTGGGATTCAGAAAAGAAAGAATTTAACTTCGACCTTACTGATGAAATTTTGTCTGGATGTGTTGTAACTCACGGCGGCAAGATCGTGAATCCAATGGTTAAAGAGAGGATTTAAATATATGGAAACTCAGGTAACTTTACTTTTTTTTGTTCTTGCTTTAAGCATTTTTCTCGGCTTTGAACTTATTTCAAAAGTCCCTTCTATTCTACACACACCTCTTATGTCAGGTGCGAATGCAATTTCAGGGATAACTCTAGTTGGGGCCTTACTTGCATCAGGTTCTGGTTTTTCCTCGCAACCTTTAACGGTTTTATTGGGAACTGCAGCAGTGACTTTTGCAACCATCAATGTAGTTGGAGGATACCTAGTAACTAATCGCATGTTAGGTATGTTTAAGAAGAAGGAATCTGAATGACATTTCTTGATCAGTTTGATACTTCAGTAATTGTAAATTTAACTTACATACTGGCTTCTATGCTTTTCATCTTTGGTTTAAAGATGTTGGGCTCTCCTGAAACAGCAAGGCGGGGCAACTTGGTTTCTTCTTCAGGAATGTTTCTTGCAGTCTTAGTCACTTTACTAGATCAAAGCATTATTGATTTTACATGGATTATAGTTGGAACATGTGTTGGTGCCTCGATAGGTTTTTTAGCAGCAACCAAGATAAAGATGACTGCCATGCCAGAGATGGTGGCCCTATTCAACGGTTTCGGAGGAATAGCTAGTTTATTAGTTGGATCAGCTGAGTATCTTCATGGGATAAACCAAAACCCAGCACTCTTGATAGCTATTTATCTTACAGTTTTAATAGGAGGTGTTACCTTTTCAGGTAGTTTAATAGCCTGGGGTAAGCTTTCAGAGACAATTAGTGGGAACCCTTTTCTTTACACTGGTCAACAAATTGTAAACAGTATTCTGCTTGTCGTACTTCTTGTTGCTGGCTTAGAAATGATTTTTTTCCAAGGGATGTTTACTGAAAATCAATTTCAAATTTTGGGTTTAATTTGTTTACTAGCTTTTTTACTGGGCATATTATTTGTTGTCCCTATAGGTGGAGCAGATATGCCTGTAGTTATAGCTCTTTTAAACAGTTTTTCTGGACTAGCGGCTTGTGCCGCGGGCTTTGTAATTTTAAATAATGTATTAATTGTTTCAGGTGCCTTGGTAGGAGCAAGTGGACTTATTCTTACCAACATAATGTGTAAGGCAATGAATCGATCCTTAGCAAACGTTCTCTTTAGTGGCTTTGGAGCCGTTAAAGACGCTGGAGTTGAAAGAAAAGAAGTTCAAGGTGAAGCAAGGCCAGTTAACATAGCTGATACTTATTTGGTTCTCGAAGCTGCTTCATCCGTTTTAATTGTTCCAGGTTATGGAATGGCTGTAGCTCAAGCCCAACATGCTGTTAGGGAATTGGGTGAGCTTTTAGAAGCTAATGGAACCGAAGTTAAATATGCTATACATCCTGTTGCGGGTCGTATGCCAGGTCACATGAATGTACTTTTAGCAGAGGCCAACGTTTCTTATGATGTCCTCGTCGAACCGGGTGATGTCAATCCTATAATGGAAACAATTGATGTTTGTATGGTTATTGGTGCGAATGACGTAGTTAATCCTGATGCTAAAGAAAATGAGAGAAGTCCAATTTATGGCATGCCAATTATTGAAGTAGACAGAGCTAAGACAACCTTTGTGTTGAAAAGATCTATGGCATCTGGTTTTGCTGGCATAGAGAATCCCTTATTTTTCAAATCTAACACTAGAATGTTGTTCGGAGATGCCAAAGAATCCGTATCTTCTTTAGTTGCAGAATTTAAGGGTTAAAACCCTTAAAATTAAGGCATTCTTGGCTCATTTTTGCCTTCAAAATATGGTAAAATACTAGTCCAAGTTGACACTTCATTTAACACCAAAAAAATCTTTATCTATCAGCTTTTTAGCTTGTATGGCTATTGATTCAAAAACTTTAAAAACAGAGAAAATATGGGTGAAATAGCAGCAAAAGAAATCGTACCAATAACTTTAGAGGAGGAGTTAAAAGAGTCTTACCTAAATTACGCCATGGCTGTGATTGTAGGCAGGGCACTCCCCGATGCTAGGGATGGACTAAAACCTGTTCACAGAAGAATCTTATATGCAATGCATGTTCTAAATAACGACTGGAATAGACCGCATAAGAAATGCATGAGAATTGTAGGTGATGTTACAGGTAAATATCATCCTCATGGAGATCTAGCAGCCTACGATACTATTGTGAGAATGGGGCAATGGTGGAGTTTGAGATACATGCTTATAGACAAGCAAGGTAATTTTGGGTCAATGGATGGGGACCCTCCAGCAGCCTCAAGATATACAGAAGCAAGGATGTCTAGGATAGCTCATGAGCTTTTAGTTGATTTAGATAAAGAAACTGTCAATTTTATAGAAAATTATGACGGTCAAGAGACAATGCCTGATGTTTTGCCTGCAGGATTTCCCAATTTACTTATCAATGGTTCTTCAGGAATAGCTGTAGGAATGGCAACAAACATGGCTCCACATAATTTAAATGAAGCAATTTCCGCTTGTCTTGCTTTTATAGACAATCCAGAAATATCTGTTGAGGAACTTCTAAAAATAATCCCAGGTCCAGATTTTCCTACAGGTGGCATTATTAACGGAAGAGCAGGAATATTAAACGCCTACGAAACTGGTAAAGGTAAGTTGCAAGTTAGAGCTAAGACAGAAATAGAAGGAGAGGAAGAAGGCAAGCCGCAAATAGTTATAACAGAATTACCGTACATGGTTAATAAGGCAAGATTGATCGAAAAGATAGCCGAGCTAATGAGGGATAAAAAGATTGAAGGAATAAGAGAAATAAGGGATGAATCAGATAAAGAAGTGCCAGTAAGAGTAGTTATGGAATTAAGGTTGGGGGCTATAGCAGATGTGGTTTTAAATAATTTGTTTAAACAAACACAAATGCAAACTGTATTCGGTATTAATAATGTTGCCTTGGTGGGAACTGAACCAAAATTACTTAACCTCAAAGAGATTCTAAGTGTCTTCTTCGATTTCAGAAAAGAAGTTATTTCAAAAAGAACTTTTCATGAACTCAAAAGAGCAAAAGAACGAGGTCATATTTTAGAAGGTCTTACAGTTGCTTTATCTAGCATTGATCAAATGATCAGCTTAATTAAAAAATCAAAAGATGGAAGTGAAGCTAAAGCTAAACTGCTTTCAAAAAAATGGAAAGCAGGAAAAGTCGCTAAGATGTTAAAGAAAGCTGGAACTGAAGCATGTCGTCCAGATAACCTTGATAAAAAGGTAGGTTTAAGAGGAAAGGGCTATCAGTTATCTGAAAATCAGGCCCAAGCTATCTTGGATATGCGTCTGCAAAGATTAACTGGTTTGGAACAGGACAGGCTAATCAAGGAATATGAGGAGATAGTTGATTTCATAACATCTTTGTTGGAGGTACTGTCCGATAATTCTAAGTTGGTTGAAGTCGTTTGCGATGAGCTTAAAGAAATTCAAACTCAATACAATGATGAAAGAAAGACTGAAATCCAAGATTCTGTAGGTGATTTTGATGCGGAAGACCTAATAACTCCCGAAGATAGGGTGGTTACAATCTCCCATGAAGGTTATGCCAAAACGCAACCATTAGATGAATATAGATCGCAAAGGAGAGGAGGGACTGGAAAAACTGCTGCCTCAGTTAAAGAAGAAGATTTTGTGGAACAATTATTAGTTGCAAATACGCACACAACACTTCTTTGCTTTTCAAATCTTGGACAGGTTTACTGGTTAAAAGTTTATGATATTCCTTCAGCAGGAAGAGCTGCCAAAGGAAGACCTTTAGTGAATTTAATTCAACTAAATGAGGATGAACGCATTACCAGCATGGTGCCCGTTGAAAATTATAAGGAAGGCCATTTTGTTTTAATGGCAACCAAGTCTGGAACAGTTAAAAAAACACCTTTAAATGAATTTTCTAATCGAAGAAAAGGAGGAAAGAGAGCAATCACTTTGGTGGGTGATGATGAACTTGTAGGCACGATTGTTACTAACGGTAAGAAATTTGTTATGTTGGTCTCTAATGCTGGTAAGGCGGCACATTTTTCAGAATCAGAAGTAAGATCCATGGGGAGAAGTGCTCAGGGAGTTAGAGGGATAAAACTTGATAAAAGTCAAAATGTAATTTCACTAATAATCCCTGAAGAAGAAGCAACAATACTTACTGTGAGTGAGAATGGATTTGGTAAAAGATCAATCTCAAGTGATTTTAGGAAGACAAGAAGAGGAGCTAAAGGGGTTATAGCCATGCAAACTTCAGAAAGAAATGGAAAATTGATAGGAGCAGCTCAAGTTTCAGATGAAGATCAAGTGATGTTAATAACCAATAAAGGTATGTTAGTTCGTACTAAGGTTGCAGAAATTAATGTCATAGGAAGGAATACTCAAGGGGTCACTGTCATTAAATTAAAAGAAGGTGAAAACTTAATTAGCTTAGCTCCTGTAAGAGAAGAATTTATTGATGAGAAATAAGGAAGTATTCTTTATTTTAATTAGGATTTGAGCTAAAAAATGGCAAGAAAAATTAACTTTGGTGCAGGACCAGCCGCATTACCTTCTAGCGTCTTAGAGGAGGTAAAAAAAGAGTTATTAGATTGGAAAGGTAAAGGCCTGTCTGTTATAGAAATTAGTCACAGAAGTGATGATTATCAAGAACTAGCTTCTAAAGCTGAAGAGGATTTTAGAGATTTATTGGCAATACCTGAGACTTATGCAGTTCTATTTACTCATGGAGGTGCTACTTTACAAAATGCCGCGATTCCTTTAAATCTGTCTTCTAAAGATGGGGAAGCAAGTTATGTCAATTCAGGGTATTGGGCAAGGAGGTCTATTAGTGAGGCAAGAAAATACACCAATGTGAAAATAGCTGCTACTTCAGAAGAATCAAATTTTTCTTTTTTCCCACCTCAGTCCAGTTGGAAGATATCTGATAATTCAGACTACTTACATATAACACCAAATGAAACTATTGGTGGAATAGCATTGAGAGATATTAAAGCTGAGACCATCCCTTTGGTGGCAGATTATTCTTCCAGCATTCTTTCAGAACCAATAGAAGTTCGATCTTTCGGTTTAATTTATGGGGGTGCCCAAAAGAATATCGGTCCAGCAGGATTAGGATTTGTCATAGTTAAAAAAGAATTATTAGGTTCGGCACAAGATGTTACCCCTTCACCAATGAATTATTCAATCTTAGAAGAGAGTTCCTCAATGTATAACACACCACCCACTTTTTCATGGTATGTAGCAGGAAAAGTTTTCCGATGGTTAAAAGGAAAGGGTGGACTTAAGGCCATAGGGCAAATCAATCAGAGGAAAGCAAAGAAGCTTTATGACTTCATAGATAAATCAGACTTATACACAAATAAGATTCAAGAATCTTCAAGATCAATTATGAATATTCCTTTCTTATTAGAAAAAGAAGATTTAAATAATAAGTTTTTATCAGACTCATCTAATAATGGTTTGCTAGCGTTAAAGGGACACAGATCAGTAGGAGGTATGAGGGCTAGCATTTACAATGCCATGCCTGAAGAAGGAGTTGACTCTCTTATAGAGTTCATGAAACTCTTTGAACAAGAAAACCTATAGCTGCATGCCTAAGAAGAAAGAATTAGATAGTATTCGAGAAAAGATAGATGAGTTAGATGCAGAACTTCTGCAACTGCTTAATCGTAGATCTTCTTTAGCTATTGAAGCGGGAAAGGAAAAGAAAGAAGAAATAATTTATAGGCCAGAAAGAGAGGCATTTATCTTCAGAAGGCTTAAGAAGATGAATGAAGGTCCTTTAGATGACAGGCAGATAATCAACATCTTTAAAGAGATAATCTCTAGTTGTAGGGCAGGAGAGAAGGCAATAGGCATAGCTTTTCTTGGGCCTGAAGGAACTTATTCTGATTCAGCTGTAAAAGAGAATTTCGGAAGTTCTATTCAAAAAAATCCTACAGAAAGTATTGAGGAAGTCTTTAAAGCCGTTAAAGAGAGAAAAACTGATTATGGAATAGTTCCTATAGAGAATTCTACAGAAGGTCCCATTAATGTGACCTTAGATTGCTTAGCTGATTTTAATATGAATATTTGTGGTGAAGTAGAGATGTTAATTCATCACAGCTTAATGGGACTAAATAAAGCTTTGCCAAAGGAAGGCTTTGAGATTCATGCACATGAACAAACCTTCGCGCAGTGTAAAAATTGGCTTGATTCTTATTGTCCTAATGTAAAAAGGATTGCTGTTTCTAGTAATGCTCAAGCAGCTATAAATGCCAAAAAAAATAGCAATGTTCTTGCAATTGCAGGCTCCTTAGCTGCTGAACGCTATGGACTTGATATTGTCAAAGGGAACATTGAAGACTATTCAGGTAATACAACAAGATTTATTTCTATTGGTTTACAGGAAGTTGGGAGTACTGGAGACGACAAAACCTCATTATTAGTAACAACAAGGAATGAATCCGGAGCTTTGTACAATTTATTAAAACCCATACAAAAAAATGGCTTGAATTTAACTCATATCACCTATAGACCTTCTAAAATTGATAAATGGCATTACTCTTTTTTCTTTGATTTTGAAGGTCACAAAGAAGATGAGAAAGTCAGGAGTTTGTTAGGAGAACTTAAGGAAACTGATTCTAAGATAAAAATATTAGGTTCTTATCCTAAAGCTGAGACTTAATGGCGAATCTAGAATTAAAAAATTTGATTAATTCTGGCATTCAAGGTTTAAGTCCTTATGAACCAGGCAAGCCTATAGAAGAATTGGAAAGAGAATACGGTATCAGTGATGTTATAAAACTTGCCAGCAATGAGAACCCCTTAGGGCCTAGTCCAAAGGTTTTAGAGGCTTTGAAGGAGGTATTATCAGGAGTTCACCGTTATCCTGATGGGAACGGCTTTAGACTTAAAAAGGCTTTAAGCGAAAAATATTCTGTAGATGTAGGCAGCCTTACTTTGGGCAATGGTTCCAATGATATTATTGAGTTTGTCGCCAGATGTTTCCTAACCCCAAAGAGTAATGCTGTCTATTCAAAACATGCTTTTGCTGTTTACCCTCTAATTGTTCAATCTTTAGGTGCTGAAGGAATAGAGGTAGAAGCTAAGGATTGGGGTCATGATCTGCAAGCTATGTTGGATGTAATTAACAAAGAAACCAAAATTGTTTTTATTGCCAATCCCAATAATCCTACAGGTACCTTTATTGAGAAGAATGAGATTATTAGGTTTCTTGAAAAGATTCCAAGTGAAGTAATAGTTTTATTAGACCAAGCTTATTTTGATTATT
>ERZ651768.3341-NODE-3341-length-10767-cov-16.060711_pt1 | contig 10767 bp, 4 predicted proteins | sample MGYA00514754_ERZ651768 | MGnify/ENA metagenome assembly ERZ651768 | reverse complement strand
ACGGAGACCGGTATGAACGGAGAACACCATATAATCGTGGAGTTGTTCTCTCTGCCATACCAATCTCTTATTATCTGCGACTGCTTTTATCCTACCCTCACTTGCTTTGAGTAGTGTATGCCATTCATCTATTGTAAATGCTGGTCGTGGATTGGTATTAGATACATCTAGTTTTGGAGATTGTGGTACAGACTGGATATATTCTTTTCGTTGTGCGAACTGTAAGACAAGACCTAATGCTATCAAATCATATTTTACCGTAGTCATACTTACGGATTTCATCCGTTCATCAACATAATCTTCTATATGTTTAGTTTGGATAGTACCTACATCAAAGTTGTGGAAGAAATGATTGAGTGCGTTGATACGATACTCGTAATCTTTTGCTTGTCTTGGTGTTCTATATGAACCCTTTATCTTTCCAGTTTTTTTGATAGTTCCAGTTTTGATTGACCGAGTGTAGTTCTTTACCAGAGTTTGTTGATACTCTATGTATTCATCTGCGACATCACCGAACTTCTTTTGATGGATTGAGATACCGTGTCGTTGTTTATACCGTAAATCGTCGTACCAGTTTTCTGCGAACTGTTTTGCTTGTCGGTGTTTTTCCTCTTTGGTTGATTTGACCTTATATCTACCATCTGCGAAGAACCGACATAACCAGTATCTACTGTCATCTCGTAAAAATAGATGGAGTTTATCGTCTCTGTACTTGTGGATTTTGATGATTTTATTAGACATCTCACTAGAAAATATACCACAAAAACAGAGATGGCACTTGTATAACACTTGTATAACTCAAAATAAAAAAACCAGTATCGTGGAGATACTGGTTTATGCCTTGCTAGTACTGGTCTAAATGGATTTTACTGTTTTAGAATACTTCCAAAATCACTCCAAAAAACTAATCCTAAATCATGCGCGTCTGCCAGTTCCGCCACATCCGCAATATGTGAATCAATTATCAAGATTACAACGGTAATATTCCTAGCTGGGAACTGTACGAGAGTAGATTAGAAAAATCAATACTTTTTGGTCTATTTCCCATATGCAATAACACTTTAAGGGAGATTTATTTTGGACGGGATTTTGATTTATGCTCTGAAGGAGTTATGAAATGTCCAGGGGGGTGAAAACCTTTGGAGACAGTGCAGTTTGGATAAATCCAGTTATCCTTACCAATCAAAACACCAGGAGATAATACTGCGTTACAGCCGATTTCGACGTTGTCACCTATGATTGAGCCAAGCTTGGAAAGCCCGGTTGAAATTGGTTTATTTTCTATGGATATCTCAATATCGTTGATAGTATCGTTCATCTTTTCTTGTAACCCACGAAACTGAACGTTAGCAAGCCGTGAACCCGCTCCCATATTGACATAACTTCCTAAAATGCTATCGCCAATGTAGTTAAAATGGCCCGCTTCCACATGATTCATGAGTATGGAGTTTTTAATTTCTGTGCAGTGACCTATCACACAACTATTTCCTACCACGACATTACCCCTTAGGTATGATCCCTGACGAATGTCATTATTTTTTCCTATGACTGATGGGCCTTTGATGATAGCGGTAGGCTCTAAAACGGTTCCACTATCAATTCTAATCTCAAGTGCCTGGGATATGATAGGAGTTTCAAGTTTTATCCAGCGTTTCACAACGATGCTCTTAACGGAACTACTTGTGTCAATTGTAAGGCCGGAAACGGATTCGATAGCGTCACCTGTAGCGTCTTCCGCTAATATTCTGGTGATAACTTTATCAAGGTTTTTAAGGGGATCCCAAACTTGTTTGATATTTTTAAAAATATCATTATATGCAAAGTTGTTTAGTTGCGGGAAATAGGTGTCTGAAAAATGCCTCATGATGCTAAGTGCAAAGAGAAAGTAGAGTCTTTCATGCTTACCCCTTGAAGATAACGGTTGTTTGTGGGAGAAACAATCTTTTGTGTTCCCATGGAGCTTAAAAAAATTCTATTTTAACTATTCTGTTTCTTTATAGATAGGTACCATTTCCCAAGGGTAGTAAGGGCATGACCATCCTTGGTCAGTCGAATTAGGCCCTGTTTCGCCATTTCTGAAAGAACCCTTTCTCCTGCAGGTTTTTTTAATTTTAGCTTAGTATTTAAAACAGATCCATGAATTAGTTGGTTGAGAACATCCTCCTCTAATTTGCAAAGGTGGTTTTCAAAATCCTTCATAGAAGAGAATAATATTTTAATACATTCTTTACCTATGGACTTCAACTTCGCAGCACTCTTCATCGTCCCTCTCAAATTAACCCCTATTTTATTTTCAGTTCCTGAGTTGCGGACAAAAACGGCGGCGTTCTCACTTTTTTTTGAATCAAGTGTAATGTACAACATGTCAGGCTCTGCACTAAAACTGCTGAGCCGAGGACTAAAACCTTTGTTCCGAGCTTCCTGATATATGGATGTTTTTACTTGGCTCCATAATTGTGAATTTTTATGGAAAAGTTTTTTGTTCACATAGTAGGTATAGAGAGTTTGTTTATACCCTGGGGGAAACGGTCGAGTCAGATTAGCAAAATAGGTCCGCGTTGGTTTTGACCCTAATAAAACTTGGGTGGCAACGAATGTGTTTATCGCACTTTTGACTCCATTGCCAAAAAAAACCGGCACTTGTATTTCATTTTCGAGAGTGAGGTAGCCTTCAGTGATACAGTGTCCCGTTTCCTCGCTACCAATAGCAAAGAGATCATTTTTTTCACTATTAGCGATACGCCCTTCGCCTTTCTTAATTTTCAAAAATTGGTTCAACTCTAACTCGAGTTCTTCTACCTTTAAAACGTTTAGAGAATCTTTATTTCGAACATTTTTCCATTTTTCTAGTATGCTGGCTGCTAATACTTTCCTTTCTTTGGATTTTTTCGCCGAATGAATTTGTTTTTCCGCTGTAAGCAAGGCAATTTTTAGCAAAATCCATTTATCTCCCACAGGTGTGAGCACGGGGAGAAAGCCCATTTTTCTAGCTGCGACCGATGTATTAAAGTCACTTTCAACCGTGTTAATGTACCTGGTTCCTTTGTATCGTTTGGGGTTAGAGGTTATGAGGTGTTTGGCTTGAAAGAAAGCAGTCTCGTCTCCGCTCATAATAATCAAGGCGTCTCTAAATGCATCATAATCCAGTCGATAGAATCGATCTCCATCGGCATCAAAAATAGCTCCACAAATTTTTTTATCTCCCTTAGCAACTAAAGTCCGATTTTTTTGGCCAAGGTCTAACAACTTTGTGATAGCCAAGTGTTTTGAAAATATCCCAGTTCCTTTCTCGATCATCTCTCTTGTTATTATGACTTTATCTTCTAAGTCAGCCACGCCACTTTTTAGATTTACATCGCCGTTTAACTTGGAATTTACTTCTACTACATTTCCGAACCCGATTTGATGAAATATTTTTGCTGCGATTTCAGAAAGCGACCCGTTAGCGGCATCGACTACTAAGGTAATATTTTTAAAAAGGTTCTTCTCAAATTCTGGTGGGATCCATGTGTTTTTTGGCGCGAGAGAAAAGTTATGAAACAATTCTAAGGCCTCTTTTCGAGAGTCAATACGTTTTCCCTTAAGAGTAAGTTTTCCTAGAGTTGAAGGTTCTGCTTCAAGGACAGCATGCGTCAAGATTAAATCATTATCAGGTAGTAGCTTTAGCCCTTTAAAAGAAGAAAAAATTTTAATGCCATTCTGGTCTCTTGGATTATGAGAAGCGGTTACCATTAAACCACCGCGGGCGTTTTTGTAAAGCATATACATTGGAACCAATGGAGTGGGAACCACACCTAAAATCAGTGCATTTACTCCTGCTTTACATATCCCGCTAACGACGGCAGAAGTATAATTTCCTTTTGGGTCTCTAGGGTCCCACCCAATAACAACACTGTCCCCAGTCTGAATTTTTCCTGTAGACATCAATTGCTTGATATGGGCGTAGGCATATATTTCCATGAATTCTTCTGTGATGAATCCAAGCTTCAAGAAGACTTCTTGCGGAGTCAAACTCGTGGTCTCTTGTGAGGAGGAGAGCTTTACTTCACGGCGGATGCCATCGGTTCCCTGCAAGCGAAACTCACGAGCGAAGGTTTTTTTATTTGACCTTGGTTTTGAATGTTTTTGCGGGGACAATAGCGATAAGCCTTACAATTAGGATTGGTTATTTTGACAATCAGAATTAACTCTTTGAATGAGACCCCTGATAGTAACATAAAGAAATTAAATTATTTCAGACCCGGTTTTCTACAACAATAGCCGTTCGGTAGAAAGAAAGGGGTGATGATTTTCAAAGATAAACCTTCCGAATTGCTTTTTGGATATTGCTAATTTTGGAAATTGAGCCAATTACTTCAGTCTCCTACAGCTTCGTTAGCGGCAACTTAAGAACTTTAATACGTCCCCCGCAATATTGTCCCTTTCCAACTCAAAATTCTCATATTGACACTGAAAAAGGAAGATTGTTCCCGATTTACATCTAACCCCTTTTGATCTAAATACTTTAAAATTAAGTAAAATATTATATATAAAGGACTTTACCTCCCACTAGGGTAGTCCCATATTTGGCACAGCCTTTGCTTTTTTATCGGGCAATAGTGTGTTCAAGTCATTGCAGACCATGAACTTTATAGTTTTTATGCGGGCTTGCGACAACGGGCATTCATCTACCCGCGGCACCATGAAATACCTTTTCTCCTGAATATCTTGAACATCCTATTCAATAAAGAGTTACGCGTAATCAAATGTTTTTAAAACTCGCTTGTAAAGCTTAATACATAGTTGAATTTAACCGATAGGTAACTATGGTGGGGAATTCTAGAGTCCTTGTTGGCTCAAATCATTTTAGAGTACTAATCTTGTTTCTATTGGGGATGTTCAGCTGGCCGATCCAAGGTGGTGAAGTTCAGGCTCAGATTTCCCCGGAGGGGCGTGATCGTACGTATAAACAGGCCGCGCCCCATCGGTTTGACCGTAGGTTTGGGCAACAGCCTAGTCCAAAATCTTCTGTCATTCCCATCAAGCCTAAAACTATGGCACCTGTGTTTCCCGAAGATCTAAAAGGAGTCAAGTTTGTTTTAAAGCAATTATTCATTCAAGGAACAACCATTTATGACAAGAAAGCTTTCAAACATTTATATAGCAACTATTTGAAGAAAGAGCTAACCCTTAAGGATATTTATGAAATAGCTCAATCAATAACGAATAAGTATCGAAATGATGGTTATATCTTGTCTAAGGCCATTGTCCCGCCGCAGAAAATAAACAATGGGGTGGTTCACCTAAGAATTATTGAAGGTTATATAGATAAAATAAAAATTCAAGGGCCTGTCCGTGGTCCTAGAAAGTTGATCGATCGGTATAGGAAAAAAATTCTCAAGTCCCGTCCTTTGCGCGCACTCGATCTCGAACGGTACTTGTTGCTGATCGATGACTTACCTGGGGTAACAGCGAAGTCCGTTTTGACGCCTTCAGAAGACAAACCGAGCGCTACAACCATGACGCTAATTTTAGCTGACAAGGCTTTCGAAGGACACGTGGGTGCTGATAACCGAGGTTCAAAATTCAATGGCCCATACGAATTTTCAGGTGGATTGACCGCAAATTCATTATTAGGAGATCACACTAGAACGGGTTTGCAGGGAGTGATTACAAGCCAAACGGAGGAGTTGCTTTTTCTGAACGCGTTTTATGATTTTCCGATCAATCAGGAAGGCACGAGATTATTTTTCTCAGGTTCAGTAAGTGAATCGGAACCAGGTTCTAGTCTTAAGCAGTTCAATATTAACGGAGACAGCTCGACTATGACTTTACGGTTGACACACCCATTTTTTCGGTCTCGCGGGAAAAATCTAACTGGGCATTTGGGTTTCACTGGAAGGAACTCAACAACAAAAATTCTTGGGTCGTTAGATTCAGAAGATCGTTTGAGAGTTATGACTATGGGATTTTCTTATGACTTCGCCGATAAGAACAAGGGGGTAAACCTCATCCGGTTTAACTTAAGTCAGGGGCTAAATATTTTTGATGCGACGGAATCAGGTTCGTCTAATCTTTCACGAACACAGGGTAGGAGTGATTTTACAAAATTAACCGGAAGTTTCATGAGAATGCAAAGCATGGCACCTAGTTGGAACTTGTTAGGTGCTGCCTCGTGGCAATACTCGTTTGACAAACTACTGGCATCTGAAGAATTTGGCGTGGGCGGTTCTCAGTATGGTCGAGCGTATGACTCTTCTGAAATTACTGGTGATCATGGAATTGCCTTTAAAGTTGAATTGCAAAAAGCATTTCGTCCTGCATGGGATTATTTATCAGACTTCCAGCTCTATAGTTTTCTAGATTATGGATCGGTTTGGAATAAGGTTCAAACTTCCACAGGGGCTAAACGACAGGATCTTACCTCAATAGGTTTAGGGATGAGGTTTAATGTGACCGATTCGATTTCTGGTTATCTCGAAATGAATAAGCCCGTGTCAGATAATGTAGCTGCAGAGGGGAATAAGGATCCGAGATTCTTTTTCAGTTTATCTAATAGATTTTGATCGCAGTGCGTCTATTGGGTAGTCCTTTTCACAGGAAATTTTTAGAAATTATATATTTGGATATTGTTTTAGCCTGAGAGTTGCAAGGGAATTAGAATGAACATAATGAAAATGGGACAACGGGTTTTTATGCAGTCGGTTCGTCCGATCGTGGAAGAAAATAAACCGTTTTTCCAAATGGGTAATTCTACCCGTAACCATCATTTAATTCGCCAAATGAGGCGACCTGGAAGAGGTCTTACTTTTCTAGTTTCGTTTCTCACGTACCTTTTAGGTATTTTCCCATCCTTGATTTATGCCTTGCCAACTAATGGTAGCGTGCAGGCGGGTTCAGCGACAATTAATCAGATTTCAGATAGCAGGCTCAATATTTCTCAGAGCAGTGATAAATCGATTATTGACTGGAGCTCGTTTAGTATCGCGGGGGGGGAGCATGTCAATTTTCAAGTACCATCTGCAACTTCAGTAACTCTGAATCGCGTGACAGGGAACGACCCGTCTTCAATATTCGGGAAGCTAACATCAAACGGAAACCTAATGTTGATAAACCGCAACGGTATTCTTTTTGGGAATGGAGCAGAAATTGATGTTCATGGTTTGGTCGCGACGACAAGTGATATATCAGATACAAATTTTATGAATGGACAGTACAACTTCAATGTCTCTCCAGAATTTTCAAATACAATTACCAATCGTGGAACGATTACTGCTTTAGAAGGGGGGCTAGTCGCATTTGTTGCACCAGGAGTTCAAAATACGGGAATCATCAGTGCCCGGTTAGGAAAAGTAAGCCTTGCTGCAGGAAATACTTTCACTCTAGACCTATATGGGGATCAACTGGTCAACTTGGGCGTGGATAGCCAGGTCATGCAAAACGTGACGGGATTCAACGGAGAACAATTAAACTCTCTTGTGAATAACAGCGGGAGCATTTATGCAGATGGTGGAACGGTAGCAATGGATGTTCAAACTGCGCAGGGTTTGATTGACGGTGTTATCAATATGTCTGGGTATATTCAGGCTCGATCCATAGCAGAAAAAAATGGTTCCATTTACCTTACGGGTGGTAATGATGGATTGGTCAGTGTCTCTGGAAGCATAAATGCGACGGGTTTAGGCATCAAGGAGACAGGCGGTGTTGTTCATGTACTAGGTAGCAGGGTGGGCCTTTATGATAATGCGTTTATTGATGTTTCGGGTGACGCGGGAGGTGGTCTTGTGCTCGTTGGTGGCGATTATCAGGGCTTGGGATTTATTCCAACAGCAGTAGAAAATTATGTGGGTCCAAATGTTTCCATTTTTGCTGATGCGGTAACAGGAGGTAATGGAGGAAGAACTATTTTCTGGGCTGATAGACGAACAGATTTTTTTGGAACCATAAGGTCGCGTGGTGGAAGACTATTTGGTGATGGTGGATTCGCAGAAGTTTCTGGGAAAGAAGAACTTTACTTTTCTGGTAGTGTAGATACAACTGCTGCAAACGGAAAATCAGGGACCCTTTTGCTGGATCCGGATTACATAACTATTTCTGGGGGTTCGGGCACCGCATCTGCTAGTGCAGCGACTTCTTTTACAACCTATGAAAATATTCTCGAGTCAGTTGCGTCCACCACAAATATCGACATGCTTGCTACTAGCTCCATTACTCTAGGCAACAGTTTGAACTTTGCTCAGACAAGCGGACAAAGCGTTACCTTCACTGCAACTAATGGAAATATATCTTTTTCAGATTCGTCAGATACAATTGAAACCTCTGGCGGAAGCATTGTCATGAGTGCTGGCGGAACTTTGTCGGTTGGAGCAATGAAAACCAACGGAGGTGACATTACTCTCGCAGGGACGGATTTTAATTTATCGGGGGCATTGAATGCAGGGGTTGGGACATTAACTATTCTGGGTGGAAGCGGTGAAACGATTGGATTGGATGGGACAACGGCAAGCACTACTGCCTCAACAGTGTCTACCATTTGTAACGGTACCGCCTGCGGATTGACATTGGTACAGAGCGAATTAAGTGACATCTCTGCAGCGAAATTAGTAATCGGCGATAGTTCAAGCGGCAGGATGTATATCGATGGGGTAACTCTATCGCATATTTCAGGTGGCGTCACATTAAACTCAAGTGGTTCTAACGGTTCAGTGGAGTTTGGCACAGGAGGTGCGACGATTAAGCTAGCTACGATAAATGCGGGCAATGGGATCACCATTAACGGGGACGTATCTGTTGCGCAGGCTGCGATTTTTAATGCAGACTATGATGCAAATGGCACAGGAACATTTACCATTGCTTCCGGTTACGACATTACTTCCACAGATAACCAAAGCATTAGCATCACTGCGAACGATATTGATATTTACAGTTTAGGTACAATTTCCAGCGGAACTGGTTCAACCACGATAGCTGTATCGGATGGTGGAACGATTGGCCTTGGGGGTACGTCCGGTAATATGAGCATTACAGCTGGAGAGTTGGGCAGAATAACAGCGGGTACGTTGAATATTGGTGACAGTTCAACCGGTAATATTACGGTTGATGGTATATCCGCAGCGAACAGTAACAATGCGACTACGGTTAGCTTGACGACAGCCAGTGGTTCGAGTGTCAGCTTTTCTAATAACGATTCTACTTTTAATGCATTGACGTCGAATGGTGGTAGTACAAGTTTCGGAAGTGGTTTAACGATAGCAACAGATACGGGAAAACTTTCTATTGATTCGGCATCCATAACAAGTGCAGGGGCCCTGACTTTGACCGGAGCAACGGGGATTGATTTTGGAGCTGGGGTAACATTCACCGCTGGCGGTGACCTTACCATGTCGACGACTTCTGGCGATATCGAAGGTGCGGGTGCCTTCACACTTACTTCAACCGGTGATATCTCCTTGAGTGAAAACCTAACCACTGCCGGGGCAACAGTAATTACTGCCGATTCAGATGCGAGTGGTGCGGGTGATTTTTCAATCGATGCATCCACAACACTATCTACTGGTAACAATTCTCTAATCCTAACTGCGAACGATGTAACTGTGTCTGGATCAATCAACAGCGGAACCGGTTCAACCACGATAGCTGTATCGGATAGTGGAACGATTGGTCTTGGGGGTACGTCCGGTAATATGACCATTACAGGTGCAGAGTTGAGCAGAATAACAGCGGGTACGTTGAATATTGGCGATAGTTCAACTGGTAATATTACTGACCAAGCTGGTAACACTATGACGAAACCATATAGTATCACTGGTAATAATCTGGATGATGTTTCAGTAATCAAGGTGGATGGGGTTTCTCCAAGTATAACTAAGGTTACAGCGAACCCGTCTACTGGTGTCATGGCGCAAGATGAAACCACTGATATCACAGTTCATTTCAATGAGCAGGTCACATTAGTTGGTACAATTAATTTTATACTGAGTTCTCATACTGACTCAACGCTGCAAATCACAACGGCTGGTATGGCTAGTGGCCTTGATGATAATAATAACCCGATAAGTAAGGGAACAAAGACTTATACGGTTATAGATGGTGATCTTGAAGCCAGTGATTTGGATATTACAACTATTTCTTTATCAAATTTGGGAACAATTACAGATAATGCCGGTAATGAGATTACTACTCTTTCAATTCCTTCCGATCAGGAACTTAGGGACAATGCAAGTCTTACGGTGGAGACAGTGGAACCGGTAGTGGGTTCCATAACGACAACCAATGGTACAGGTACTTATGGGGTAGGTGCTACAATACCTATCACACTGAATTTCTTGAATGGCTCGGGAGGCAGCTCAGAAGCTATAAGTTTGTCAGGTACGGGCACAATCAATGTTGGTGTAAATAGTCCGGTTGTAGTAAATAACGGTACTGCAACTTTTAGTGCGGTCGATGGTGGGGCAGGTACTTCCGTAACTGGTACGTATACTGTAGGGAGTGGTGATGTAGAGGGTGCAATTTCAGTGGAATCTATCGGATTAGTAGTTGGCAGTACTTTAACCGATGTGGCCGGAAATGGAGCTGTTTTTACACCGTTACCAAATGCAATATTTACCGGGAAGACGCTTACAATTGATAATACCAAGCCATTTCTTAATACAATTACAACCTCTACCCACACAACGGCTGAAACTCCCACAAAGAAAATTGGGGACCCAATTGTTATACAGCTCAATTTCGATAATCCAATTAATCTGTCAGCTGGCAAAATTATTGCGACATTAAATACCACCCCCA
>ERZ651768.3338-NODE-3338-length-10770-cov-5.726082_pt1 | contig 10770 bp, 6 predicted proteins | sample MGYA00514754_ERZ651768 | MGnify/ENA metagenome assembly ERZ651768 | reverse complement strand
AATGCTTAAGATGTCCTTCATCTTTAGCTGTTAAAATTGCTTCGTAGGCTAAATAAGGATAAATTGCATCCGCTCCATAACCTAATAACAAGCAATGATGGTGAACTTCTCTTGCTTCACCTGTCTCAACAATAATTCCAACTTGAGTGCGTTTTGCAATATTCACCAGGTGATGATGGACGGCCCCACAAGCCAAAAGACTACTCACAGCCGCTCGGTTTTGATCCGATGCTCGGTCTGAGAGCACAACAAAACTTGAACCATTTTCAATAGCCCATTCCACTTCTTGACAAATCCGATCGAGTGTCTGTTCTAAATTATCTTTTGACGAAGAAGAAACATCAAATGTCGTATCAATGGTTTCTGTCTGGAAACCATAGTGGTCCATATTCTTAATGGCATCGATGTCTTGAAAAGTGATGATGGGATTCTCAACAAATAATCGCTTGGCATGCTTTTCTGTAACTGATAGTAAGTTTTGTTCCGGACCAATATAGCACTCTAGAGACATGATAATTTTCTCTCTAATAGAATCAATGGATGGGTTTGAAACCTGGGCAAACAGTTGTTTAAAATAATCAGACAACATTCTTGGTTTATCACTAAGAACAGCTAGTGGCGAATCATTTCCCATGGATCCCAAAGGGTCTCGCAAGTCATGGACCATTGGTTTCAACATAAATTCTAGTGTTTCAGAAGTGTAACCAAAAGAGCATAGTTTAGAGATCAATAACTCTTGGGAATACCTGCTAGGCGATCTGTCGGTGCTGATATCTTTTAATCTTACTCTGTTTTCATCGAGCCAATGGCGATAAGGATAGGCATTGATGAGAGGTTTCTTGACTTCGTTATCAGAAAGAAGTTTGCCTTGTTTAAAATCAATCAAGAATATTTTTCCTGGTTCCAGTCTTCCTTTTTTAACAATTTGCTTATTATCCACAGGCAAAACTCCTGCTTCGCTTGCCATGATGACACGTTGATCCGTGGTGATGTAATATCGGCTTGGCCTCAGCCCATTTCTATCTAAAACAGCCCCTATTGCATCACCATTTGTAAATACAACGGAAGCCGGCCCATCCCATGGTTCCATAACGGTTGATTGATATTCATAAAAAGATTTTCTAGCCTCGGACAATGTTTTTTTCTTTTGCCATGCTTCGGGAATCATCATTAAAACTGCCTCTTGCATAGACCGGCCTGTTAGAGATAAAAACTCTAAAACATTGTCAAAATTGCCAGAATCAGAACAATTGGTTTCAATAACTGGTAACAATTTAGAAAGAGATAGTCCGAATAAATCCGATTGAAGTGAGCCTTCCCTTGCACGCATCCAATTGATATTGCCCTTGATTGTATTAATTTCTCCATTATGAGACATGAATCTGTTAGGCATAGCTCTATCCCAACTGGGGAATGTATTGGTTGAAAATCTAGAATGAATCATCGCCATGTGTGAGATATAGTCCTCTTCTTTTAAGTCAGGAAAAAAATTAAACAACTGCTCGCACGTTAACATACCTTTATAAACGATGACTTTAGAAGATAAGGTGCATATGTAGAAAGACTCTGCTTGTTTTAATATTGGGTCATTTCTTAAGATATTGCTCGATCGTTTTCGAATAAGATACAACCGCCTCTCAAACTCCTCTTGGTCAACATCATCTTTGGAAGCAATAAATAGCTGCATCATGTGGGGCATCGATTCTATTGCGGACGGTCCGAGATTAGCTTCTTTGGGTTGTGTTGGTAAATGCCTCCAGCCGATAATTTTTTGCTTCTCTGTGTTACAGATTTGTTCCACTTTATTCATACAATGTCGTTTTGCTATATTATCTACTGGTAAAAACACTATGCCGGCTGCAAATTTTCCAGATACTGGCAATTCCTGATTAAACTCCTTTAAGGCAACCCTCCGTAGAAAAGCATCAGGCAGTCCGGTTAGAATGCCAGCACCATCCCCTGTATTGTATTCCGCACCCCTTGCTCCTCGGTGATCCATGTTTTCAAGGATTGTAGCTGCATCACATATAATCTTGCGGCTTGCTTGACCTTTAATATGGGCTACAAAACCAACTCCACAGCTTTCTTTTTCAAAAGAAGCATCATACAAACCAATTTGTTTTTTTGGCATGAAATGCATAATTTTCCTCAGCGGCTTTGAGACCGCTGCTAAACGATTACAAAAAATAATCTTGATGTTTTGTTATAGATGCTCTAGACGTAAAAAGCGATCAGAAATCATCACGTGAGCTATCTTATCAATTATTGAATAATTTTTCTTGTCTCTTGTTTTTACTATACAAGGCTTTCCTTTATACTCATTGGGTCTCTTGGGTTATTGTTGAGTTAAATCTAGGAACATTAATCATAAATAAAGGAGTGATATGAACGATCTAAATTTTTGGTTAGATGCCATCGGTAGTGTTTTGTGGCATGAAAATGTTCTCTACGCTTTGTTGCTCACAGGATTGATTCTCACAATTTGGAGCGGCTTCTCACAATATCATGCATTGACTCATGGTGTTAAGGTCATCCGTGGCGATTACGACAAGCCTGATGACCCAGGTGCTATCACACACTTCCAAGCTCTTTCAACAGCGTTATCCGCTACAGTGGGCCTTGGAAATATTGGCGGTGTAGCCCTTGCGATTTCATTGGGTGGTCCTGGAGCTATTTTCTGGATGTGGGTTGTAGGCTTCTTAGGGATGGCTGTGAAGATAACAGAGGTATCACTTTCAATGTTACACAGAGACACTTCAGACCCTGAAAACCCCAATGGCGGTCCAATGTGGGTAATGTCTAACAACCTCATCGGTCGATCGAAAATAATCAAGATTCTTGGAATGGGTATTGCTGGTACTTTTTCTGTCGCTTTGATTATTAATACGTTTATTGCAGGTAATTATTTTCAAGCATGGAATGTTGGAGAATTGACCGAGCAATATTTTGGAATTCCTTCTATTGTGACCGGTGTAATACTCGCCGTTATAGTGGGAGCAGTTATCATTGGAGGAATCAAGCGTATTGGTGAAGTGACATCAAAACTGGTCCCTTTCATGTTAACTCTTTATGTGCTCTCTTGTTTATTGGTTTTGGCGTTCAATTTTAATCAAATCCCTTCCATGTTTGCTTTGATTTTTAACGCAGCATTCTCTCCACTGGAGGCAAGCAATGCATTCATTGGAGGGGCGGTGGGTTCTGCTTTTATGCTTGGCATGCAAAGGGCTTTGTTTTCAAACGAAGCAGGCCAAGGATCTTCTCCAGTCGCACATTCTGCTGCCAAAACCAAAGAACCAATCCGAGAAGGGGTGGTTGCAGGTCTAGAGCCTTTTGTTGACACAATCGTTGTTTGCACAATGAGTGCTTTGGTCATTTTAATTAGTGGAGTCTGGAATCGCCCTGCTGCAATTTTTGTCAATGAAGCAGCATTTACCCCTGTTTCTGAAAATGAATGGCAACTCTCGACGGATGATTCTTTTTACAATCAATTATCTGCAGATCAAAATGTTTTTGTGGTGGTATCTGGCGATCTAAATCCACAATCTGGAAATACCCTAAGAAAGGTAACTGGTGAAGTGCTTTATGATAATAAGAAAAAGGCTGTAACCAACATCAAATGGCACACACTCACATCAGAGAAAAAACCTCAACTATTAGACAAGGGATTGTATATAGACTATGTCGGGGCAGTACTGACGGCTAAGGCATTTGACAAAGCGTTTGAAAGAAACTGGCCTAATTTAGAGCTGGGAAAATGGTTGGTCACTCTAGCTTCCTGGTTGTTTGCAATATCCACGATGATCTCATGGAGTTATTATGGAGAAAAGGGTGTTGTTTTCTTAATGGGTCAAAAAAGTGTTCTGCCATACAGGATTATTTTTTGCCTGATCATTGTGTTCGCTACACTTGGGTTTATAAAAACCAATGAAGAGCTCAATAGTCTTTCGGTAATTGGTACAGGCGTATGTCTTGTAGCCAATCTTCCGATCATCTGGTTGTTTAGCCACCAGGCCATGAAGGAATATAAACAATATATTCGCAAACTTAAAGCTGGAGATTTTTTATAAACAAATCTTGAAAAATGAGATTAAAACCATGAAAAAAGAAATAAAAATTCGACCTTTTTGGTATTCAGATATATGGTTATGGCCAAAACTAATAACCATCATTACAACCCTTGACAAAAAAGGCACGGTTAATGCTGGGCCGTATTCTCATATCATGCAATACGATGTGATGACAAAAAACCCTTCCCTTTTAGTTGGTTTTCGACAAGATTCACACTCATTTGTAAATATTTGTGACACTGGCGAGTTTGTGGTGAATTGTCCAAGTGCTGAGAACTTGGACGACATGATGGAAACAGCTAAGTTTTACCCTGAGGGTGTTAATGAGCTTGAATTCACAAAATTTACCCAAATACCTTCGTTAAAGGTGGCACCACCCAGTTTAAAAGAATGCCCCCAAATTGCTGAATGCACGGTTTCTGAAATTATACACCTGAAAAAGAGTACAGGACTTGTGATTGGAAAAATTGAAGCCATAGTTGTTGATGAGGAGCTTATCTCAATGGGCAGAGAAGAACGCATTCGCGCCATGAACTTGCCCATTGGAATGGGAGATGAGCATCGCGCAGACTATTACCACACAACCCTGGGCAATCTAACCATGCACACTTTGGGCCAACCAAAAAATGCGATGCGTGGTGCTGATGCAGTAACCCATATACCTTGGGACAAAGATGCAATGAAAATGTTAATGAATGTTCCTCCTCCATTGAGAAAAATGGTTATCGGAAACACTGAAGAAGCTGCGACAGAAAAGGGTCAAAAAAAGGTTACTGCTAAACTTTTCACTGATCTGGCACGAGAGGTTGGGATGGACACAGAGCTTATGGATAGATTCAGGAGTGGAGGTTAAACTTTCTGGGAAATTGATAATGTGTAAACCGAGTGTATCTTTATGAAACTTGAAATAAATAATCAGAATTTATTTATAGAAAAAGCATACATTAATGGTCAATGGGTTGATGCTGATGATAACTCAACTCTTGATGTCATCAATCCAGTAAACCAAGAAATTATAGGTCACGTGCCCAATTGTGGGGCAACAGAAACCAATACTGCCATAACTGCTGCTGCAGTAGCGCAAAAAAAATGGAAGCAACATCCAGCAAAGGAGAAAGCTTCAGTTCTAAGGACTTTTTACGATCTTATTTGCTCTAATCAGGATGATTTAGCAAGAATTCTTACTTACGAACAAGGCAAACCTTTGGCAGAGGCTGCAGGAGAAATTGCATACTCAGCCTCATTTATTGAATGGTTTTCAGAGGAAGCAAAGCGTATCTACGGAGATGTGATACCCGGGCATCTGCATGACAGAAGAACTGTAGTTATCAAACAACCCGTTGGGGTTGTAGCTTCCATAACACCTTGGAACTTTCCCTCAGCAATGCTAGCAAGAAAAGTTGGTCCTGCTCTTGCAACAGGTTGCTCACTTGTATGCAAACCAGCAAAACAAACTCCTTTTTCAGCGTTAGCACTCGCTTATTTGGCAGAGCAAGCAGGCTTGCCTAAAGGTTTGTTAAATGTATTAACTGGCAACGCTCAGACCATTGGTAAAGCATTAACTGACAGTGACGTGGTTCGCAAATTGACATTTACTGGGTCAACTGAGATAGGGAAAATGCTCCTAAAAGAGTGTGCAAACACAGTGAAAAGAGTCTCTATGGAGTTGGGAGGGCATGCTCCATTTATTGTTTTTGAAGATGCAGATATAAAAGCAGCTATTGCAGGAGCTATTGCAGCAAAATATAGAAACACAGGCCAGACCTGTGTTTGTGCTAACCGTATATATGTTCATCAAGATATTTATGAAGAATTTTCTACGGGGTTTGCCAAAGAAGCTGGGAAACTTCAAACCGGTCAAGGTTTTGATCCCTCCGCAGATCAAGGCCCTCTTATCGATGAAGCTGCCTTAGCTAAAGTTGAAGAACATGTTGCCGATGCAAAAAATCATGGGGGACAAGTTATTCTCGGTGGTCATCCTCACAAGCTTGGAGGTTTGTTTTATGAGCCCACTGTTATCAAGAACGCTAATGATAAAATGCTTTTAGCACATGAAGAAACATTTGGACCAGTAGCACCTTTATTTTCTTTTTCAACAGAAGAGGAAGTGATTGCAAGAGCAAACAGCACGCCTTTTGGACTTGCCTCATATTTCTACACCAGTGATTTAGCAAAAAGTTGGAGGGTTTCTGAACAGCTTGAATATGGAATGGTTGGTTTAAACACCGGCATTATTTCCACTGAAATGGCACCATTTGGGGGAGTTAAAGAATCTGGAATGGGCAGAGAAGGTTCTAAATATGGCGTGGAAGACTACCTCGAAATAAAATATATCTCTATTGCTGGAATAGACGAATAATCAATAGCATTGCATTCAATCGGTATCAGTTTATGATACAGCCTAATTATTTCCATAAACCACTGTGAATTCCTCTGAAGCTAAACTAACTTCCGGACCAGTTCCATCTGCCATAGTCTCAATGATGGCGCCCATGATCATTGGTCTTTTTGTCATCATTGGAAATGGTCTTGTTGACGCCTATTTCATTGGCCAACTTGGTTATGCTCAATTAGCAGCCGTGAGTTATGCGTTTCCTGTTTGGTTTATTCTGGGGGGAATTGTCATGGGTCTTGGTGTCGGCACATCATCATTGGCTTCAAGAGCTATTGGTGCTGGTAACAAAACTGTGGTTAGGGAAATTGCAACACATGCCATGATTTTGTCGATAGCGGTTGGTGTATTGGTTATTACCATCGGGTTGCTTTCAATTGAGCAAGTTTTTAGTCTCCTCGGAGCCAATGATGAAACCATGCCCTATGTAAAAGAATACATGGAAATTTATTATTGGGGTGGAATATTTATGGCTGTACCTATGATAGGTAATGCTGTTCTTAGAGCGTCTGGAGATGCAAAAACACCTTCTTTCCTAATGGCCTCATCTGCGATTATTAATGCCGTTTTGGACCCAATCTTAATCTTTGGTTGGTTTGGTCTCCCTGCCATGGGAGTGAGAGGGGCCGCACTAGCAAGTGTTCTTGCAAATGTGGTATTTTTAATTGCTTCACTTATCATTCTCATCTTTCGTGATGACTTAATACAACTTAGAAACCACAGTTTCAAATCCATAATAGAATCGTGGAAAAAGATTCTACATGTGGGTCTGCCTGCCATTGCCAGTAATTTAATTGCACCACTCTCTACAGCGTTTGTTACCGCTCTAATCAGTAGTTATGGTCAAACAGCAGTAGCCGCATATGGCTTAGCTGGGAGAATTGAAGCTTTTATTATTGTTATTCTGATGGCTCTTGGTGGAGCAATGTCTCCCTTTGTTGGTCAGAATTTTGGTGCAAAAAAGTTTGATCGCTTAACCTCAGGTTTTAAATTCGCTACACAATTCACCCTAGTCTATGCGATTTTTTGTATTGTATTTTTATACATGTCTGCTGAGTTCTTTCTTGGTTTTTTTACATCCGATCCTGAAGTAATAAGAATTGCAAAAATTCAATTAATCTATTGTCCATGGGGCTATGGCTTTCTTGGTTTAGCAGCTATTTGCAACGGATCGTTCAATGCTTTTGGCAAGCCAATGCCAGCAATGATTATTTCCATCTCTAGAACATTAATTATATATGTGCCGATGGCCTATTTTTTAGCTTCTTTGTTTGGAATCAGGGGAGTGTTTATAGCCCAGGTTTTAGCGAACATACTTGCCGGAGTGGTTGGAGTGATCTGGTACAGATTAATCTTTAGACAATTATCAACCTCTCAAGAGCAAACTTAAGAATTAATCTGTTTCTTGTAGTTGCTTGATAATGCTTTCGTCTTCCAATGTTGAGATGTCTTGTGTAATTTCCTCGCCTTTTGCTAAGGATTTCAGCAACCTTCTCATAATCTTTCCGGACCTAGTTTTTGGCAGATTATCTGTATAACGGATTTCATCTGGTTTCGCAATTGGTCCTAGTTCTGAGGCAACCCAATCCCTTAAAACCATCGTCATCTTCTTTTTATCTTGTCCTTTTGGACGAGTGCCTTTGGGGACCACATATGCAAAAATACCTTCGCCTTTGATCTCATGAGGTTTCCCAACCACCGCTGCTTCAGCAACATCGGGATGTGCAACTAATGCCGACTCCACTTCCATTGTGCCCAAACGATGTCCAGACACGTTCAATACATCATCAATTCTTCCCATAATCCAATAATAGCCATCTGCATCACGATGAGCACTATCTCCAGCAACATAATACTGTTGATCAAAGCGCTTCCAATAAGTATCCAGATACCTTTTGTTGTCGCCCCAAATGGTTCTTAACATAGAAGGCCATGGTTTTTTTACTACCAGATAACCCCCTTGGTTTGGGTCTGAAATAGGAAGTCCTTGTTCATCAACAATATCCATCATTATGCCTGGCAATGGCTGCGTGCAAGACCCAGGTTTTGTAATGGTAACTCCTGGAATCGGGCTAATCATAATTGCTCCTGTTTCAGTTTGCCACCATGTATCCACAATGGGGCACTTTTCCTTGCCTATGGTTTTGTGATACCACATCCATGCTTCTGGATTGATGGGTTCACCAACCGTACCAAGCAGACGCAATCTTGAAAGATCGTATTTATTTGGTAGTTCATCGCCCAATTTCATGAGAGCTCGAATTGCTGTTGGAGCAGTATAAAAAATAGAAACTTTATGGCGTTGGCAGATTTCCCAAAATCGCCCTCCATCCGGGTATGTGGGGGCTCCTTCGTAGATCATAATTGTCGCTCCAGCCGCCAAAGGGCCATAAGCCACATAACTGTGTCCTGTAATCCAACCAACATCTGCAGTACACCAAAAAATATCATCTTGGGTTAAATCAAAAACCCATTTATTGGTCAATTTAGCATTCAGAATGTATCCTGCAGTTGAGTGTTGCACTCCTTTTGGTTTTCCTGTTGATCCTGAGGTGTAGAGAATAAAAAGGGGGTGTTCTGAATCAACATGAACAGGTGCACAGTTCACATCTTGTCCTTCAACTAAGTCATGCCACCAAATATCTCTGCCTTCTTCCATTGAAATATCTTCACCCGTCCTTTTCAACACAACGACATTTCTAATTGAATCGCAGCTCTCTTGGAGTGCTGTATTTGTTGATTCTTTAAGCGGCACCACCTGACCACCGCGATAACCTCCATCTGCCGTAATCACAATCGAAGCGCCTGCATCATTTATTCTATCTCTCATAGCATTTGCTGAGAATCCACCAAAAACAACTGAGTGTATGGCCCCTATTCGAGCACAGGCTTGCATAGCAATAATCGCCTCGGGCACCATAGGCATGTAAATAATCACCCGTTCTGAGGGTTTGACGCCTATGTTCAACAATCCATTAGCAAATAAACAAACCTCTTTTAAAAGATCGGCATAGGTTAGTCTCCTAATCTCTCCACTTTCTCCTTCAAAAATTATTGCTGTTTTCTCAGCATTTAAATCAATGTGAGCGTCGAGACAGTTAAATGAGGCGTTCATTTTGCCGTCTATAAACCACTTATAATTAGGCGCTTGGCTTTCATCTAGTGTTTTCTTAAACGGTTCAAACCAATCAATCTCTTCTCGGCCAAGGTCAGACCAGAATTCTTCATAGTTGCTTAAAGCTTGTGCATGCAGCGCTGTGAGGTTTTCTTTTTTTAATTGTGCTCGCGAAACAAAGTCTTTAGGGGGGTCAAACCGCCTTGTTTCTTTTAGAATAGATTCTATTTTTTCTTCGCTCATTAAATAATCACGCTTATATTTCTGAAAGCAGCTGGTCCAAGACAGCGTTTGTTTGGTTTAAATACACTTCACCAAAAAGGTTTAAATGATTTAACAAATGATACAGATTATATAGATTTTGCCTTAGATTGAATCCTGAATCCAGTGGCCATGAGTGATTATAAGCTTCGTAAAAAACATTAGGAAAGCCCCCAAATAATTTGGACATAGCAAGATCAGCTTCTCTATCTCCATAATAGATAGCTGGGTCAAAAATGACAGGGGTCTCTTCATTGATTGTTCCCCAATTTCCAGACCATAAATCACCATGCAGCAGAGAAGGTTGTGGTTTATATTGAGTAAAAAAAAGCTCTACAGATTCCATCAATAAATTTACTTTTTTTTCTATTGTTGATTGAAACCCTTTCCTTGAGGCCATTAAGCATTGTGGTGCAAGCCTGTAATTTATGAAGAAACCTGTCCAGCTTGTCGACCAATTATTCATTTGAGGGTTTAAACCAATCCAATTGTCTTCGCCTAGACCAAAAAACTCGTTCGTGTGTCGATGAAGGGCAGCTAATTGTTCTCCTAATCGTTTGCCGGATAAAAAATTATTGGTTTTAAGCTCAAGGTATTCGGTAATAAGTAGAGAGAGTGTCGAAGTAGTACCTATAAAGAGAACCTCTGGGATTTTAACAGCTTGTGCTGACTTTAAAACATTCAGGCCAGTTTGTTCTGCAGCCAATAATGGATGCTCTGTCAATAAACCTAGTTTTAAAAAATAATTGCTATCGATACTTCTAACCTTGAGTTTTATAACTTGTCCTGAAGCTGGTGTGGTTATATATTCAGGCTCCACCAAAGACAGTCCTGAAACACGTGCTATTTCTTTTATTGGGATCGACAAGAAAAATTTTAAATGTTATGCCTTTTTTTGAAGGTACATCCGTCTATGAATGGGGCTTGCATCGGAA
>ERZ651768.3336-NODE-3336-length-10776-cov-3.670810_pt1 | contig 10776 bp, 9 predicted proteins | sample MGYA00514754_ERZ651768 | MGnify/ENA metagenome assembly ERZ651768 | reverse complement strand
ACGCTTAAAGACGATCCATCATAGGTTGTTTGATCATTGGGCCTGAACGTTCGGCTTCGCGGTAGAATGCGCCTGTGCAACTGATCTATCCCGAAGGAGCCCCAAAAGAACACCAGCGCGAGATGGAGATGGTTCTGGCAAAAGCCGAAGTTGCTTTCCTAACTGCTTTGAAAGATGTACCTCTCAAGGACGTCCAAGTATGGGAGCACCACGCCTACCAAATGGTTGAAACAGTTATCGTAGCGTTTGCCAACCTTGTAGGCGAACGGTTAATAGTCAATAAATACCTGAAGAGTGTCAGTGAGTATGCGTTCAGCCAACTACCTGATCACCCAGAACCGACAGTGATGGGTGATTACGGGCTCTTCAGACGGAAGGACTTTGTAAAGAAGGCTGAACTGCACGTGAAACACTCTGAAGGCTGGTTGAAGCACCTAGAGAGTTCCATGATCGATGTACCAGTGAATGCCGCCTTAGATGACGTAGATGACTCTGTCGATGATCTCGAAAACGAAGCGCTGTTGAAGGAGTGGATGGACGGCGTAGAAAAGAAAGTAGGCCACAGACCGACTGAGAAAGAGCTCTATGACAGAGCCACTGTGTCGAGAGCAGGGTTTACCAAATGGAAGAAAGGCACCGCCGGAGACAAGGTTCACAAACTCATCACTGAGGAGATGGAGAAGCACTGGGATTGGAAGAAAATGGAAGGCAGATGGAAGGTAACGATTCACGTGATCTTGTCCATGCTACCTCCTGCGATCTCGTAAGCATTTCGCGGAACTGGAAGTGTTACGGGACTGCTGTCGGGAATTCTTCCACTAAGTATGGCGTCCCCAAGCGTAACCGAACCAAATCAAAACTCGAATTGGACAGTCCCCATTGATGCTCGAGGAGACATGAAATGAAGAAGAGCGACCGCGAGCTGGGCATGGACCGGGAGATCAACCGTCGCGACTTCCTGAACGGAGCGAGCATCGCGATCGGGGGAGCGGTCCTCGCGTCGGGGGCCTTGGCCGCTAGCACCGCTTCGATGACACCAAGTTCTCCACCCATAGATGAACCTGTGCCAACCGGGGGTACCGGCCGCTACCTGTATGTAGCGACTCCTGGGATCATAGATTATTTGGGCTATGGGGGTCACGGATTGCTGGTTTTCGACATAGACGACGATCACAAATTCGTAAAACGAATTCCCACCAGGGGATTCCATGCAGATGGCACCCCATCAAATGTCAAGGGCATTGATGTCAGTGTGCCGCTCAACAGTGTCTATATCTCCACCTTGGAAGGTATGCAGCGGATAGACCTGAGTACGGAAGAGGTGGTGTGGGAAATCGCTTTTGAGGGTGGCTGTGACCGTATGTCGATCTCACCTGATGGGATGACCATGTACTTGCCATCATTGGAAAAAGAGTTTTGGAACGTCGTGAATACCGAAACCGGTGACATCATTGCCAAGATCGACGTAGATACCAGTGCACACAACACGATTTACGGTCCTTCGGGAACTCGAGCATATATGGCGGACTATAAATCTCCCTGGCTGTTCGTTGCAGATACCAACACTCACAAAATCGTGCAGAAAATCGGCCATTTTGGGGCACCTGTTCGACCGTTCACCATGAAGAGCGACGAGTCAATCGTGTATGTGAACGTTGATCACTTGCTGGGATTTGAAGTGGGTGATTTGAGAACAGGAGAAAAGTTAGCGAGGGTTCGGGTCCAGGGTTGGGACAACGGTCCGGTACAACGACATGGCAATCCAAGTCATGGAATAGCTTTGACCCCAGATGAAAGAGAGATATGGGTTTGCGATGGCGTTAATATGCGAATGCATGTCTTTAGCGCAGAAGCCCCGTATCAACAGCTAACCACCATTGCACTACGTGATATGCCGGGTTGGGTCACTTTTACTATTGATGGTCAGTATGCCTATGCATCTAGTGGCGAAGTGATTCATGCCAAGACACGGAAGATTTTGTACTTATTGCAAGATGAGCATTACAACACCGTTTGCAGCGAAAAGATGGTTGAGATATTTCTGCAAGACGGCAAAGCAACCAAGGCAGGTGACCAATTTGGCTTGGGTAGATTGCCTGTAGCTGGAAAGTCCGCATTGAAGGCGAAGTAAGACAGGCTGGTTGGCCTGAACGTTGCCGAGAATCCACTCTCTCATAGACGCTTAGAGACGATCCATCATAGGTCGCTTGATCCTTGAGCTTGAACGTTCGGCTTGCCAGTTAACTGAGCGGTCGTCCGAACCCTACGTTGAACCCGCCAGCAACCAGCGGTAGACTTTAGCTCCCTCTAGCAATATCGTCGTCGGTAATATTGGAAGAGGCTTATGGCTAGTCGCTGCGTCTGTCTTGTGACCGTCGCCCAGGGTTAGACTGTTCTCCTCAAGGGAGATTAATGACTGAAGGAGTTCGTTTCGTCTGCATTGGTGCGCTCAAGTGAAAGAGACGACTGCGGCATGGCAGGCGCCTGAGGCGCTAGGGCTCAAGGAGCTCATTTTAGCGAGCCACGCAACACCTCAACCAGCGGCGGGTGAGCTTGTGGTAGAAGTGTACGGCGCAGCAGTGAACTTCAGTGACTTGTTGATGATCAACAATCAATACCAGGTTCGCCCTGACCGGCCGTTCACGCCCGGGCAAGAATTATCTGGGATCGTGATGGCCACCGGTACTGACTGCACGCATGCTGTTGGCGAGCGTGTGGTCTCGAAGGTGCTCTGGGGCGCCTTCGCTGAGCACGCAATCGTGCGAGACGACATGGCCATGACGGTTCCCGAGAACTGTGATCTCGTAGATGCCGCAGCGATGCCGGTGGTGGCGACCACGGCAGTGGTTGCCCTCACCGAGTCAACGCAAGTGCAAGCCGGTGAGACCGTACTTGTGCATGCTGGAGCCGGGGGTGTCGGCCTCGCATCCGTGCAAGTCGCGCGGGCGTTGGGCGCAACCGTGATTGCCACTGCCGGGTCGCCAGAGAAATGCACGATTGCCGCCAAATGGGGCGCCCACCATGTCATCAACTATCGAAAGGACGACTTCGTACCTTTCGTTAAGGCGCTGACAGATGGCGCCGGCGTGGATGTCATCGTCGACTCCGTCGGCGGCGAAATCGGCGTGCAGTCGCTGCGCTGTCTGGCCTGGCAAGGCCGACTCCTCATCGTCGGATTTGCATCTGGTGAGATCCAGAATCTGCCAAGCAACCGGCTGCTCCTCAAGGGCGCCTCTGCAATTGGCGTGTACTGGAGTCATGATGTGGATCTGCCTACGGTGCGCCGGGCTGAAAAACGCATGCGCAAACTGTGGGAAGACGGACTTGTACAACCGGTGGTAGACCGGCGCCAGGGCCTGAAGGCCGTTCCTCAGGCGCTCGAAGACCTGGCCGAAAGAAGAACTTGGGGCAAGGTCGTGGTGGTGTTGCGGAGCGAGGACAAATGAGCAACCGAGAAGGTGCTCTGAGCGGTATCCGAGTATTGGACCTCACCCGCGTGATGTCTGGTCCCTACGCCACTGCCATGTTGGCGGACCTCGGTGCCGAGGTGCTCAAGATCGAGTCAATTGGGAGTGGCGACCTCAGTCGACTATTTGGCCCACATGTAGGAGACGAGAGCGCCTACGCACTCATGCTCAACCGGGGCAAAGAGAGCCTCACGGTGGACCTCAAACACAAGGCTGGCCGCAAGCTCATCCTCGACTTGGCGGCGAAGAGCGATGTTGTCATCGAGAACTTTCGCCCGGGTGTAGCCGCACGACTTGGCCTGGACTACGACGGTGTCAAGGCGGTCAACGCAGAGATCATCTACGCCAGTATCTCAGGCTTCGGTAGCGACAGTCCCCTCGCTGGCCACCCGGCCTTTGACCTTGTGGTTCAGGCCATGTCGGGACTCATGAGCATCACTGGGCAGCCTGACAGTGGCGCCACCGCGGTCGGCGAGTCCTTAGCTGACGTTTCGACGGGTATGTTCGCTTCATCGGGAATTCTTGCCGCTCTGGTCCAGCGAGAGCGTACCGGCAAGGGGGCGAACATTGAAGTCGCAATGCTCGACTCTGTGGTTTCGATGCTGCTCACGCCGCTCAGCCGCCTCCTCTATACGGATGAACCGATCCGGCTGGTCGGCAATCGACATCCAGAGACGTATCCGGTGGATGCGTTCGACACCGACGACGGGCAGATCGTGCTCGTCGTGCCGGCGGACCCGATGATGGCGGGACTCGCGGCGGCCATTTCCGTTCCCTCGCTCATCGAGGACCCGCGCTTCGCCAGCAACTCCATGCGGAACCGGCACGAGGCCGAGCTGCGGGAAGTCATCGCCAACTGGGCGAAGACGGTCACGACTGACCAAGCCCTAAAGATGTTGGCCGAGCAGGGGATTCCCTGCGGACCAGTCCGGAGTCTGGCCGAGGCAACGAGTGATGAACACGCCAGGATCCGTGGCATCGTTCGAGAGGCATCCCATCCAACCCTTGGCACGATCCCGGTCGTAGAGCAGCCCGTACATTTCGGCGATCAATCGCACCGTTCCTCGCAACATCGCATGCCGCGTCTTGGCGCCGACACCGATGCCGTCCTGGGCCGTGTGCTCGGCATGACCGCCACTGAAATCTCTTCGCTTCGTGACGCGGGCGCAATAGGAAACGAAACTCAAGTGCAAGATGTCCAGGGGGATCAGTGAACAAGGCCCAGCCACGGGAGGTGCGTTCACCGCGAGGGACGACTCTGAGCTGCCGTTCATGGCAAACAGAGGCGCCTATGAGACTCCTCATGAACAACCTTGACCCTGATGTCGCCGAGCGCCCGGAGGATCTAGTGGTCTATGGCGGCGCAGGCAAGGCGGCGCGAGATTGGGACTGCTTCGAGCAGATCGTGCAGTCGCTTCAGGAACTCGGCGACGACGAAACATTATTGGTGCAGTCCGGTAAGCCCGTTGGCGTGTTCAAAACGACGCCAGCCTCACCCCGAGTCATGATTGCCAACGCCAACCTTGTGCCCCACTGGGCCACTGTCGAGCATTTCGAGAAGCTGGACCGCATGGGTCTCACCATGTATGGCCAGATGACCGCGGGGTCATGGCTCTACATTGGCTCCCAGGGCATCGTGCAGGGCACCTACGAAACCTTCTCTGAGGTGGCCCGGCAGCATTTCGACGGCAAGTCCGCCGGACATTGGTTGCTCACGGCTGGCCTCGGGGGCATGGGTGGTGCTCAGCCGCTAGCTGCCACCATGGCTGGATTCCACATCATCGCGGTGGAATGCCAGCAGGCGCGGATCGACTTTCGCATGCGCACCGGGTACCTGCAAACCATGGCTCACAGTTTGGATGAGGCATTGGAAAAGATGGACGCGGCCACCTCTCCCATCTCAATTGGCTTGCTCGGTAACGCCGCTGATGTTTTTCCTCAAATAGCCCGCGGCCACGTCAAACCCGATGTCGTTACGGATCAAACGGCGGCGCACGACCCGGTGAACGGCTATCTGCCCCAGGGTTGGAGTCTTGAGCGCTGGCACAATGAGCGCAAGGACGACCCTATGGGCGTTGTCGCTGCTGCCAAGGACTCCATGGCCCTTCAAGTCGGGGCGATGCTCGCCCTTCAAGACGAAGGTGCCATTGTTTTTGAGTACGGCAACAACCTGCGCCAGATGGCCCAAGAGGCTGGTGTGGAGAAGGCCTTCGCATTCCCGGGGTTCGTGGAAGCGTTCGTGAGACCGCTGTTTTGTGAGGGCAAAGGGCCATTCCGCTGGATCGCATTATCGGGAGACCCTGAAGACATTTACGCTACCGACCGCAAGGTGAAAGAGCTCATGCCAGACGACCAGATGCTGCATTCATGGCTCGACAAGGCTCGGGAGCACATCAAATTCCAAGGGCTCCCTGCCCGCATCTGTTGGATTGGTCTCGGAGATCGCGATCGGGTTGCGGTAGCATTCAATGAGATGGTGCGTCGCGGTGAGCTCAAGGCTCCCGTGGTGATCGGTCGCGACCACATGGACTCAGGCTCAGCTGCAAGCCCGAACCGAGAGACCGAGGGCATGCTGGACGGATCAGATGCCGTGTCCGATTGGCCGATTCTGAATCTCATGTTGAACACCACCGGTGGAGCCACCTGGGTGAGCTTCCACCATGGCGGCGGCGTGGGTATTGGCTTTAGCCAGCACGCAGGTATGGCGATTCTCGCCGACGGTAGCGACGACGCAGAGGCGCGACTGCGCCGGTGTTTCTGGAACGACCCGGCCAGCGGTGTCATGCGTCATGCGGATGCGGGCTATCCCGTTGCTCGCCACACTGCGGAAAAACACCAACTCAACCTCCCAATGTTGGCGAAGAAATAGCCTTTACGCCGAAAGGCGCTCGATCAAAGTAGCAATTGCCGGAGGGGAGTTTGCGACGACGCGACTGAGTCGCCTCAGATGACCGCTGTGCGCTGAGTTTTTTGTGGTCCGTTGCACAAAAGTTACACGCGTCGATCTTTGAGGGAGAGTGCGCAGTCACGCACCGTCCAACTTCCGCTGATTTCCTAGGGAAAACTGGTGAGCCGCCCCGGAATTTGCCGACTGTACTTCCAGAATCGCACCTAAAGCACGGTTGTCGTCATGAGGGCCTCACAATTTCCAATTCTCAGCGTAATAAGTGAAACAACCCCCGAACAGAACTCTGGAGTCTACCGCTGACCAGCAGCCAGCGACTAAGGTTGCTGGGGGGAACTAGCAATCACATACGTCTCCGAGGACGTCTCACAGGTCCAGGTAGATTGGTAGAGGTCAGCAAACGCTGTACCATCAGTGGTTCCCGTGAACCAGTCATATGCTAGGCCTCTCGACTCGGCAGACGGCGAGAAGGCGATCCAGTTTACAGAACGGCTCACGATGGGCACCTGCTGAAAGCCGATGTGGGCTTGGTAGTGCTCGGTCAACCCAGCACGTTCCTGCATTTCGGCAAATGTGTTCATCACCGCGACGGCATCGGCATACGTTTTTCCTGGGTTTAGTTCACAGCTATAGAAATCTACAACCGGTCCGGCGTTCGCCGATGCTGCGTAAAGTGTTATTCCAAACGCAATCGCCAATTTCTTCATTGTTTTCTCCTTCGAGTTCGAAATCACCCTGAATTTTGGTGGCTCTGTACGCTCTGCATCTATCCCTTCATAACGGTCCAAACCGCTCAGTAGGAAATGAACCCAATCTTTCGCACATTCCCATCCCCATCAACCGAATATCCACTGGGCTCACCATCCTCCCAGGTGAGATTCGGCAAGGTTGCCTCCAGCACCTGCCGATGGTCCTTGATTATTTCCTTGCTTGTCCTCTTGTATGCCACGTTATCCCATTCGTTTGGGTCGATATCGTGGTCATAAAGCTCCTCTAGGTTGATATCAGGATAATAGATGTATCGATACCGCTTGCTTCTCACGGCATGTCCCACCAACGGTTCATCGGTCCAACTGAACTGATAGCTGGTCACCACCGGTGGAGTTGCATCCTCCGGTTCCTGAAGTTGAGCTACCAGGCTTCTTCCATCCAGGTGTGGAGGCAGGTCATATCCAGCCAGGTCAACCAAGGTTGGATAGAGGTCCATTAAGCTCACCGGCTGATCACTTTTCGCTCCAGCCTGGGTCACCCCAGGAGCCGAAATGAGCAGCGGTACCCGTGTTGATCTTTCCCAAAGACTGAATTTCTCGATATTTTCCTTTTCACCCATATGCATGCCGTGGTCAGACCACAAAACCAAGATGGTGTTCTTGGCTTGCTTCGAATTCTCAAAGGCTTCTAATAATCGACCTAGCATGGCGTCGGCAAAAGTAATCGACGCTGCGTATGATTGGACCACCTTCTCCCATTGGTTGTTATTCACTACCCATTGATGGATCCAACGACGTCCATGGTCAAAGGCGTCCTCAAGGTCATCCTTCTTGACCTCGGGCAGGACAATGTCTTCCAAGGGGTATAAGTCAAAATATTTCTGTGGCACCTCCCAGGGGTCATGCGGTTTCCAAATCCCCACAGCCAGGAAAAAGGGCCTGCCGTGCTCTTGGCTGAGTTGATAACGAGCCCAATCCACGACGTGATAGTCAGCCATTTTTTCGTCGTTGACCGTCACCGGACCCCACGTCCACCAGCCGTCTTCACCACCGGGTCTAGTCTTGTTGTCGACGCCGGGCGGGTAAATAAGCTCTTTGGGAGCCCGAATCTGGTAGGGGTGGGATATGTAGGAACTTGGGTAATAAAAATCCCAGTTAGCCGGTTCAACCTGACTTGTGGGTGCCCATGGTGGGGCTTGGCTGTGATAAATCTTTCCGGCCCCTAAGGTCTTGTAACCACGATTCTTGAAAAACTGCTCGAGGGTTTCCACCTTCCCCAGAGCCTCAAATTGCCGCCACTCGGGTCCATCCCCCCAGAACACATTCTCCGCCCCTGACCGGGTGTGATGTACGCCGGTGAGGATAGCGGTCCTGGCAGGAGCGCAGGCCGGAGCCGGGGTGTGAGCGTTGGTGAAAACCATGGAGGACGCTGCAAGGCGATCCAGGTTGGGGGTATGAATCTTCATTCCTGGATGACCATTCATAAACCCAACCCAGTCATTCAGGTCGTCCACTGAGACAAATAGAATGTTGGGCTGCGGTTCAGTATTTGGGACCTGAGCGTTTCCGAACTGGGTGTCTACAAGAACCAAGCCTGCCAGCACTAGTAGTTTGAGAATATGAACCATCATTCATGATCCCTTCGGGATGATCTCCGCATACGGTATCGCTTTCTGGTTGCTGATCCTAGCTGCGAACCCTAAGCGTTGAACCCGCCATCGGCTAGAGGTAGGATCGACGTCTACATCGACATCGTTATTGTTACGAAGAAAGGGACGCCAGTGGACAAACTAGCGGCCGTATCTGAGGTCGTGATTATCCAAGAGAAGGAGCTTGGTGAGGCCCTTACGGGGTTTGAGCGTAAGAACCGTTATGCCGTGCGCGACCCAGCAGGCAGCAAGCTGTACACGGCGGTCGAGACCGGCAATTCGTGGATAGGACGGCAGTTTCTGAAAGCGAATCGACCGTTCACGGTAGAGCTGTCCGACCCCTTCGACGCCGACGTCACGAGCAGTGTATTGCGCGTTGAGCGGCCTTTCCGCTGGTACTTTCACGAGGTGTCGGTGACGGATGCGAGTGGTCGCCTGCTTGGGTCGCTCCGGCGAGAGTTCTCGCTGCTGCAGCGCATCTATTCCGTTACGATGCCGTCTGGTGACAAGAGCTACTCGCTGTTTGGGCGGTTACTGCGCCCGTGGACGTTCGAAATTCGTAAGCATGGGCAACCCGGCGGCATGATCAGAAAGAAGTGGGGCGGCGTTTTCAGGGAAGCAGTCACCGATGCGGACACTTTTTCGTTGGAGTTCGACCCCAGCATGAACGCCGATGAAAAGGCGTTCTTTCTTGGTGCCGTATTTTTGATCGACTTCGTACATTTCGAGCACTAGGAACAGGACGGCACCACCCATCGAAGCTATACGAGCTTGAACCCGCCACCAGCCAGCGGTAGAATCCCGCTCTAGACCATCATCTGCGAAGGAGACTGAACGATGTCCTCGATTACAGAGATCGCCCACACATTCTTTGCGGCTTGTGAGACCGGTAAAGGCTGGGAAGGATGTAGCGAATACTGCACTACCGACGCGACATTCTCTGCGCAAGCCGAACCGCTCCTCGACGTGAAGAGCGTGGAACAGTATGCCGAGTGGATGAAGCACGCGTTCACTTTCCTGCCCGATGCAGGATATGAAATCAAGTCGTTCGCTACTGATGAGGAGCGGAGGTCAGTCTGCGCTTATGCCGTGTTCTCTGCCACGCATACGGGAGAAGGTGGCCCTTGCCCGCCGACGGGAAAGAGTACGTCGACGGATTATGTCTACGTCATGGAATTCGACGGAGACAACAAGGTCCGACACGTGACGAAGATTTGGCATGCGGGATTGGCTATGAAGGATCTTGGCTGGCTCGGGTAGGCGGCAAGAGTCGGTGACGAGTTGCGCCCGCGCGTGAGCCGTAAGCAGGGATGTGAACTGAATTTTTCCCGAACCGTGGAACAAATCGGTCTCAGAGGGCGGCGGTCAACGCCGCCCTTTGTCATACCTGCTAGAATTGCTAGGAAATTTGGTGCACAATCGGGTTTGTTTGCGGTAAATTGTCTGGCGGACTGGGTGCCGGATAGAAGTCTGGCCGCAATCGGTCAGTCCGCGTTGAACCCTCCACCAACCAGCTCGATCCTGTTTGTTTTCGTTCGTCCGAGTCCCTCCAAATATAACTACAAGCGTGGAATCTATTTGTATTCATCATTTCCAAATATGACCTACCTTACGGTCACCAATAACATCGGAAATGCTGGTGGGGGGATATATTACTTTAAATCAGGTGGATATCTGTCGCATTCTACAGTATCAAACAATAGTGCAAATATTACATATGCTGGTCACTCAGGGGGAATATTATTAGCCGAGTCCGATCCTGTTCTGACAAATGTTGTAGTATCAATGAATGAGGCAGAATGGGATGCAGGAGGAATGAAAATTGGTTCTATGAGCAATCCTGCCCTTATAAATGTTACTGTTGTCGAAAATACTGCTCAGCAAACCGGAGGGGGAATTCTGAACCAAGGTAATCCTATTGTAAGAAACGTTACCATAGCAAATAATAGTTCCGGTGATTCAGAAGAAGTAGCTCATTTTGGCTTTTCAGCTATTAACACTATAATTTGGAATAACTCTTTAGATCCCACCTGCTTTAATATTAC
>ERZ651768.3335-NODE-3335-length-10777-cov-4.382243_pt1 | contig 10777 bp, 10 predicted proteins | sample MGYA00514754_ERZ651768 | MGnify/ENA metagenome assembly ERZ651768 | reverse complement strand
AAGCACAGGAAACCTCCCCAACCAACGATAAGGTAGGGGGTTTCTATGATATCAACCATGACAATTTTTAAGTCACCACCTTGGTCAATGATTGCATAACTTAGAAAATGGCTGAGGATATAGAATAAAGCAACCAAGCCAAGTGGTTTTGGCAATTGACTAAAAATTTTAAGGCCTGAATATCGATTTAATGGAGCTAGCATCAATGTAGTAATTAAGACCCTTAAACCCCAGATGCCGTTCGTATGGATAATTGTTTCAACGGGGTTTGCTCCGAGACCACCAAAAATCCCCAATGTTCTTAGATTAAGGTCAATGAAAGGAATTAGACTGATAAAAATTATTAACCAAGTGCCGTATCTCATTTTATTTATCGAATATCTATTTTTTCAATAGTTGGCTGAAATGAGTCAAAAATATTTTTTTAAATCCAAATCACTGTATAAATGTCCCACTGCATTTGCATAGCCGTTAAATAGTAGTGTGGGTTGTTTTGCACCAAAGAAACCCGAACCCAGGCGGCGTTCTCTTGCTTGACTCCATCTGGGGTGGTTCACTTCAGGATTAACATTTGCATAGAAACCATATTCGTTTGCGGCTGCAAGATTCCATGTTGTTGGAGGCTGTTTTTCCTGAAAGTGGATTTTTACAATCGACTTAATGCTTTTAAATCCGTATTTCCAGGGAACTACTAACCGCAAAGGCGCGCCATTTTGATTGGGAAGTTCTCGCCCATACAGACCCACAGCAAGCAACGATAAAGGGTGTGTTGCCTCTTCAATAGTCAATCCTTCAACGTAGGGCCAGTCAAGGTTTCTTCTTCTTTGTCCAGGCATCTCATTGGGCCTGTAGACTGTTTCAAAAGCAACATACTTGGCATTGGAAGTGGGCTTGAATTTCTTGATGATATCCACCAGAGGAATGCCAATCCAAGGAATGACCATTGACCAAGCTTCAACACACCGCAGTCGATAAATTCTTTCTTCAAGTTTGTTGGTTGAAACAATATCTTCGTAATTAAAGTTTCCAGTATTTTCAGCCTCTCCAGTCACTGTGATCGTCCAAGGAAAGGGCTTAAATTTTGTGCTGAATCTATAAGGATCGGTCTTGTCGAGGCCAAACTCATAATAATTATTATAGGTTGTGATATCTTCAAAACTATTGATCGGTTCAGTGGTTGAATATTGATTATTTTTAATAAAATCTAAAGGTTTTTGATTGGGCGCATTGTTTTCAGCAAAGGTATTGGAGAAAAACGGGGTTGCCGACAGGATGCCAAGCGATTTTATTAATGATCTTCTATTGATATAGGATTGTTCAGAGGTAATCTCAAAAGACTTGATTTGATTTTCTTTTCTCATTTTCAGGATCATTTGTCAGTCAATGTGAACATACATTATGTAAATGGTTAATTTTTTATATTAGCTGATTGGAAGATAGACGTAAATCATGTCTGATGAGACAATACATCAGATTTATTTTTACAATCAGATATGAAATTCCACTCACTTTCCATAATTGTTGTTCTAATTTTTCTTCTTGGTTGCGACACATCTCAAGAATCAACTCTTATTGAGCTAACTGTGGGAGGTTCGGCAATACCAAATACTGCTGGAGAGTCGCATTTTTTAGATTTTCAAAAATCAATCGAATCGCAATCTAGCGATTTCAAATTGAAAATGCTAGTCCACAGTCAACTGGGCTCTGAAGAGAATTTGGTTTCCGGCTTGAGAAGGAACCGAGTTCATTTCGCAAATTTATCAGCCATTATCACATCTACGCTGGTTCCAGAAGCAGCCTTGCTTTATGCGCCTTTTCTTTTTGACAATGAAAAGGAAGCAGATTTTGTTTATGACAATTACCTGGTTGAAATATTTACACAGATGCTTGCAGAAAAAGGTCTGCAGTTTATTTCTTGGAGTGAAATTGGGTTCCATAATGTTTATGGGAAAGAGCCAATACTGGTGCCTGCTGATGCCAAAGGCAAAAGATACAGGGTTTCTGCAAGTCTCAGCTCTCGTTATTTTGCTGAAGCAATAGGTGCCGATTTAATCCCCATGGGTTACGGTGAAATTGTTCAGTCTTTGCAGACAGGGTTGATTGAGGCTGGAGACAATGCTGTTGCCTTGTACGCGAAAAGAGGCATCGATCAAGAAGCACCGCACTACACACAAACCAGACATTCTCTGGGCATGTCCATTATGGTGGCAAGGAAAGAGTGGTGGGATCAATTGACCATCGGTCAAAGGCAGGTTGTCAAAAATGCCTGGCCTACACCTGAAATTTCTAGAACGTCTCTTCGAGCAGAAGCTGTCCAAGATCTTTTAAATGCAGAGGCACTTGGAATCATAGTGCATCAATTATCAGCATCCGATCGGGAACTCTGGAAACAAGTAACAGCTGGACAAACAGAACGCTTGGCTCAAGCAATTGGAGGACGGTCCTTGGAAGTGCTCAATTTGATCGAAGCTGGAAAACAACAGTTTAATTCAATTCATAAATAATTTTTCAGATCAACCTAATGACTATTGCCTTTAATTTCAAACAGATCGCCATGATTTTTGTTGCGGTCACATTGGCTGGCATCACTTTTGGTATTACCATGCCTTTGAGCACGCTGACGCTCAAAAGCTGGGGTATTGGTTCTGCTATGATTGGCTTCAGCGCAGCAATGCCGGCAATTGCAACTGTTTTAATCACACCTTTTTTACCTAAATTAATTAATTATTTTGGTCAAGTTATAACCATTAGATTTTGCTTGGTTCTAGAAGCGGTATGCATCCTTTGTCTGCCCTTTTTCCCCAACATAACCAGTTGGTTATTCTTAAGGTTTCTCATCGGGGTAGGAGCAACTGGCATTTGGCTGATGAGTGAGATTTGGATCAATGGATATGCCGATGATAAAAATCGTGGAAAAATTATTGCCATTTATTCCTCTTTATTATCCGCTGGGTTTATTATTGGGGTTTTGTTGGTTTCCATCATTGGCATAGAGAGTAATATCGCATTTTATGTTGCTGCTGGAATCGTGGCTATGGCCGCTATACCCATGTGGAATATTACCCCTTTATCCCTTGATAATATGGGTGAGGACATCGCCTTTTGGGATCATATGTTCTCAGAACCAGGATTGATGGGCTCAAGTTGGATGATGGGATTTTTATATGCAGCAACTGCGTCGTTACTACCGGTATTTGCTTTGCAATTTGATCTCAATTATGCCCAATCATCAAGAACGGTTGCGTGGCTTGGCAGTGGTGAACTGTTGCTACCTCTCCTAGTCGGGTGGCTGGCAGATAGAATGAATAAAAGAAAACTGATGATTTATATTTCGCTGCTGACCATTGCAATGCTATTGTTGTTACCTTTTATTTTCTCATCTGCTCTCTTACGTCTTGCTGTGTTATTTGTTCTTGGAGGCGCAATCATGAGCTTCTATAGTTTGGGTTTAACTATGTTGGGACAACAATTTAAAGGTAGTTTATTAGCTTCAGCTAATGCCAGTTTTATTTTCTTTTTGTGTCTCGGAGAGATTTTTGGCCCACCGGTTATTGGAGCATCAATGGATTTTTTTGGAAACGAAAACGAATACGCTTTTGGTTGGACTATGGCCTTGTTTTCAATCATTTATTTACTGGTCTTTATTTCATTGGGACGCAAGGCTCGACCAAACTGATATTAAGTCATAGGGTTTTCTAAGGGCTGGTCAAGGATTTCAGGCTCAGATATTGCTTGTTCTTCAGCGTAGTATTGAAATTCATGTCTGGTGATTAAATCTTTGCTGGGTTGGATCTCGCCCTCAATATGCACAGGCCTATAAACTGATCTTTTTATGGCTAATTCGGCTTCCTTATCCAATAGTCCATCTGGATCCGATTCAATAATTTTTATGTTACGGGCTCTGCCTCTGGTATCAATATCAAACCGGATGCTTATGAAACCTTGTTTGTAATACCCATTTTCTAAGGATTCATCACCAGGTGAATAAATCCTAGGGATTCTAATATTTCTCACCTTTACCGGTTCAGAGAAACGGTTTTCAATCTCTGTTTTCAGTGATGAATCTTTCTCAATCAATCCCCAACATTCTTGATAGGCTTGCATGCCGGATTGCACTTTACCATAGCTAAAATAGGTGTCACCCAAATCAAGGAGAACTTCTAATTTCAAACGGAAATGATTGTCCGGATCATCTTCTAAGCGCTGTAATGCTTTTTTTAAGGGAGATACACTATCATAGATGTCTAAGCCTTCTCGTCTGTGAGAAAAAGAAAGATTCTTTAAAGTGTTGACTAGATCTTTTATGGTTTGGTTTTGACGATTGGATTGCCGTTTATAAATTTCTTCATATATGAGACGCTCAGAGAATATCTGTCCTGATCTTTTATACCAGTCAGCAAGCTTTTGTAATGATGTATCCACCTCTTTATTTTCAGTGCCATAATGATTTTTATATATTCTGACTTGAAATTCTTGATGGTGGTTGGCTCCATCCAAATCTTTTATGCCAATAAAACTCTCTGTTAAGGAGTCATGAATGTTGATCTGATCTAGATTATAAAAACCGTCATTAACATAATTAATATGCAGTGCTCTTTTAAATACTTCAACTGCTTGATTGTATTGTTCAGTTCGGTTCAAGCTTAGCCCAATACCATTCAAAGGTTGGATCAACTCAGGAGTAAGAATATTTTTAGTATTTTCAATCAACTCGACACATTGAAAAAATGTTTCTGTGGCTTTCTCATATTCACCAATCATAAAGTAAGCACTTGCAAGGTTGTTCAGAGGTGAGATCATCTTTGTGCTATCTGTGCCAAATAGTTCTTCAGTGAGTGAAAGGATCTCGGTTGCTATTAATACTCCTGGTTGGTAACGCTCTTCATCGTATAGGGTGACAAAACTTTTTTGTAGTTCCACTCTCTTTTGAATCAGTTCGTCCCTTGAAGGCTCCTGACAAAAGGATTCGAAAGAATAACAACAAATGGCTATAACCAGGAGATTGACAAAGATGTGTGAATGATGTTTGTGCAATGTGATGAAGCTCTGATGCATTGATGACTGTATAATGTACCCTATTCCTATTCACAAATATTACACACAATGGAACATACACGCCATAGCTAAACATGATATTAGATTCGAGTGAGGACGTACACATGCCTGAGAATGTAACCGCAATCAAAGGTAGAGAGCAATCGCTAGAGATTGCTGTGAACCATTATGTAAATGAAAACCCAGTCAAAGGACCCTATCCCAAACAATACAGACAGTTGATCGTGGCAATGGGTTGTTTTTGGGGTGCTGAGAGAATGTTTTGGGAACAGGAGGGTGTGTTTTCAACCAGTGTTGGCTATATTGGCGGCTCTACCAGGAATCCGACATATGAGGAAGTGTGTTCAGGAAAAACCGGACATGCTGAATCTGTTTTAATTGTTTATGATCCGGCAATCATCCCACTTAATAAACTTTTGGCTATTTTTTGGGAAGGCCATGATCCCACACAATATATGCGTCAGGGCAATGACATTGGCACACAATACCGATCGGCAATCTTCTTTCCGGATGAAGCAGATCTAGAATTGATCAACAAAACCAAGAGGCTCTTTCAGGAACAATTGGCTCGTTCTGGATATGGCAGGATTGTCACAGAAATAATGTCGTTTGAAGCATTCTATTTTGCTGAAAACTACCACCAGCAGTATTTGGCCAAAAATCCAAGCGGATATTGTGGTCTAGGTGGAACAGGTGTGTCACTCAAATAGGTTACTCAGTTGAGAACTTGATAACCTCTGCCTCTCAGGCAGCGTCTAATTATTTGTTCTTTTTCCCTCACTGCTCTTATTCCCGATTGGGTGCCACCTGAGACTGCTCCAACTTCTAGAGCATCTCGTCTTGACTTAGAATCATCAGTGATGGCTTCAATGATTGCCCCCACAGCAGCTCCCGTAGCGGTACCTTTGGCAATGCTTTTGCCTGTGGAAATATCATCTGAAAAGCTTGAACACTCCTCTAGATCGACTTCATACTGGGCCATGTTTACTCCTTTGGTATCAATGATTGGCGCAGAGGCAGTCATATCAAATATGGAACCCGATTTTGTTGCCACGCAACCCGACACCAGCAGAAGACACAGAAGCATGACATAATTTTTTTCATCCAATTTTGGCATGGTAACGGTCATTATAATCATTAAATATGAAGAGAAAATGAATTCATTGGATTATAGAAAAAGATGTAACTAAGTGTAACTTAGATTAGATTATACTATCGCATTGTATGACCAAACTTGTACAATTCACCAGATTGGAAAAAATATGAGCAGGAATAAGAAAATAGCACTCGCAGTTGTCATCATTTTGGTGGTGTTGGCTATGAGTTTTAATCGTGGTCAGGACCCCATTAAGGTGTCTGCAATTTTCCCAGAAATAAGAACAGTTGAACACACAGTATCTAATACAAGAGCTGGAACAATTGATGCATGTCGACGCTCCAAAATGTCACCTGCCATGGGTGGGCACATTGACTCATTGCCTGTGAAAGAAGGCGATGAGGTCAAAAAGGATCAAGTACTGCTTGAATTGTGGAACAAAGAAGCCAAAGCAAGAGTGCAAGCTGCTGAAATGAATGCAAAACAGGTTTGCATCTTATCGGAAAGAGCAGAAAAAAATGCTCAGAGGAAGACCGAGCTGCGACAAAAAGATTTGGCATCGGAAGACGAAACGGAGATAGCAGTCAGCAATGCCGCTTCCCAGTCTGCTGCTTGCGATGCAGCTTTAGCCAATGTAAAAGTCACCCAAGCGTCTTTGGAGCGAACCATGTTGATCGCACCTTTCGATGGTGTTGTTGCAGAGATTGAAGGTGAATTGGGTGAATACGTCACGCCCTCACCCGTAGGAGTGGCCACCAAACCCACCGTTGATTTAATTGATAGCAGTTGCATATACATCAGTGCTCCCATTGATGAGATTGATGCGCCTGAAGTTCATTCGGGCATGAAAGCAAGGATAATGATGGATGCTTTTGGTGATCAGGAATTTCCAGCAACCGTCAGACGAGTTGCTCCCTATGTCCTAGATCTTGAGAAACAAGCCAGAACGGTCGAGATTGAAGCCGTTTTTGATAATCCAGATAAAGTTCTTCTGCCTGGTTATAGTGCCGATATTGAGGTAATCATAGACCGCTCTGAGAATACACTCAGCATCCCAACCCAGGCTGTAATGAGAGACAATTTTATCTACCTGATCGATTCTGAGAAGCTCGTAAAAAAACAAATTGAAGTCGGTCTTTCCAATTGGCAATACACTGAGGTAACCAAAGGATTGACCATAGAGGATCAAATTGTTTTATCTGTTGACCGCGAAGGAGTCAAAGCAGGAGTACAGGTTGAGGTTGAAAAGGATGAAGCAGAGGAATCCGAGGAAACTTCTGTGAGTGTTTCTATTGGTCAATGATCCAACTAAAAAATTTATCTAGAGAATTCCAAGTCGGTAACCAGGTTGTCCATGCATTGGATGCTGTTGATCTAGTGATCTCAGAGGGTGAGTATGTTTCCATCATGGGTGTCTCCGGATGTGGTAAAACAACCCTTTTAAATATATTAGGTTTGCTGGATACGCCATCCTCTGGAGATTATGTGTTATCTGGTATTGACACTTCTGAAATGAATGATGATGAAATGGCACATATCCGTTCCACCAAAATTGGATTTGTTTTTCAATCTTTTCATTTGATACCAAGACTGACGGCTGCAGAGAATATTGAAATCCCTATGATCCTTGCAGGCATCTCCCGTGATGAGAGAGCAGCTAAAGTTGCCAAGGCACTCAGTAGAGTGAATTTATCCGATCGATCGGATCACAGGCCAGAGCAACTCTCCGGGGGTCAAAGGCAACGGGTTGCGATTGCCAGGTCCATTGTAATGGAACCAAAAGTATTATTGGCAGATGAACCCACTGGTAATCTGGACTCAACTTCAGGATCTGAAATTATTGACCTGATTGAAGAACTCAATCAAGGGGGACTGACACTCATTGTGGTAACCCATGATAAAGAAATTAGTAGAAGATCTGACAGAATTGTTGAATTATTAGACGGCAAAATAATCACCGATAAAGAGCATTAACCGCCATGCATTTTTTTGATCTATTGTTTCTAGCTTTCAGCACTCTCATCCGCTATCCGCTGAGAACCATGATGTTACTGATCGCCACCTCCATTGGCGTGATGGCGGTGATATTACTTACCGCAGTGGGTGAAGGTGCCAGAGATTATATCACCAGCGAATTTAAGGATTTGGGCACTAATTTAATTATTGTCATCCCTGGGAAGAATGAAACCTCAGGCGGGGGACCAGCCGATTTTGCAGGTAGCAGTCCAAGAGATCTGACTGTAGAAGACGCAATCAGTTTAAGACAAATTAATACCATCAGAAACATTGCACCCATTGTCATAGGAGAAGCACCTGCATCCTTTGGGGGATTCGAGCGCGATGTTCCGGTGATTGGAACCACCCCTTCATTTTTGAGGGTCAGACGATGGGAAATGAGGGAAGGTCTGTTCTTACCTGGGGTTACCTTGGACCGGTCCCCTCCTGTTTGTGCTATTGGCAAGGAAGTTGAATCTGAATTATTTGGTAAATCAAGAGCCATTGGTCAGTGGCTAAGAGTTGGTGACAGGAGATGCCGAGTTACAGGCATTATTGGATCGGAAGGTAGGGCTATTGGAATCGATGTTCAAAAAATTGTTGTCATGCCAGTAAGTTTGGCAACCGCATTATTCAATCGCCCTTCGTTGTTTAGAATAATTGCTGAGGCCAGAAACAGCATTTTCTCAGATCAGATTGAGAAAGACATCATCAGCATCATTAAAAAACGCCACCAAGGAAAGGAGGACATTACCGTGGTTAAACAGGATACGGTCATGTCATCTTTTGATAACATTTTTAACACACTGACCATGGCACTGGCTGCCATTGCATCCATCAGTTTGTTTGTTGCAGGGATTCTAATCATGAATGTTATGTTAGTTGCCGTCTCTCAGAGGCAATCAGAAATTGGATTACTCAAAGCGGTTGGGGCCAAAAATCATCAGATTACTAATCTCTTTTTAACAGAAGCCATTCTCTTATCTGGGTCCGGAGCTATCTTGGGTCTTATATTAGGGCATTCAATCACGCAGTCAATACATGCCGTTTTTCCAGCCTATAATCTTTTACCTCCCACATGGGCATCAGTTGTTTCCTTGTTGGTCGCCTTGGGATGCGGGGCTCTATTTGGTTTGCTTCCAGCAAGAAGAGCTGCAAAACTGGACCCAGTAATCGCATTGTCTGGAGGAAAATGATTTGAAGTTTCAAGATCTTTTTATTTTTTCATCCTACTCCATTATTGCTCAGAGGATGAGGAGTTTTCTAACATCTCTGGGAATAGCCATTGGTGTTATTTGCGTCATTTTTTTAACCGGCGTAGGCGAAGGAATGCAGTCATACATCATCTCGCAATTTTCACAATTTGGAACCAACATAATAGGCATTTCTCCGGGTAAAACAGAAACAATGGGAATGCCAATGGGAGCCATTGGTGGTACAACCAGACCTTTAACCTTCGAAGATGCAGAAGCTTTAGAACGTTTGCCCATTGTTGACGTTGCGGTTCCTGTCTCCGGAGGCAGCGCGGAAATTGAATATAAGGATAGAAAGAGACGCTCAATGGTCGTTGGAACGGGTGCTGATTATGACGTAATAGTGAAAGCAACCGATATGCTCGGCGAATACTTGCCTCATGATAATCCCAAATCACCAAGATCTTTAGCCGTTTTAGGACCCAAGATGAGGGATGAATTATTCTATGATACCAATGCACTTGGGCAAATAGTACGGGTCAATTCAGAGCGTTTTCGTGTCATAGGTGTTTTGCCACCCAAAGGTGATTTTTTAGGCATGGATTTAGACGATGCTATTTATATCCCAATAGGTAAATTTCAAACGATGTTCAATAAAAATACATTTCAAGAAATTGATGTGGTTTATTATGAGAACGTTCAACCAGAAGAAGCAGTTGCTTCGATCAAAAGGCTGATGATCGACCGCCATGGCGTTGAAGACGTTACCATTACAACACAAGAGCAAATGATGGAGACTTTGGGAGACATTATGAAATGGCTGAAGTTTACTGTAGCGGCATTTGGAGGAATTTCATTGCTGGTAGGCGGGGTTGGTATTTTTACCATTATGACAGTTGCAGTTAATGAACGAACTTCAGAAATAGGGGTGTTAAGGGCAATCGGAGCTTCACGAAAACGGATTAGAGACGTGTTTCTTTTAGAGGCAATGTTCTTAGCAATCCTGGGTGCAATGTTAGGTTTATTGATCGGCTTTGCCGCCGTAAATATAACGTTAGTGCTCTACCCAGACCTGCCTATTGCCATTGCATGGGACTATATTTTATATGCTGTTTTGATTTCACTTGCCATAGGATTATTAGCCGGCTTTTTACCAGCCCGTGCTGCAGCACGACTGGATCCCGTCGAAGCTTTGAGGACGGATTAACAATTTCTAAAGAGTATTGGAAGAGCAGTGCTTCTCTTAAGCTATTCTTTGCATCATTTCAGAATAAGTCTCGATATGGGATTCCAGAGGTAGAAAAGTACTCTTATAACTCTCTCTTTGTTGCATTGCTGACCACCAAGCGGTGAGTTGGGTGCATTCTTCAGGCCATTGGGCATTAAACAAGTGTTCGTATGCTCCAAAACGTTCAAAGAATGGAGCATAGTGCAAATC
>ERZ651768.3333-NODE-3333-length-10782-cov-19.281551_pt1 | contig 10782 bp, 10 predicted proteins | sample MGYA00514754_ERZ651768 | MGnify/ENA metagenome assembly ERZ651768 | reverse complement strand
ACAAATTAAATTCCAGTAAAATAACTCAAATGTCGAAAGGATTAGACCAGTATTAAAACAGTTATTCTTAGAAACGTTTCAATACAAACGTTCTTTAAGATATCAAACAATTAACCTACTCTGAGTGTCAGTCTGAAATCCCTCTCAATTCCGTATGAATCGGAAGTTTTGCTACCAATTTGCTATTAGATTTTTCGGTGATTTCCCTGACAAGGATATTGAGATGCGTTTTACAGGAATGGGTTTATGGAAGGGTGTCTAACTGTGAAGAATTAGTGGGGTCTGTCAAAGGATATGGTGGGGCTGAAAAGAATATTTGTTTTCTAACTCATCATTACTCTAATTATTGTTTCATTATGTAACGTTATATATTATTTCATCCCCTTCTGACCAGATTATCCTCAAAATCAATAACTCTCTCTATTTTTGAATTCATATCTGTGAAGAATTAGTGGGGGGTTGTCTGTATAAATGGAATTATTTTAGTTCAGATTAGTTAGATTTCCCTCCACCAGCCGAAAGGGGTTGAGAGTCGAATCTGACTCAGCTAGAATATCCTACATGACTAGAATATCATAAATGACTAACATCCATTCGAACATGAATATAATCTAAATGCCAGAATTACCTGAGGTCGAGACAGTCGTGCGAGAATTACGCGGTGTACTAAGCGGAGATGTTATTACATCTGTTGAAATATTCCGTAGCAATCCGATTGTGCAGGGAGACTGTGATTTGTTTCAGGAACAGTTGAGAGGGAGAAAATTTCTAGATGTCACGCGCCGAGCCAAATATCTAATTTTTCATTTGCAACCGGAAAGATATTTACTTGCTCATTTACGTATGACGGGAAAATTCATTGTCTGTGATCCTCTTCCGAAGCCGTCAAAACATAATCGTGTCTTGTTCCATTTAAAAAGCAGACGGGTTATGATTTTTGATGATATTCGCTGCTTTGGAACTTTGGAAGTGTACGATAATCTAGCAGATTCAAAGTCATTACTCAAACTGGGAATCGAACCTCTTTCCTCTGATTTGACTTCAGATTTTTTCATGAAACGTCTGGCATCCTCTAAGCGTGCAATAAAAACTGTACTGCTGGATCAAAAAATCGTTGTCGGACTCGGAAACATTTATGTCTCAGAAATATTATTTCGTTCACGAATACATCCGCAGCGTAGTGCTGGAAGCATCGGTAAAAAGGAATGGCCGCTGATAATAAAATACACAAAAAAAATCCTTGTAGAAGCTATAGAAAATAACGGAACAACAATTTCTGACTTCCGCAGAGTTGATGATAAAACGGGTAAATTTCAACAATTTCTTCAAGTTTATGATAAAAACAATCATCCATGCGCTAAGTGTGGAGTACCAATTCAGCGGATAGTCCAGCAGCAAAGAAGCACTTTTTTTTGTCCGGAATGCCAACGCTGAATAAAGATTTTCGATGAAGCATATTTTCATAACATTATTTCCACTATTACTGCTCTGCTCTACATCAATGACTTTATGGGGCCAGCAGCAAAATATTATTCTGACAGGGAATCAAGGAACAGGTTCATATATTTTTGCTACAGAATTGGTGCGGCTATGGAAGTCGTCCAGGACAAACAACAAAGTAGAAATGGTGACACATCCGGAAATTTACCCAGAACACCGACTGACCCAACTTGAGAATAACCGAGTTTCTCTTGCAATCATTGACGCTAAAACCGCACATGAATATTTAAATAAACATCCGGGCTTACGTGTACTGTCTGTTCTCTGGCAGAATTGGCTGTATGTTTTAGGTACAGTACCCGGACCGTATCTGACACTTGAAAGCACTCAGACTTTGCTTGTGCATGACAACTCGCTTTATTTTGCTGAAGTCTGGAAAAAATTGGCGCCGCAAACAAAATTAAATTGGTTCAACGCTGACAGCATTCCTGATTTCTCGGATGGATTTTCTGAAGAAGTCCTCACGTTTACCGCCCCAACTCCTTTACAGGAGGTCAACGACTGGCTTGAGCAGTTTCCCGGGATCCACCTTTTATCACTTGACCAACTGTTGGTCCAGGCTTTACGCTCAAAAAATGCCTGGCTCACGCCACAAAAACTTCACGCTAATACTTTTTTATACCAAACAGAACCTTTGGAAGGTGTAGCGTGGTACCCGGTTTTGGTCGTGCGTAGAGATTTCCCGAAAGAACTAGTATCAACATTGCTGCAGATGATTTTTGCTCAAAGTGAATCACTGAACCCTCATGCACTTTTTCAGAATTTACGCCGCACTCACAACATAGCTTTTCAAAAAATTTATAACTATCATCCTGTGGCAAAAAAAATGTTTCGCTTCAAATGAAAACACAATTTGAACATATTTCGGTGTTATCGCAAGAAGTGGTCGATTTTGCGCCGGAATCAACTCAAACAATTCTGGACTGCACTCTTGGTGGCGGTGGTCACAGCAAACGTTTGTTAGAAAAATTTCCGGACGCAAAACTGTACGGCATAGATAGAGATAGGCTCGCTCTAAAAGCTGCAGCAAAACGACTGAAGACCTATGAAGAACAAACCCGGTTGAGTCAAGCCAGTTTTTCTGAACTTCCCACCTTTTTTACCAAGCACGGTGGACCTCTATTCGATTATATTTTGGCTGATATCGGCCTTTCTTCAGAGCAACTTGTACGACCGGAGCGGGGATTTTCTTTTTTACAGGAAGGACCTCTCGACATGCGGATGGATCCGGACCGTCAACAAATCACTGCGGCATATCTGGTCAACAATTCAAGTGAACACGAATTGCTCAAAATATTACGTAATTATGGCGAAGGACGTTTTGCACGAAAAATCGTGGGCACGATCCTGGCTGTCAGGGAAACAAAACCTTTTGAAACCACTAGGGAGCTTGCTGAACTGGTGGGCAAGGTCATACCAAAACGGTTGCAAAAACAGGGCTTTAATCCAGCAACACTAACTTTTCAGGCACTGAGAATTGCTGTTAACAATGAATTACAGGAGCTTTCAGTGTTGTTGGAGCAAGTGCCGGCACGACTAAAACCAAATGGACGTTTGTCCATCATCACATTCCATTCACTGGAGGACCGCATCGTCAAGCACCAATTCCGAAAATGGGAAAATCCCTGCGTTTGCCCTACTGATTTACCTTACTGTATTTGCGGTGAAAAACCTTTGGGGCGAGTCCTGACCAGACGACCGGTGAAGACCTCAAAAAACGAAGTTGCCGATAATCCTCGCAGCCGCAGTGCTCATTTAAGGGTTTTTGCTCTTGACAAAACTGCCTCATGATTGAAATCAGCTGCGATGAAAACTGGGAAGACTTGATCAACAAGACCCGGCTCCAGAAAATATTAATTATTTTTTTAAAGCACTTATTTGATACTGAGCGCGGTATTTCTTTGTATCTCACAGATGATGGAGAAATTCAAAAATTAAATAAGGAATTCCGCGGCAAAGACTGCCCCACGGATATTTTGTCATGGGCTTATGATGACAATGATCTGGAAATGAATGGAGCACAAACGGGTGACTCGGCTTCTGGAAAGCTGGCAGGTGAATTGATAGTTTCCGCAGAACGTGTACGTCAGCAGGCCGTTGAAAACGGGTGGGATTTTGAAACAGAACTAATCCGGTTGTTGGCCCATGGCTGCGCGCACCTGGCCGGACTGGACCACGAAAGTTCCACAGAGGAGGCACGTGAAATGCTGGAACTAGAAATTGAGTTATTAAAGGAAGTCGATTTGACAAATATTTATTAACAATTCAGCTAAAATTTCACTTGTCATCCCTGACTTGATCCGGGTTCCAGATCACCAATCAGGTAGAGAACAATCTTTGTAGCAACACCTCTGGATTCCTATGTTCACAGGATTAACAATCGAGTGGGAAGTTATGGGAATGGAGCGGAAATAACATTCGATTGTGAATAACAAACATATGTTAACCTGACTTTTTAAGAAACTGCCACAAGTCCTTTAATCACGAATGTAGTGCAGCTGTTGAAATGCTTTCCGGAACTCTATCACTTCAGATCTCAGCTTTTTCGGTTTTTCCTGCTGGACGAGTACGCGGCAGAAAAAGCTAGCAACAGTTTCCATATTTTCCGGACGCATTCCCCAACGTGTAATTTCTTGAGTTCCCAGACGCATCGCATTGAAGTCTCCCAAAACCACAGGCAGAGGCAAAGCAATCCCACTGGTGAGGAGATTGGCTTTTTCCAGGAGCTTACAAGCAGTGTCACCGCCGCCGTAAGTCGCGGAAGGCAGGGCTACATGTTGTGAATTCGTAAAGCCTTTTCCGCTAACCTGAAACACTTCACATCCCCCAGCATGCAGGGACTCTGCAAGCGCTTTGGCGTTGGCGATGCACATTTTCGCATATTCCTGACCGTGGGTCAGCAAATCCAGCACGGCTATGACCATTGCAGCAACACGGCTGAGGTCGAAATTTGCCGTAAGTCCGGGAAAAGCAATTTTATCCAGGCGCTCTGCCAATTCAGCTGAATTTGTCAAAACCATTCCTGAGGGCGGACCTCCAAAACTTTTGTATGTCGAACCGGTAATTAAATCTGCACCTTCTTTGAGTGGTTGTTGAAATTCCCCGCCTGCAATCAAACCTCCCATGTGGGCCGCATCATAAAGAATCCACGCCCCAACTTCATCTGCCACCTTGCGAACTTCCTTTAGAGAATACGGAAACAAACACATACTTCCGGCCATAATAATTAGCTTAGGGCGTACCTTTTTTGCTTTCTGCAGCAAAGATTCCGTATCAACATCCATTTGAGAATAATCAAAAGGCACCTCGTGAATTTCCAGTCCGTAAAGCCCAGCAGCACCCTCGACATGATGGGTCACATGACCTGCAGCTGCATCCGAAAAAGCCATGATTTTGTCACCCGGTTTAGTTGTTGCCATGTAGGCACAGAGGTTTGCAATCGACCCGCTGGGCACTCGGTACTCCACATATTTAGCCTTGAACAATTGGCGCATGAGCGACATGAGTATGATTTCCAGCTGATCGGCGTGCTCCATTCCTTTGTTGTACTTCGCCCCAGGATAGCCCAAGCTGGTTCTGCTACCTATACTAGAAGAAAGCATTTTTGCGACTTTTGGATTGATCACATTCGTACCGGCATAGAGCACGATGCTTTGCTGATCCATCAATTGCTCGTGTGCTTCAATCAGACCAAATGCTTTCGACTCCAGTTCATCAAAAGACATTTCCTGATACCGGGCCACATGCTGCTGAATAAAAAGCTCCGTATCTTCCGGCACCCATGGGCGTAAATCATTAAGATTGTTCATTTTTTGTTTTTGTGAATTGATAATGTTCTACTGAAAAATGTTTGAGAAAAATTAAACATGTGTAATATATCTAGAATCCACTGTCTTGAGGTCGCAGTTTACAATCTCCAATTTGATAGTTCTTCGTTGTTAATTTCATGCATAAAATCAGTTGGAAACTGCTTAACATTTTTTCGAACATCTACTTTTAATCTCCTGGTTTCTAAATCATACAACTCCGCTAAGTCTTTATCCCGCAAAACTTTTTATTTCCGAATTAACGGGATTTTGCCCGAAATCTGCTCACTAGGGTATCATTTTATGTTTTGCATCACTCATCATTCAACAAAACTCTTTTTTTAACTGGGATTAAAATGTGCTCTAGGACACAGCCTATTCAAGCGAAGTATCAAGTTTTCATTGTGAAATGTCAAGGTTGTGGAGATTGGAAAAATGGAGAAAATGTTATGCTGAAATGGAAACGATGTCTATACTTCAATAAGATAAAAGTTAGAGACTGAACAGTGCCGCTTCATTGACAAAACTCTATTTCCCGGATTATTGGTTTTGAATTGTGATGTATTTTCAGTTGTGGTGGAATGAACTGGTTTAATTTTGCGACCGTATTTAATTTTCATAACCTGCTTCAAATGAACGTGAAAATATCAGCGGCCAGCGAAACTTCCATGGCCGGAAAATATTTTCATAACCATGATGAAATCCTAAAAAGTAAAATTGATTTTTGTTTCTCATGTTTGCAAATCTTGTCCTCTACCTTGTCGGGGAGCGGGAATCTATCATTTCAGCAATTTGTAAACTTCTGGATTACCGCTTTCGCGGGAATAAAGGTTTTTAACGGAACTGTCCGCCATAACCAAAAACTTACGTGCCTACATCTACAACTAAATTGTCTACAAAAAAGCCTCCGTGGCTGAAAGTTCCATTTCCGGGAGGAGAGCGTTATTCGTGGATCAAAAAAAATGCTACCAATCTCAAGCTGAGCACCGTTTGTGAAGAGGCAAATTGTCCAAATATCAGTGAATGCTGGAACGGCGGCACGGCAACTTTCATGTTGATGGGCGACACCTGCACACGCGGCTGTCGATTTTGTGCAGTTAAATCTGCAAAAAATCCTGAAGCCCTTGATGCAGATGAGCCGAGAAAATTGGCGGAAACACTTGAAAAAATGGATTTAAAATATGTGGTTTTGACAACTGTAGACCGTGACGATCTTCCTGATCAGGGTGCCTCTCACATTGCCCGTTGTATCCGGTCCACTCAGAGGGCATCTCCTGATCTCTTGATTGAAATGCTGATGCCTGATTTTCAGGGAAAAACAGAACTGATTCAGCAGATTATTGACGCACGTCCTGCAGTTTTGGCTCACAATCTCGAAACTGTCCGGAGCTTAACCGCAAAGGTCAGGGATGCACGTGCAAGTTATGATCAGTCGCTGGACGTTTTGCACTACCTCAAGTTGCGCTGTCCTGAAGGATTCACTAAATCTTCTTTGATGCTCGGTGTAGGCGAAAGTCCCGAAGAAACCTTGCAGGCCATGGAAGATCTGCGTGAAGTCGGAGTGGATTTTCTTACCATAGGTCAATATCTGCAGCCATCTGAAAAACATTTGAAAGTCGAAAAATTTTTGCCTCCGAAAGAGTTTGAAGAATTGGCGGAGCTGGGCAACAAAATGGGGTTTGAATATGTAGCTTCCGGGCCTTTGGTGCGCAGTTCATACAAAGCCGCTGAATTTTACATTGAACGAAAAATCCGGGGAAGCTCATGAGCCATCCAGACAAACTCACTCTAGCTCCGATTTCGACAATTTCCGGTAACGTTATTTTGCCGGGTTCTAAAAGTCTCTCCAACCGAATTTTGTTGTTGAGCATGCTCGCCGAAGGACAAACTGAAATTCAAAATCTGCTTGATAGTGATGACATTCGCCGTATGGTGGAAGCACTGGGAATGCTTGGAATTGAACTGGAAGAAAACCGTGCTGAAAATAGCATAACAGTTTCCGGAACAGCAGGTAAGATTCCGGTTGCAGAAGCCAGACTGATGCTGGGAAATGCTGGAACTGCAATAAGGCCTTTGACTGCAGCAATGACTTTGGGACACGGGCGTTATGTTCTCGATGGAGCACCACGCATGAGGGAGAGACCTATCATCGATTTGGTAAACGGCCTTTCGCAGCTCGGAGCAAATTTGCGCTGTTTGAACGATACAGATTGTCCACCTGTGGAAGTGATCGCTGACGGTCTTCCTGGGGGAATTACACGTTTGAGCGGAGCAATCAGCAGTCAATATTTGAGCGCAATTCTTTTGGCTGCACCGTATGCAAAAAAAGAGGTGCAGATTGAAATCACGGACAAACTGGTTTCTGCGCCATACGTGGAAATGACACTGCGTCTAATGGAGCGTTTTGGCGTTTCTGTGACTCACGATAACTTCCGGGTTTTTCATATTCCCCCTCAAACATACAGATCTCCCGGAGAAGTTTTTGTGGAAGGGGATGCTTCTTCAGCATCATATTTTCTGGCCGGTGCAGCAATCACAAAAGGAACAGTGACGGTTAAAGGGTGCGGAACAAACAGTTTACAGGGTGATGCGCGTTTTGCCGAAGTTCTGGAAAAAATGGGTGCCAAAGTTGAATGGAGCCAGCAGCAGGTTAGGTTGGCTGGGTCCTCCTTAAACGGAATTGATGTTGACATGAATCAAATGCCAGATGCAGCTATGACTTTGGCTGTTGCGTCTCTATTTGCTTCTGGACCAACTACTATCCGGAACATCTACAATTGGCGGGTTAAAGAAACGGAGAGGCTTCAAGCAGTTTCCACAGAATTACGCAAACTTGGTGCTGAAGTTGAGGAAGGGCACGATTATCTGGTGATTCAGCCGCCGGAGGAAATCCGAGAGACGGCAATCGACACCTATGATGATCACCGAATGGCGATGGCTTTTTCATTGGCAGCTTGCGGGAATTCGCCAGTAACCATTAATGAACCCGGATGTGTAAGCAAAACTTTTCCGGAATACTTTGAAGTGCTTTCAGGATTATGCATATAAAATAATAGTAACATTGCGGCAACTAGGGCCCATATTTTAGTACATCGTCTTTGTAGGTATTATTGCCTACATAGCCTCCTATTAAGTAGAGACGATTACCCATCACCCCACTTTCTATTCCGCTTCTATAAGTCTCATTGTCTTTAACCGCGACTTTTGTCCAAGCACTGCCATCACTGGAGCTCCATGAGTTAAGTGTTCCGCTACCTCCATTTCCGCCAGCAACCCATAATTCCCCGTCAAAAACTGAAGCCGGGGTGCCGCTTCCTGCCGACCACATAGTTCCTGAAGTGCTGGCTTGTGTCCAACTGGAAGCATTGTCGTTGCTTGAATACCAAACATCCTTGAGGGTGCTTCCATTGTTACCGCCCATTACCCATATTTTTTTATTGAAGGCCGTTGCTAAGTGTCCGTAACGCTTGGGCCAAGTTGCATTGTCTGTAATTTGAGTCCACGTTTTTCCATCACTGGAAGACCAGACATCATTCATATATGTAGTGCTGTTGTCAATACCGCCCAGCAGATACATTTTGTTGTTGAAAACTGAATGGGAGTGTTATGCCTTGGAATCCACGAAGCAGCACTGCTCACATGCCTCCAGGTTTTGCCGTAACTTGAACTCAAAACATCATTCAGTAAACTGGTTCCGTTGCTACCGCATCACATGACCGATAGCTTTCCGCCAAAAGCTATTGCTGCATGATTATTGCGTGCACTCCAATCTCCACTTGCACCAGCGTCTGTCCATGTTTTTCCATCACTGGAAGAATAAACCTTGCTAAAAACAGAGCTGCCGTTTCCACCTCCAATAATCCATATTTCCCAGAGTTAGTACACAACACGCGTGTCCGCTTCCTGTGGAGAGTTCAGCAGAACCTGCATAGATCCAAGAACATGCGGAAGAACAAACTGAGGCAGTGGTAAATCCATCAGAAGTATAGTCGCTTGCAAGTGCAAAGCCGAAATAATCTTTCACACTTGTAGTGATTTTACCCTATGTTTTAGCAGAGAATCTAGCTCTTGATTAGCAGTGCTGGAACCGGAAGTCATGGTGTATATTTTGCGCGAATTGTCCTAAAAAAAGACAGCTGGAACACAGGTGTTGAAGCCATCAACAGAAAGATGCATGATACTGCTGCAGCTTTCTTTTGTGGAAACTGTCACGTTTACAGGCTCAATAGATTTGCTGAATGTAATGGGAATTGTGCTCTTGACTGAAACTTCAGTGGTACCGTCTGCATTAGAAATAGCGGTCACTGTCGGAGCTCAGGTCTCTGCAGTAGCGGTAGTTGACTCTTCATCTTCGCTTGTAGAAGAACAAGAAAAGGCAAGAGCAAGAACAGACAGCAAGTTAGCAAATGCTATGGAGAAATTGCTTAATTTTCGTTCCACAAAACCTCCTTTTAGTTAGATTTAGAACGTAACTCCAATTCCCAGTTGAACCTGGGCGGTTGTTAAACTTATGTTAGTACTTTCATAGCTCACGTCCTTACCAGTTGCAGGTGACTTACCCATATATGAAGGAATTTTGGTACCACTATCATCTAATTTTGACTTTATAAAGTTCACACGATAGCCCAACAGCGTTTCAAAACCGGATCCGTGGTGTCCCAGGGCGAAAAACAAAGAATGTCCCCCGAGATAATTGTCGATCCAGAGCTTTTTTGTTTCTTTATCAGTATAAGCTACATACCTTTCCTGCTCTCCTCCAGTCAGAACTCCGGCACCCCACATGAATGAATAGTTTTCGCCTATTCCAAAAGCCAGATCAGCGAAATTTGTTTTGAGAGTTGTTGTCTCCTTGAGATTTGTACCTGTTTTTTCAAAATTAGTTGTAACTGTGGTGTAACCAAGACCGATACTTTTTAACAAAAAATATATACTACCGCCGCTTGATGTATTGGTATATATAGGTGTGGAAGATTCATTTGTGGCAGTTAAGATAGAGTGGTCTTTTTTTGCTTCACTTACAGGTGCGAGCAGACGAATACGGATCAAATCAGAACGACCACAAGCTCCAAGAAGAGTTGTGAATAAAAGAATCAGGGTTAAGAAGCGTAAGACTGACATAATTTCCTGAACTGGCTAAGACTGCCCCTCAAGAAACAACCAAGGTTGTTTGCTCCTGGCTTTTTGTTCATAATCTTCAATTATATCCTCAAACTGCAAGGTCCAGCCAATATCGTCCAAACCTTCGAGTAGACAGTTTTTTGCAAATGAATCAACCTTGAAAGAGAACTTTTTGCCTTCAGGAGTACTTACAGTCTGCTGGGGAAGATCGACTGTCAGCAGACAACCTTCGTTGGCTTCAACCTCATCAAACAAGGCCTGTACTTCCTCTGCTTGAAGCTCTACTGCCAAGATTCCGTTTTTCCTGCAATTGTTGAAAAAAATGTCTGCAAAACTGGACGAAATTATGCACTTAAAA
>ERZ651768.3332-NODE-3332-length-10785-cov-1.630276_pt1 | contig 10785 bp, 9 predicted proteins | sample MGYA00514754_ERZ651768 | MGnify/ENA metagenome assembly ERZ651768 | reverse complement strand
AGACTTCTTAAATACCCCGGTTTTTTTCCAATAAATTCTCACGCATTATATGATTTAGAATTGGCTTTATTTATTAGTTATTTTTTATATATTTTAACATGCCAAAATTTTTGCGCGTCGATGGTGAACCATGTTGCAAACTGTAACTGGGCGCTTGACGTTACAAACGTCTAATTTTGCTTCTCTCTAAGCGCTCCACCTTCCCGTCTTGCTCAAATACCCTCAAACAATCTCACATCCCTATCCGCTCCGCCAGAGAGTGCTTCTAGCGCTTTTTGATAGGCTTCACTTTCATAGGCTGCCATGGCAGCATCAAAGCTATCAAATTCAATCAAAACAGTCCTTTGGGCGATACCGTTCTCTTTAGCCACAACCCTGCAGTCACCTCCAGCCAGAAACCTCCCGCCGGCCGCCATAATTGCAGGTCCTGCCAGCTCTAGATAAGCAGCTCGCTTGCCCGGGTCGGCTTCACTTCTGTGGGCGCTAATCATGTACCCTTTCGGCAATTCTGATCTCCTTACGAGTAGAAAAATTTATGCATTTATCTCATCGGCGGAAGTTTGACAGATAACGTCGGGCAAGGGGAGTCTGGGTTAAGACAATTATCAGCGAGCTATCAATGCTACCACTCTTTCCTGTTAAGCGTGTTTGGTCCTATCGCCAAAACTTAACGCCGTCGAAATGGCTGGGGCGGCAGGGATCGAACCTGCGATCACGGGATCAAAACCCGGTGCCTTACCACTTGGCTACGCCCCAATTCGACGTGGCGCAATATAGGCATCAGAGGTTGGGGAAACAACGCCCTTGATGGGCAAATATAGCTATTTTGCGGTATCACCGACCTCCCGCACCTGACGTTCAGGCCACGCAATAATGACACCGTAGCAGGACAGGGCGGCGATGCCCCACGCCAGGGTCGTTGACGGTGCGAATGACGCCAGGAGCCCAGGCACCCCCGCCAAGCTAAGATAGACGGGTAAACCCCAGCGCCAAGGTAACCGCCGATGGAGGAGATGATGCAAATGGTTCTGGTCTGAGGAGAAGGGTGAATGACCCCGAAATACCCGCAGCGCCATGACACGCAAACAATCTATTACCGGAATTAGAAACCACAAGATGACTAGATCGGCTGGTAGCGCCGCGAAAGCGGTGTCGTAAACATAAATAGCCAGAAGCGCTATAATGCAACTGAGAGAATAGCTGCCTGAATCACCTAAGAATAAGAAGCCTCGCAAATTGAAGGCCAACGCTATAACCAGCGTAGCGCAAAGGGCCAGCAGAACGAGATTCATGTGATCCGGCGCAAAAAGAAGCAACTCCGCGCACCAGAAAAGGCAGAGGCCCATGACAACGCCATTCTTGCCATCGGCCATATTCACAGAGTTTTGCAGACCTACGATGCATACAGCAGTGAAACCAAGTGCAAACTGTTCCAGGAACAATGCCTGATCCCAAAAACTGAAGCGGAGGAATGTCACCTGCAATGCCGGGGCAACCTCTAGAGCCACTAATGCTAACAACAAGGAAAGCAGCAACCGATATGTCGGGCGAATGGGCTTTCGATCATCCGAAAGGCCCAACAACAGACAAGCCAGCCCGGCGCCGGCCACGACCAAATATAACGGTAGGAACAAGCTGGTCATCGCAAGGTATACCAGTACGGCCAAAGTGGGCACTCCAATCGCTAGGCCACCGATCTGTGGCGTAGCAACCGGGTGAATTTTTCTCTTGCCATCGGGAAAATCCAGCACCCGAAGACGGGCTCCAATCTGTCGGGCAAAGACCGAGATCAACGTGCTAACACCGGCGGCCAAGGCAACCACCACCAGTCCCGTCACACCGCCAACCGCCTCAGTGCCCCATCCTTCGATAGTACCCTCCTTCACATTGACGAGTCCTCTGGGACAGCGTAGTAAATGCTTTGGTCAGGTCACATTAGTAATTCGAAGCTACGTGGCCCAGCCTATCCGAATGTATGCCCGATTGACGCTGGTGACCAGTCCTAGAAACCCTGTAAACCTGGGCTTGTTCGGAACATTGATCGGATAAACCAAATCCGTGTTGAGGTCAATTCTGGCGGGTTGGAGCGAATAAATTATGACGGTTCTGGTAACCGGCGCGGCCGGGTTCATTGGCTACCACGCCGCCCTGCGTCTGTTGTCTCAAGGGGAGCAGGTGGTCGGAATAGACAACATGAACCCCTATTATTCACCGACCCTGAAGGACGATCGCCTGCGCGGTTTGCTTGATCATCAGAATTTCACCTTTCATCAAATCGACATCGCAGATCGAATTGCGATGGACGAGGCCGTGGCCGGCCTGAAACTGACGTCCATTATTCATCTGGCGGCTCAGGCGGGCGTACGACACTCCTTGAAGAACCCGTTCGCTTATGTCGAGGCGAACTTGGTCGGCCACATGGTCATCCTGGAAATAGCGCGGCACCAGGACAACCTGGAGCACCTGATTTACGCTTCCTCGTCGTCGGTGTATGGCGGCAATTCCAAGATTCCGTTTTCAGAGGAGGATACGGTCGATCACCCAGTCTCACTCTATGCAGCAACAAAGAAGTCCGATGAATTGATATCACGGTCCTACTCCCATTTGTACGGCATACCTCAGACCGGTTTGCGTTTTTTTACGGTATACGGCCCCTGGGGCCGGCCGGACATGGCCTTATGGCTGTTCACAGAGGCAATTTTGGCGGGGCGACCGATACGGGTCTTCAACCACGGTGAAATGCGGCGTGACTTTACCTATGTTGATGACATCGTCACCGGAGTTCTTGCGGCCCGGGATCGACCCCCAAAAATTGACGCTGCAAGCGGTCCGCCGCATCGCATCTATAACATCGGCAACAACCACCCTGAACAGCTTTTGCGGTTCATTGAAGTCATCGAAAATTCCTTAGGCAAAAAGGCGGAACGCATCCTTGAGCCGATGCAGCCCGGCGATGTCAAGGAAACCTATGCAGATTTGACTGCGATTCGACGGGATCTGGGATTTCAGCCCACCACGACCATCGACGATGGTATACCGCGCTTTACATCCTGGTATCGGGACTACCATAACATCTGATCCCAACACATGAGCGGAAATTCGGAGGCACAGGGACGTATTGAACGGCCGGGCTGAGGCATGTTCTGAACTATCGCTGGTAGGAATTTTGCCGATCCAGAACGCCAGTGTCGTAAATTGGGTATCCCGTGAAATTAAAATGGGGCCGGTTCCAGCCTCTCGCGGTTTTGGCAGCCCCGTCCCTCATATTCCTGGTGCTCCGTTGGCGCAACGCGCTTCCGATTTACAGGTCAAATTACCGAATGCGCAATTCATTCGCTTCGCTAGGAACTGAGATTGCAAGACCTTACCAAGGTTGCCAATGGGCTGGGCAAACATTATTTAAGGCGACTGATATGTAAAGTAAGGGCTATTTTTGTGACAGATATGAAATCTTCTGGGGCGTCAATGCAATTCGCATCTCGGCATAACGCCGAACAGATAGAAGAAGGCTTTGATCTCGCTCCAAAATTTGATGCGACCGGACTAATCCCTGTGGTGACTTCAGATGCGCGCACTGGCGAGATGCTGATGCACGGCTATATGAACGAGGAAGCGCTGCGCCGTACCATCGAAACCGGTGAGGCCCATTACTACAGCCGCAGCCGCCAGGTCCTTTGGCATAAGGGCGAGACGTCGGGCCTAGTCCAAAATGTGGTGGAAATGCGAATTGATGACGATCAGGATTCGGTCTGGCTTCGGGTGGATGTAACCGGCGGCGCGTCCTGCCATGTAGGCTATCGATCTTGTTTTTACCGCTCCATACCTATTGGCCCAATGGAGAACAATGCAGCCCCACGCCTGAAGTTTGAGGAAACGGAAAAAGTTTTCGACCCCAAAGTCGTCTATGGTGACGCACCTAATCCCACAAAATTATAGAGATTTGAGATTAATCCAATAGCGGCAATAAGGTGATAATTTGCGACTAGGGTAGAAGAGTATCTTTTCCTCCATATATTTCTGCGGATGAATTGGGATTACTCGGCATCCAACTTCAAGAAACAATCGATGGTCGGTAAGAGGACCGCCTCATCCTAGATTTTGAAGAAGAAACCGAAAATTGACGGACGTCGACGGCTCCACATCTCGATCTCGGGTAAATTTCCGCTGAATGGTCAAGCCGAATCCGATGCATTCATCCAGATATTGAATTCCGGCCCTGGAATGAATTTGGCTTTCGTCACCACTCAAATCGCGCCGGCTCTCGACCGTAGCAATCCAGCGCCGGTCGATTTTCCAACGTAGGGTATTGTAAAGTTCCTCGCGGGCGTCTAGTTCGTCCACGGTCTGTTCCCTCTCCAACGCTACATAGGAAGTGTTCAATTTTAGAAATTCCGGTCCGATAGAAAAATAGATCTCGTTGCGGCGCAGGGAAAATTTGTTGCGATCCAGGCGCAGGCGGTAATTCAAATCTAAAAACCGCGATGGCGCAACGGTCAACGCCATGACATAGTCGGATCGATGGTCATCCAGGCCGGTCCTGGGAGCGAAAGTATCATCATCCCTGACCCTAAATACCTGACCCACTGTGATACTTGAGTATCCACCCGAGATGCCGTGGGCTGAAGCCTTCAAGCCGATGTTCGCGCGAGGTCCGCTTTCAACCCGATCATGGCCGGGGAAGCGGTTCAGACTGAACAGATTAGTATCGTCGAATTCCAAACTGCGGCTGTCTTCATTTGGAATTTCCTTGGGATTGCCCCCATACGGTGCAAAGATCAACTGAACTACTGGCTCCACAACCTGGCGGACGGTGCCCTCCCGTCGCACAAAGGGAAAACGCCAATCTAAAGCCAGGACCGGCCACAAACGGGACTCGATCCTATTGTCGCTTGTATCGCCGTCAACCTTGCCCGCCAAGGCGAAGCCATTGAGATGGTAGAAGTCAACTCCAAGGTTAGCCGTCAGGGCGTAAATGCTACCCAGGTCATCCATATAAGGGATTTGCAAATTTCCATCCAGGCTCAACCGCCGGCTGTCAAAACCGTCCCGGCGGTATAGAGATACCGCCGAGGCATCGAATTGTACGCGGCCAGGAAGTCGTTCTGAGTTCAAACTGGCCGAATATTCTAGCAAGGGCGCGACCAACGGCGTGGTTCCAGGATTATCGTCTACTTCCAATCCTTGGAAGGCAAAGACTGACGCAGCGGCGAAATTCCGGCTCCCAAAACCCTCGGCGAAGAGGGAGGAGGTCAGTGTATCTTCGCCGTTGAAATCGTATCTGCTGAGGTAGGTATCGTCCGTCGACCGCGACAGATCGAATCCCCATCTCCATGTCTGGTCGATATCGAAACGGCCTAAAGCATCAACATGACCGCGTATTTCCTTCTCGCTTAGGCGTTCGTTGTTGTCGTTCCGTTTGTCCGTATAGGTCAGACTGACCTCACCGTGATAGCCACCCAACTCCGTCAGGGCCCTATATTCACCAACCAAGACGAGTTCCTGCTCGGACGTGATGATAGGAGAGAATGTCAAGTCGCGCTCGCGATCAATGGCCCAAAAATAGGGGATCTGCACCGTAGAACCCAATTCCGAAGAGGAACCCAACTTTGGCGCGAGAAAGCCGCTCTTACGTTGGGTCAAGGGATCAACGTGGCGGAAGTAGGGTGTATAAGCAATGGGAATACCAAAAACTTCCAGGGTAGCGTGCCTGTATTCGACCTCGTGCAAGTTTCTGTAATGAAAAACCTTGACTGCCTTCAACTGCCACAAAGGCGCCCTGGATGGGTCGTCCTCACATAATTCGCAAGGCGAATAGACCGCTCGATTCATTTCCAGTTGATTTTCGTTATGCAGGCGGGCTTCATTAGCGGCGAAGCGAGAATTATCGGTCAGCAGAATACGGATACTTTTAATAAAGCCCTTAGTCAAATCGTCCGACAATCGCATATGTTCCGCGAAAATGACCTCGCCGTTAGGCTCTAGCAGGGTAAGGTTGCCGCTAGCCGTGACCACGCCGTCCCGTTGGTTGTAGTTGACGCGATCCGCCAACAAGACCCGTCCCTCGCTAGAAATTTCCACATCGCCAATGGCCGTCACGTAACCCAATTTTTTGTCATAGGTCATTTGATCGGCAGACAACAAGAATGGCGCCTCGCCAATTTCCTGCGACCAGGCCGGTCCAACAACGGCGCACCAAAGAACTGACAATACAAGGATGCGGCCGAGCCGTGCCATGAACTCAGCCATCCTCTAGATGCAGCAGTAGGGACAGCCCCAGTAAGGTACAAATCCCCGTTGGCGTCCAGGCCGCTAGAACCACAGGTAGATTGCCAGCAATACCAAAGGCATGCACAACGTCTGAAACCAAATAAAGTAAGAAACCCGTCATCACGCCCGCAGCCAACAACAGACTGGCACCCCCCCGTCGAGTCAGACGCAAGGAAAATGTCGCTGCCAATAGGATCATGGCAGCCAACAAAAAGGGCGTCGATAACACGTTATGCCAATACAGGCGATGACGGGTAGCCGAAAATCCAGCCATTTCTAATGTCTGTATAAAATTGGGAAGCGACCAGAATGATAGGGTCTGGGGCGAGGCGAATCCTTCTTGGATCTGCTCCAAGGTCAACGAGGTCTTCAATTCGTACTCTTTCGTGCGGACGGCGGGGCCATCCGTACGGGTCAGCAAGGCGTCCGTGAGACGCCAACGCCCGGCTAGCAGCACAGCACCGGCTGCATCGATGCGGCCGACAAACCTGTCCCGCCCCTTGTACATGAAAACGATCACATCTCGTAGCTCTGTCCCGGCCGAGGAAACATGGCGTGCGTGGATTACCGACTGACCGAATTGGTCCGCCTGACGCAACCATAACCCCGTTGCCGAAACCGCCAACAGGCTTTGCCGCCCCTCCAGAAATCGGCCTTCCAATTGCTCGTATCGGGCAGACATGATGGCAGCCAGAGGATTGAACAAAGTTACCATGAACGTGCCCAGCAATAGGGCGATGACCAGAGCAGGGGTCAGAAACTGCCATACGGAAACACCGGCGGCTCTGGCGACAATCAATTCGTGGCTGCGAGTCAGGCGCGAAAACGTGACTATAGCGCCGAACAAAGTGGCCAGGGGCAAAACCTTTTGGGTAAGGGCGGGCAAATTCAGCACTGCCATGCCTAACACCAAGCCAAAACTCGCCGCCTCCCGGCCCGAGGCCCGGCGCAGCAACTCAACAACATCAACCAGAAAGATCAAGGCCATCAGGATAACTAGAACAAAGCCTATACCCATCAGAAATTGCCGGCCCAGATAGAGCGAAAACGTAGGTGAGAGACGCATCAGAGGGGTTCCAGGCTACCAGGCGCCATGGAGCCGGGCCGGTGGGACCGGAAGCGTCCACGCACCAGGGCATAGAGACAGACAGCCATGGTTAGAAATTCATTCAAATATAATAGCGAAATCAAGGTAGGAGCCTTTGCCGAAAGACCTACCAGTCCCAGGCCCGCCGCACGCACCACGACGACACAACCGATGGCCATCACAATCCGAAGGCGCCGGCCCCGGCGATTAAACTCGCCGGCCAAGACCGCCGCCAAAGCTATCATGGTAAATGTCAGGCTATACAACGGCGCGGCCAAACGATCGTGTCCTTCTGCCCGCATGCGCCCGGCATTCGCCAGATCATCCGCGCCGGTGCCGGGCCAGAACAACTCACGCAGGTACCGCTCGCCTGGCTCGAGCCACCTGTCGCCATCCTGCTGCACGAATTGGCGGAGATCAAGTACATAGCGATCAAACTGCAGCAACGATAATTGCCCCGCCCCATGGTCGATTTCCTGGCGATTCCCGTTGACCATGATAAAACGTGGCCCAGCATCGGTGCGAACTATTACCCCCTTTTCGGCAATCATCGTCACGGGGCGGTTCTTTACGCGACTGTCATGCACCAGAATGCCCAGCATCTCGCCACCCGACTGCCGGGCCCGGATATAGACCGTCAGACTATCGCCGATAGTATTGAACGTGCCTTCCTGCAGCAGCACGTACGATAAATCGTTCCGTAGCGATGACTTCATATCCTTGAAAGCCCGCTGCCCCGTTGGCATCAAATATAGGGAGAGAAAATAGCCTACAATGGTGACGCCCAGTGCAAACACAATCGCCGGACGCGCCAGAGAAAAATTTCCCAGCCCCGACGTTCGCATGACGACAATCTCGCTGTCCCCATCCAGGTTATTGTAGACATATAGAACTGCGGCAAAAAGCGCGATAGGTAGAATTATGTTCAACACGCCGGGGAGAACTAGCAGGGTCAATTGCGCAAAGTAGGATGCTGAAAGACCTTTGTTGATGATCAGATCAACAAAGCGCAGGGATTGCATCAACCAGATCACCCCAGTCAGCGACAACAGGAAGAAAACAAAGGGACCGACCAGTTGCCTGAGGATATATTTTTGCAGTCTTCGCACGAATTGCACCATATAGCGCTGGCGGTCGTAAAAACAGAAACAAGGTCGCTAATGGCCGAGAGCAGCTGAGTAATTAACTCGTCAAAAGCGACATTCTAACAAGAACGACCATGCTGCCTTTTGGGGTAACAACGAGGTCCAGCCTCCGGTCTTAAGTGATAAGTAGTATTTTGTAATCCCTATGTCCAATCCGCCTTTGCCCGTGCAGCACCATTACTTTATCAATAAGATCCAGAGAGCATAACGTTTCGACAGTCGATCATTGACCTTCCTAAGGGGACATTCATGAAGACCATCATCACCGAACCGAAAATACCTAACTCCGGCGCCCTCGTCATCGGAGTTTTGAAAGGCGGCGTCTTTTTATCTACTGGCAAGAAGTTGGACAAGGCCTCGAACGGCGCCCTTTCAAAAGCGATCAAGGGCTCCCGCTTCATGGGAGATAACGGGCAGTTTCTGGATGTGATTGCCCCAGCGGGGATTGGCGCCGACCGGGTGCTTATGGCCGGCCTTGGCGAGGCCAAAGAAGTCAAGCAGGGTACCTTGGAGAATGTGGGTGGTGCGGCCCTCCAGCGGCTATCCGGCAGTGGCGTCAAATCGATCACGATCGCCTGCGATCCGGTCAAGGGCGCTAAAATAGACATCGGCCTAGGTGCGGCCAGTCTGGCCTATGGCACGCATCTAGCCAGCTATCGTTTTGATAAATACCGCACCACCTTGAAAGCTAAGGACAAACCCTCGGTCACCACCGTGACCGTGCAGGTCAAGGGCGCGGCTGCGGCACGTAAGGCATTTAAGCCCTTGGGCGCCGTGGCCGATGGCGTCTTCATGACCCGGAACCTAGTCAGCGAACCGGCCAATACCCTGTACCCCGAAAGCATGGCCAAGGAATGCCAGACACTAAGAAAGCTGGGCGTCAAGGTAGAAATTTTGAACGAGGCTCGCATGACCAAACTGGGCATGGGCGCCCTGTTGGGTGTCGGTCAGGGCAGCCGACGGGAGAGCCAACTGGTGGTCATGCGCTGGCAGGGTGCCGGCGCGCGCGCCAAACCCCTAGCCTTTGTCGGCAAGGGAGTCACCTTTGATACAGGCGGTATTTCCCTTAAACCTGGCCCGGGGATGGACATGATGAAATGGGACATGGGCGGTGCCGGCGCAGTGATCGGCTTGATGAAGGCCCTGTCCGGTCGCAAGGCCAAGGCCAATGTGGTCGGCGTGGTCGGGCTGGTGGAAAACATGCCCGACGGCAATGCGCAACGGCCGGGCGATATCGTAACCTCCATGTCCGGCCAGACCATTGAAATCCTGAACACGGACGCCGAAGGCCGCTTGGTTTTGGCTGATGCCCTTTGGTACACCCAGGACCGCTTCAAGCCGCAGTTCATGGTCAACTTGGCTACCCTGACCGGGGCAATCATAATTTCCCTAGGGCATGAGCATGCGGGCATGTTCTCCAACAACGACGAACTGTGCCAGCAGCTGTTAGAAGCCGGCGCCGAGGTGGACGAAAAGGTCTGGCGCATGCCGCTGAACGATGCCTATGACAAGAAACTCAATTGCGCCATCGCAGATATGAAGAATATTGGAGGTCGGGACGCGGGCTCCATCACCGCAGCGCAGTTCCTGCAACGTTACATTAACAAGGTGCCCTGGGCACATCTGGATATCGCTGGCACCGCCTGGGCTGACGACAGCAAACCCACTGTGCCAAAGGGTGCCACAGGCTGGGGCGTGCGTTTATTGGACCGCCTAGTCAACAACCACTACGAACGAAAATAGCGGGAGTGATGCCTGAAGTCGGGTTTTACCATCTGCTCCATATGCCCCTGGAACGCGCTTTGCCAAAACTGTTGGAAAAGGCGTTGGAAAGCGGTCACCGGGCCATCGTGCTGACGGGTTCAAAAGAGCGGGTGGAAGAATTAAATTCGGCCTTGTGGACCTACGAAGAACGCTCCTGGCTGCCGCACGGCAGCGCCAGCGATGGTTCACCTGAAGCCCAACCGATATATCTGACGGCGGAGGAGGAAAACCCCAACGGTGCCGATGTTTTGGTAACCGTGGACGGTCGGGCACCAACGAATACCCAAGGCTTTGCCCGCATCATCGACATGTTCGACGGTCACAACAAAGACGTAGTTGGGGCCGCTCGAAAGCGCTGGCAAGCCTATAAGGATCAAGGATTTAGCCTGACCTATTGGCAACAAACCGAGGCGGGGGGTTGGGAAAAAGCGCTAAAGACCTGTGGCACCTTTGAAAAGTTCCAGTTTTTTTAAAGGAACAACTGCAACATCAACAGATTTTAGTATTCCGGGCATCTCTGAT
>ERZ651768.3331-NODE-3331-length-10786-cov-2.733402_pt1 | contig 10786 bp, 10 predicted proteins | sample MGYA00514754_ERZ651768 | MGnify/ENA metagenome assembly ERZ651768 | reverse complement strand
TGGTGATCCAGCCGGTGATCCTGCCGGTGATCCAGCTGCTGCCGCTGATACTGCTGCTCCGGTTGATTTTTCTGCCGCGGATGGTGCAGCTGCAGAAGATGCCGGTGATCCAGCTGGTGCTGACGGAGGCATCCCTGACTCCGGTGCTCTTGGTGATGCCCTTGGTGGCGACCCCGGAGATATCGGTGGAGATTTAGACGTGGGAGGCGATTTTGCTGCTGATGCCGCTATCGGTGGAGCACTCGACGCCGCAGCAGAACAAGGTGGTGCACCTGCCGGTGATCCTGCTGCTGCAGGTGACCCAGCGGCCGACGCTGCTCTTGTTGACGTTGATCCAGCCGCTGACGAAGTCGATGATGTTGATGATGGTGGCGGGTTAGGCTAACCGCAGACCAGTAAGTAGATTTAACCCCACCCAAACTTGAAAGTTTGGGTGGGGTTTTTCTTTCCGTTATCTATTTCATTTAAGAGCTTATACTACTTCAAAAAGGCCTGCAGCACCCATACCTCCGCCAACACACATGGTCACGACCACGTATTTGGCGCCTCGCCGTTTACCTTCAATCAGTATATGTCCGGTCATTCTGTTTCCACTCATACCGTAGGGATGGCCAATGGAGATTGCTCCGCCATTAACATTATATTTATCTGGGTCTATACCTAACTTATCCCGGCAATACAAAGCTTGAACAGCGAATGCTTCATTCAGCTCCCACAAATCAATATCATCGATAGTCAAGCCGTTTCTCTCTAGTAATCGGGGTACGGCAAAAACTGGGCCGATACCCATTTCATCTGGCTCACAACCATGAACAGAAAGCCCCCGGAATATTCCCATGGGTTGGAGACCCTTCCGTTCTGCTAATTTCCGATCCATGACTACGCATGCTGAAGCACCGTCAGAGAGTTGGCTGGCATTACCGGGCGTTATGGAGCCATTCTCAATTACCGGGTTCAGTCCAGAAAGATCCTCAGGATTGGTACTAGGACGGTTGCATTCATCTCTCACCAATGTCACTTCTTTTTCACTCACCTCGCCGGTGTCTCTATTCTTGACCTTCATGACTGTACTTAAGGATACAATTTCGTCGTCAAAACGACCCGCCTGCTGAGCTGCAGCTGTCCGCTGCTGAGAAGTCAAAGCATATTCATCCTGGACTTCTCTACTAACATTATATCTGTTAGCAACCGTCTCGGCCGTATCAAGCATTACCATGTAAATTTCCGGCTTCGCCTTTTGAACCTCCGGTTCCTCGACGACTGTCGCTTCCTGATGGTTAGTCGGTATCATACTTATTGATTCGACCCCTGCAGCAACAATTATCGGTACTTTATCCATGACAACCCGTTGTGCGGCAATTGCTATAGTCTGCAACCCTGAAGAGCAAAAGCGATTAACGGTAGCGGCACCCGCTGTGACAGGAATTCCAGCTCTAATTGAGGCGTGGCGCGCGACGTTTTGACCCTGGGCCCCTTCCGGAAAACCGCACCCCATCCAGACATCCTCCACTTCTCCCGGTTCAATCCCAGCACGATCCAATGCATTTTCAATTACGTGACCCGCCATTGTGATAGGTGAGGTATTGTTGAAGCTACCCCGATAGGCTTTGCCTATTGGTGTGCGGGCAGTGGAAACGACAACAGCTTCGGACATTGCATTTTCTCCTTGATGTACAAACCTGGATTTAACAGATGTCGATTACTGACATTGACTTTGAATACCTTATCGGTAGGTTTCATCCAATAACAAACTTTCTACGGCTCAACAGGGGTCGTAACAGAAAGTGGTAATCTGTTAGGTTTAGATATTGGGAGGTATTAATGAAACACATTAAAAGAGCAATGCTTACGGCGTTGGCAATCACTACCTTGTTAGGGCTTAATACTATTAGCTCGATAGATCTGGCTCACGCAAAAGAGCTAAAAATGGCAACATTTATGTCGCCCAAACATCCGATCAACACAGGAGCTTTGCCCTACTTGGCAAAAAATGTTGCGACAGAAACAGGCGGATCGTTAACCCTTAAACTTTATCCCAGCGGCCAATTAGGGAAGGGGCCTAAGGCACAATTTAAACGCGTAATAGAAAATGTGGCAGAGATTACATTCGGAATACAGGGTTATACACCAAAAATATTTCCTCGCACCATGGTTGTAGGTCAACCTGGAGTTGGAAACTCATCTCAAGAAGTTACAGAGAAAATTTGGAAAGTTTACGATAAGTTTCTCACACCTGAATATACAAAAGTCAAAGTATTAGCTCTTTTTTCAAATTGGCCTCCGGTTATTATTACTCGAAAAAAAGCTATTTCCAAATTGGCTGATATCAAGGACTTAAAAATTCGAGCGCCATCGGCAAGCAATATACCCCAGCTTAAAGCTTGGGGTGCAGTAGGTGTCTATATGCCTGTATCAAAAATTTACAATGCATTGCAAACAGGCGTGCTTGATGGTGTATATATTTCTCCTGGTGCATTGTATGCTCCTTGGCGCCTATCCGAACCAGGTGAGTTTGTAGCTGCCGGAATGAATGGGCCTACATCATTGTTTTTTATAGCTATGAACAAACAGGTCTGGGATGGCCTATCAAAAAAACATCAAGCAGCCGTAAACAAGTATTCTGGACTTAAATACAGTAGATTTGTCGCAAATTACTGGGGTACCCGTGACGCGAAACAGCTAGCTATTGCAAAGAACCAAAACAAGGGTGTCAAATTTACTCAAATTTCGAAAGAGGCTGTCGTCGCTTTCGACAAGGCAACTGCTAAGTCAGTCCAGGGTTTTCTTTCTAAAAAGGAAAAAGAAGGCATACCGGCTCGAGCAATTTACAAAGCTGTTACTCAATAAGGGAAGCACATAAGTTCATACCCGGTTAAGAAATTTTGTCAGAAAAGATCCAGGGTAGAGACGACACGCTCAAACACGTTGACCGTGTCGTCCGATCTGTTGCCTTGTTTGCGGGTGGGGTAACACTAACTGGCCTAGCTTTAGTAATTGTCATCGCAGTGATATTTCGTTACGTATTCAACTCCCCAATATTCGGAGCTGACGATTTTAACCAAATGCTTTTAGTTTCAACTGTGGCTTTTAGTATTGCTCATAGTGGACGGACAGGTGGTCAGGTGGTGGTTGAAATCCTATCGATTGTTTCAGGTCCATCTTTCACCCGCTGGACAGACATATTTGTGAAATTTCTTGGTGCTTTAATGATGGGCTTCCTGGTTTGGATGCTTATTGATAGCGGCATTAATGCGGCTAAATATGGTGAAGTAACAAGCTCTCTAGAAATTACACTACAGCCATTCTTTTGGATTCTTGCCTTTGGAATGGCTCTCTACGGAATTGTACTACTAGTCGAGATGTACGTTTTGTTGCGAGGCCATTCCTTGAATCAGTTAACACACTCAACAAACGGCAAGTAAAAGGGGGGGGAAAGTTGTCAGAATCTGCCATCGGTTTTGTAGGTCTCTTTGCTCTTTTTGCATTGTTGTTCCTGCGAGTTCCAGTGGCGATGGCAATGCTGGTAGTTGGCTTTTTTGGAACAGTAGTAATGAACGGTTATTCGGCGGCATTAAGTGCTTTAGGCACTGAGGCTTTTGAAATTTCTGTTACGTTACCGCTAACAGTCATTCCCCTGTTCGTACTGATGGGCAACCTAGCTGGCGTCTCTGGTATGAGCCGCGACCTATTTAACGCTGCCTATCGCTGGGTAGGTCACTGGCGAGGGGGGTTGGCATCGGCTACCATAGTTGGGTGTGCTGGATTCGCAGCATTAAGTGGCTCGTCGATTGCATCAGCGGTAACAATGGGTCGGGTAGCTCTACCGGAAATGAAGCGATTTAAATATGGCGATAGTTTGGCAACCGGCGCCGTAGCAGCCGGGGGAACATTAGGAATTCTAATTCCGCCGTCAACGGGGCTAATTATTTACGCTATCCTCACCGAAGAATCAATTGGCCGACTTTTCATGGCTGGTGTAATTCCTGGCATATTACTGACTTGCTTGTTTTTGATTGCAATAGCCATAGTAACCCGACTAAAGCCTGAGCTGGGTCCGGTAGGACCAATTAGTACCATGAAAGAGAAGTGGGAGTCCTTGAGACGATCCATAACAATAGTGGGCATCGTTTTAGCCACAATTGGAGGCATTTACCTAGGAGTATTTACACCAGTTGAAGCTGCCGGTGTTGGCGCAATACTTACATTTCTTGTAGCTCTTTTTCGCAAATCCCTAGATAAAGAAAAAATAACATTCGTTATTCTGCAGTCGCTTCAGACTACAGCTACTGTTTTTATGATTTTAATAGGGGCACACGTTTTTATTCCTTTTATGGCTTTAACCCACCTTCCAGCTGATATGGTCTCTTTTCTCATCAACCTGGATGTTGGAAAGACAGGAATTATAATTCTAATTATAGCCGCCTACATATTTCTTGGAACCTTCCTTGAGGGTCTTGCAATGCTAGTTCTGACCCTCCCAGTCGTCTTTGAAGTGGTTACTCAGTTGGAGATGAGCCCCATTTGGTTTGGGATCGTTGTCGTCATTGTTGTGGAAATGGGTCTGATAAGTCCTCCTGTGGGGGTAAACGTATTTGTCGTAAAAAGTGTCGCTCAGGAAGTACCCATGGGCACAATTTTCCGCGGAATTTGGCCCTTTTGGTTTGCTATGGGTATTTGCTTGATTATCCTTGTTGCCTTCCCAGGTATCGCTACCTTTTTACCTGATACAATGTATGATTAGAGTTCCGCACAGATTTGCCGGTTAATCAAAACTAAACCCCGCGATCTCTTGAAGCGACAACAATGGCTATGATAACTAATGATGCTCCTACTAGCTGTATTACTGAAAGCACCTGACATTAATCCTCTATCGATTCTCTTCTAAGAGCCAAACATGGTATTGGGTAAAAACAATGCGATCTGCGGGAATGCAACGAGGAAAGCGAGGCAAACGCCCATTGCCAACCAGAATGGCCAAATGCCTCTAAAAATGGTGCCCATAGGCACATCCTTTGCGACACTTTTGACCACAAAGACGTTGACCCCCACCGGCGGAGAAATCAGACCCATTTCCAACACAATCACCACCACAACGCCAAACCAGATCGGATCTAATCCCAATTCGATGATCACTGGAAATACAATGTGTAGTGTCAGGACCAGCATGGCTAGGCCCTCAAGGAAGGTGCCGAGAGCAATATATTTGCCAATTCCAAAAGTTGACTTTGGTCACCTTATGGTTAGGTTTTAGGAAATAAATATGCTTTTTCATGCATAATCAAAAATTCGAATAGGTTTAATCTAATAAATCACAACACAGGGAGATACCTATGAGGCGGATTAATAGAAAACTCAACATTTTTATAGCTGTAGCCGTAATTTTGGTCACTTATTCAGGTTCTGGTGGTTCAACTCTTTTTGCCAAGGAACTTAAGCTGGCTCACTTTATGCCACCAATGCACCACCTGCATAAAAACATGTTTGTGCCGTTGGCAAAGGATCTTTCCGCGGCAACGAATGGCAATCTAACAATCAAGATTTTCCCCTCCGGTGCCCTTGGCAAAGGCCCCGTCCAACAATACAAACGGGCCCTTCAGGGAGTTGCGGATATAGTTTTCGTAATTCAAGCCTATACGGCGAGTATCTTTCCTAAGACCATGATTGCCGGTAAGGCAGGATTAGGAAATACTGGTGAGGAAGTAACACGCCGCCTTTGGAAGGTATATCATCAACATTTGGCGGATGAATATACAAAAACGAAGCTTCTGGCCATATGGGGAATTTATCCGGCAGCACTGATGAGCCGTAAAAAGCCAATTCGCACGTTGGCGGATGTCAAAGGAATGAAAATTCGTATTTCCTCTGCGGCAGATATTGCTCAAATTAAGGCGTGGGGTGCTGTTGGCATCATGATGCCAGTAACAAAAACCTACAATGCCCTGCAGAATGGGGTCATCGACGGAATTCAGATTGCGCCGGTTGCCTTATATCGACCATGGAATTTCAATGAACCTGCTGATTACGTAACACAGGGCATCAATGGCCCATCCTCGATAATGTCTGTAATGATGCACAAGAAAAGCTGGGATGGTCTCAGTAAATCGGAGCAGAGCACACTTGATAAACTGATGGGTAAAGATGCGAGTATCAAAATTGCCCGTTCTTGGGGCCAAGATGACGTCAAGGCACTAAAGGCTGCTGCTGATGGGAAAGGGATTAAGTTAATCAGTCTCTCTCCGGCCGAAGCTGCCCCTTTCAATAAGCTGACAGATAAAGCCAATAAAGAGGAATTGGCTAAATTGGATAAAAAGGGGATTGCCGCTACCAAGATCTTCAATGCAATGCTGAACTAGTAGCCTGAATTCTCCTCGAGTTTTGGTCCAAGGTATTGGCCGTTAAATCGGAACCTGCCCGAAACGTAACCCACGCGATTGATCTAATCGATCGTGTGGTTCGTTTCGTTGCATTCTGGATCGGCGGCATATTTTTGCTAGCGCTAACAGTAATAACGGTAATTGATGTTACCTTGCGATCGGCATTTAATTCTCCGATTTTTGGCGGTCAAGATATCGCCCAACTATTCATGATCATGGTTGTATGCTGCTCCATCGCCTACAGCGGTCGTTCTGGCGGACAAGTTGCCGTTGAACTATTTGATAGTTTCGGAAGCAAACGGAGCATGCAGTGGATTGGCATCACAATAAAGCTGACAAGCGCAGCCATGCTCGGAGTTCTCAGTTGGCACCTTGTGATCAGCGGCTTAGATGCTCACGAGTTTGGTGAAGCCACTTTAACATTAGAAATTTCATTCGGTCCTTTTTTCGTGATTTTAGCTGCTGGTATCGCACTCTATCTGCTCGTATTGGTGGCAGAGGTCTATTTGCTGATACAGGGACGCAGCACTAAATACGAGAGCGAATAGAACTCGGAGCATAATTCGATGTCGGCGACAGCAATCGGCTCTATTGGACTGGCTTTCCTATTCATATTTCTCATACTGCGCATGCCTGTTGCTATCGCAATGCTAATCGTAGGGTTTGTAGGCACTTGGATTATGAATGGCACGACACCTGCGCTTACGAGCCTAAGCGGTGAAGCATTTGAGATCGTATCCTTCTTCGAATTATCCGTTGTCCCTCTTTTTGTACTCATGGGAAACCTTGCAGGTGTCTCCGGTATGAGCAGGGATCTCTACAACGCTGCCTATAAATGGTTTGGTCATTTTAGAGGAGGCCTCGCATCAGCGACGATTGTGGGATGTGCAGGTTTTGCAGCCATGAGCGGATCCTCAATCGCTGCAGCGGTCACGATGGGAAGGGTCGCATTACCCGAAATGAAGCGTTTTAATTACGGTGACTCACTTGCAACCGGTGCCGTTGCAGCGGGGGGTACGCTAGGAATTCTTATACCGCCTTCAACTGGAATGATTATATACGCGATACTAACTGAACAATCTATCGGTAAGCTATTTATAGCAGGTGTCATTCCGGGTCTGTTACTTACGGGCTTATTTTTGGTAGCAATTTACATTGTAACAACGCTTAAACCTGAACTTGGACCTGCTGGTCCAAAAACCGCTTTATCTGAGAAAATTGGGTCCCTCAAGAATGCCGGGACGATCATATTCGTCGTCTCTATTACCATTGGTGGTATATATTTTGGCTGGTTTACCCCTGTGGAAGCAGCCGGTGTAGGCGCATTCCTGACCCTAGCCATTGCATTAATAAGGAAAGAACTTAGCTGGGAGAATACCAAGTTTGTCGTATATCAAACACTCCGAACTACTGCTACTGTATTTATGATTTTAATAGGTGCACATGTGTTTATCCCGTTCATGGCACTGACAGAAATTCCTGCCGACCTTGTCTCTTTTCTTACAAGCCTAAATGTGGGTGATCTTGGAGTACTGATTATCATACTCCTAACATACGTTGTGTTGGGTACATTTTTGGAAGGTTTGGCAATGCTGGTACTTACCTTACCGATTGTCTACCCGCTAATTATGGAACTTGGATTAAGCCCCATCTGGTTCGGCGTGGTAGTCGTGATAGTGCTAGAAATGGGGCTCATTAGTCCACCAGTTGGCGTCAACGTATTTGTGGTCAGAGGCATTGCACCAGATGTTCCAATGAATACTATATTTCGAGGAATTTGGCCCTTCTGGTTTGCAATGGGCCTATGCCTTGCGATCCTGGTAGCGTTGCCTGAATTGGCACTATTCCTGCCTAATACCATGTTTGATTAGCGTAAAATTCAGACATTCTCATTAGCTTCAGAGGAATTTTTCACCAATTCCGCAAGTAAAATCGCTGCAATGACAACTCCGGCACCAACTAATTGTAAAGGCTCCAACACTTGATCCAACAATAATGCACCAAGGGCGATACTTGAAACAGGCTCAAAATTCATGAGTAAACTCGTCCGGATTGCACCAATCTTGGCGAGCCCAACAAACATGCCTATCATTGAAAAGGAAAAAAACACACACGATCCAATAAAGGCAGCAATACCTTCAAATGATACTGGCAACGCCATGCCTTCAGCATTCACGTCCATCAGGAAAAATAAAAGAGCCGCTGAAGACATCATGTGGAGGCTGATGGGACGGGAGTCTTGCCCATCAACAAGATTATTATTTATCAACAACAAAACGGTAAATACTACTGCTGCTCCAATTGCCAAGGTAATACCAAATGAGTTGATATTCCCCCCTATATCCAGTGCCAAACCCAACCCGATGAAGGCCGTTATCAGACAGACCACAATCCTATAAGTTAGACGCTCCTGACCGATTGCCCAAGAACCTAAGCTAGTGAGAATAGGGTAGAGATAAAAAGTAAGCACTGCCAACGCAACCGGAAGGTACAGCAGTGAACTCATGAGCCAATATGAGTATAAGGCAACCAAACCCCCCATACCAATTGCGGCCCACCTAACCCTAACCGGCAAAACCATCGATAACCGCCAGACCTTCAGAATTACAAAAACAGAAATAGCGGCTAGTGCTGTCCTCCAGGTCAGTAGAGAGAGGGGCGTGGCACCGTGGTCGAATGCTATTTTTGCGAGTGTAGAATTAGTCGCAAAACTGATAGCTACGAAGATAACCAAGATCACGCCAGGTAAACTGGTCAAAGAACGGGTATTTGGGGTCATATGGTACTAAATCTATGTCGCCAATTCTGGCATCCAGCCAAGTGTCTTCTCAGTCCGCTTTGAGGGAACATACTCAGCACCAAGCCAACCTTTCCACCCCATTTTATCAATGGCATCGAACAAATTAGGAAAGTTAATCTCTCCAGTTCCAGGCTCGTGACGGCCCGGGGTATCCGCAAATTGAATATGACCGATCTGATCTAAATTATCCCGGATGGTATTCACAAGATTTCCTTCCATGATTTGCATGTGGTAGACATCATATTGTATTGCGAGGTTCTTGTGTCCAGCACGTTCTATGATCTCAACGGCAGCGGCCGTCGAATTCAACAAAAACCCAGGTCGGTCGATAATGTTTACAGCTTCTGTTAAGACCTTCGTACCTATATTCTCGAAAGCCTCCGCGGCATAGTAGAGGTTTGACGCCAACACATCCAGACACTGCCTCCTCTCAAATTTTTCCAGAGAGGGCGTTCCTGCTAAAACATTAACAGAGGTCGGTTTTAAACTATCCGCATATTTATAGGCTTCTTCCACCGAAACCTTGAATTGTTCTTCTCTGCCGGGATGAGCAGCGATGCCAGGTCCACCAGTAGTAAGGTCGCCAGCTCCAATATTGATTAGGGTGATTTCAACCCCAGCGCTTTCCTTTGCTGCCAATACCTTTGTCAATGGAAATTCGTAAGGAAACTGGATCTCTACGGCACTGAAACCGTATTTCTTGGCAACTTTAAACCTGTCTAGAAAATCATATTCAGTAAACATGGTTGAGATATTGACAGAAAATCGAGGCAAATTAAGTCTTCCTTAGTCGTCGTTCACTGTCCATCTGAGTTGTCGTTGTACTGGAAAAAAGCGGAGCTCAAACCTTTCGCATATCAAACCCCAGATACCTTGTGGCGCCTTGAGCATAATTAAAACCGCCGTCGAACCTAATAGTATAAGATACCATGAGCCGTAATCGGCTAAAGGTTCTCGTAACAGGAAGTAAATAATTGTTCCGATAATTGGACCTTCAATAGTCCCTATACCCCCGATTACAACGATAAAAATGACGGTGGTGGTCCAGTTAATATCAAAGGCCGCCGCAGGACTTATTCTGAGTTTTGTGAGGAATATGAGAGCTCCAATAGCAGCCGTACCGAAAGCCGCAAAAATATATACCATTAATTTTGCACGGAAGTTATCAACCCCTAAACTACGAGAAGCTTCTTCTGAATCTCTAATAGCCGTCAACGCTAAGCCATGGCGTGATCGAAGAAGTAAATATATTACAACAATAACGGCGACTACGACAGCTAATGCTACCCAGTAAATGGTGGCTTCACGAACTGAGCGGCTAGAAGCGATAGACCTGACGACGGATACGGGCAAGCTGGCACCAGAACCGCCGCCCAAAACAATAATCTGGGCGAAGATTAGCATAAAAACTTCCGCCACAACCCAGGTGCCGATGGCAAAATAGTGTCCCCTCAGTCGAAATACCAGAAAGGCGACCGGCAAGGAAATTAGAGCCCCAAGAATTCCGGCAAGAGGAATTGTCCAAACAGCTCCAACACCTACATGGATGGAAAAAACAAATAGCATATAACCACCGAAACCAAGAAATGCCTGTTGCCCAACAGAAACCAAC
>ERZ651768.3329-NODE-3329-length-10790-cov-5.008214_pt1 | contig 10790 bp, 7 predicted proteins | sample MGYA00514754_ERZ651768 | MGnify/ENA metagenome assembly ERZ651768 | reverse complement strand
CCAGGACCTTTTTGTCTTCTTCTTCGGGGACAAACTCAATCTGGCCTTTTTCTTTTTCTGTATGAAACCCTTCTGAACAAACCGTTCGAAAACCCAGGAATGAAGTGCAATAGCTTTTTAAAAAGGAAATTCGCCGCCAAGCCGCAATATGTTTGAAGTGAGTGATGAAACTTCCGCCCCTCGCTATTTTGTATTCCAGGCCTTGGGAAGATCCGTTGGAAAATTTTTTGTCCTGCGTGTCCTGCACCCATTCGAAAACGTTACCAAAGAGGTCCCTGATTCCTCCAGCATTTTCATTCTCCGGAAAATGATCGACCGGTAGGGTGTCCAAGACTCCGGTTTCTTCAATATTGCAGAACTCGACAATCCGGTCCTCATCCCAGAAAAAATGCTCGGGTGGTAACTTGCCGAAGTTGCTGGCGACATATTCCCATTCCTTTTCACTCGGTAACCGAATTGTCTGCCCCGTCAGCTCGCTTTTCCATTTGCAATAGGCCTGAGCATCATTCCAAGAGACCTGGGTTACAGGGTGATTATGTTTTCCGTATAAGGAGTCGGGTTGACCATCGGGGCAAAGCCAGTAAGCGTTTTTAACCGGTCCCAGACTGGGATTGGAAAAAGAGGACCGGATGGAAGAATCCCCGGTACCTTGCAAAGCCAGACTGCCACTTTGATAAACGATGGCATCAATTATAGTTTCCGCCTCGGTTTTGTAATTGGTCTCGTTGATAAAGCGAAAAAATTCGATGTTGGTAACCGGATATTTCTTTATCAGGAAAGGTTTCTCAATCTGGATCTGCTTGTGGGGCGCTGAATCTTTGGAGCGAGGGTGGCCCATTAAGAGACTTCCTTCGGGAACACGCACCCACTCATCCCATTTTTCACTGAATTTGTACAGGCAATCCATGATATGGGGACTATTTTCGCTGGAGGTGACCAGCCCCAAACGGAGGCGGATGGCCAGGGGCCATTCGGCCTCGGCCAGGGCACCGCCAAACCCCAGGACCTTTTTGTCTTCTTCTTCGGGGACAAACTCAATCTGGCCTTTTTCTTTTTCTGTATGAAACCCTTCTGAAATTTCCTCAAAGGCTTTGCCCAGGCTGGTTAGCTTGTTTTCGTAGTGAGACAGGTTGTGCATCAACTCCGCTTTTCTGGCTTCATCTTCTTCGTTCATGGAGTTCTTAACTTCAGCCAGTTCCTGCACGAATTTCTGATATTCCTCCACGCGTTTTCTCAGGTCATCTTCCATGGAGTCAACCATCGACTCCTTGTGCTTGAGTCTTTCCCGCATTTCTTTTTCTGCGGAAAGGGTTTCTTCGGTAATAAATTTTTCCTTTTCTTTCAGGTTTGAGGTCAGGCGCGCCGCCTCTTCTTCCATGGGAGCCATTCGTTTCTTGAAAACTTCATAATCAGAACTTTGCGAATTCAGGATATTGGAATAGGTTATATTAAAATCATTGAGAAAGTTTTTTACTTCTTCTTGATGCTGGGCGACATCGGCTTTGATAAGTTGGATATCCTGAAGTTCCTGCATGGCTTCAGCTTCAGCTTCAGATATCTGTTCTCGTACTTGTTTCTCTTCGGCCATTTGTTGTTGCTGGAGAGCCAGTATTTTCTGTTCTTCCTTCAGCAATTTTTCCTCTTTCTCATCAATGGCCATCTCTTTTTCTATTTGTTCTACTTCCAGGGAGTTTTTAAACTCTTCGAATTCCTCGTTCATGAGTTTAAGTTCCTGGGATTCCCTTTCCAATAAAACTTTTTCTTTATTTCGCTGGCGCTTTTGTTGTTCAAGGAGGGCCTTGGTTTGTTCTGCAACCTTTTTGGTTTCCTTTTCGAATGCTTCTTCCAGTTCCCGGGTTTTTTTCTGGATTTCCTGTTCTACTTTTAAAGGATCTTCTTCCATCGCCTTTAATAGTTTTCTCTTTCTTTTTAAAAGACCGTCCTGAATTTCCGCGGCGGTTTTGATCTGGTCCACGGCGAACTCGCCTCCCTGAATGCCGCTTAATTCTTTCAGGAGACTCGCTTTTTCAACACCATTTTCTTTCTCATGTTTGTTAAGGATTTTTTGTTTTCGCGCGAATTCTTTCTCCCGTTTTTCCAGTTCTGCCAAGCGCTTTTTCGTTTGTTCATCGGTCTTTCTTTGCGCTTCAAGAGCCAGTCCCTGCTCTTGGATTCTCAGCCTTTCGTTTTCACGGCCCAGGCGTTCTTCATCTTCTTCAAACTCTTCCAACCGACGAATATGATATTCCGACTTTCTCTGGTATTCCTGCTCCAGTTCCTCTTTCCGCTTTTCAAACTCCTTTTTCAGCCTGAGCTTGAAGGTTGTCTTTTCGGTTTCCAGTGATTTTGAGAGTTTAACGAGTAGCTGGTTTTTTTTAGCCTGTTGCTGGGAAACTTTTTTGATTTGCAACTGTTTTGCTTTTGATGATTTATAGTCCTGCTCCTTACGTTTGTGAAGGGTCTTCTCTTCTGCAAACATTTTTTCCATCAAATCCGCCATCTCATCGAACTTCGCCCTGAATATCTGATCCCTTCGTGAAAAGTCTGTATCCAACTTGGAGCGTGATGCTTCATGTTCCGTTAAAAGACTACTTCTTTCGTTTCTCAGGGTCTCCAGTTCCTCTCGGGTTTCCTCCAGTTCCTGGCGAAATCTGGCCGTTTCTTTTTCGGATTGCTCCTTTGATTGTTCAATATGTTTTTGCTCTTCTTCGCGCAGTTTTTGCAGGCGTATGCGAAACTCGGAATTTTCTTGTTCAAGGCGGACCTTGTTTTCCTCCAGCTCTTTTTCTTTCGCAAGAATCTCCCGCATTTTGATATTGGTTTGTTCTTCCTTTTCTTTTAAGCGTTCGAGCTGTTGTTCGAACTCCCGTTTCAGTTCGTCCGGGAGATTAAAGGTGATTTCAGATTCCTTGAATTTTCTTGCCTGCGGCGTTGCCTCAACGGGTGAAACGGGTGTGGATTGCGGGCTTTCCACGACCTGGATAAACGTATAGTCCGAACCCAAGATCAGTTCTGCGGGATTTCCCTGGCTAGAAATGATGTCGAACAGTTCACGGTTAAGTTTTTCCCGTAGGGAATTCAGCCAGGTCAGACGTTGCTCCTGGCTTTCGGGAAGTAAAACAGAAGATTTTTCCAGTTCCTTCAATATTTCGAGGGGATCTATGGGAGCCCTGCCTTCAGGGTTTTTCCCCGGAGCGTAAAAAGACTGGATCGTTTGAAATAAGGCCACGGCCTCTGGATCCCCCAACCGGGAATAGTGATCCGCAAGCAATTGGATATCTTTCAGGCTGAAATTTTTCCGGGCCATGATGGATTGCTGGTTTAGGGGGTTGTTTTTTTAGACTCTTTCTAACTAAACGGTGAAATCAAGTTAAAACCTTACCCTCGTATTATATCAACCTATATTTCCCAATTAGAAGGATATTTTTCATATTAAATATGGCAGGAGAATGCTTCAAAGGAATATCAAACACTTGACCCTGAACCCTTTTAAAGAGAGCTTCAGCTGGAATAAGCCCATCAGATGTGCCGATATATTGCTGTTCGGTTGGTCGAGGTTGCCGTTCCCAGAAAATCATTTGAAGCCTTCTTGAAAAGGATTGATTTCTCTAAAATATCCATTCCAGAAAGCCTTTATTTCCGCCTGAAAGAATCCGCCAGCCTTTATAATCACTCAGTTGGAAAAAAATCTTGATGAGTTGGGGCAGTTGGGAGAGGAAGGTATGAACCTGGAAAAGGTTCTTAAGGCCTATGTTAAAAATTATGATATGGACGAGGTGCTTAATATTTTAAACCAGATGGATAACCTGAAATAACCTACCAAGCCCACCAACCTCGATTCGCTCAGCCAAATACCTTTGAATCGGCCAAACATAAAAATGTTATCAGCCTCACCCTCAGGCAAAATTAGGGATAGAATTCGCCAGGGTTCCTCATCTTTCTTCGTATTAATAGCTGTTGTCACCTAATTAGCTTCATTGCTCCGAATTTTAGACAACCAGTCCTGAATATGGGTCGTTGAGTTTTCCCCGATCAAACTAAAATGGGGGAACAAAGTGTTGCCGTCAGGCTGTTTTCAACTTTCCGTGCTTGATTTCCGGGATGAGCATCAGGGTCGCCAAGAGCATCATTGCGCAGGACAATATGCCGATATTTTGGGCCCCGATTAAACCAACCGCCCAGTAGCCAATCATTGGGCCCAAGGTGCCGCGGATGCCTGTCAAGCTGACATGCACCGACATGTAGGCGCCGGTTTTTCCGGGTGGGGCGTATTTGGTGACCCACAGGTTCCAGGCAATGCTTCCCCCCGCAAAAGCAACCCCTATCAAAGCGGAGCCTGCTCCGATGACCCAGGGATTGGAGGTGATGAAAAACAGCAGAACGCCGGCGGCAAAAGACAGATTCAGGATCATCCGAAGAATCACGAAGTTCATTTTATCAAACAGCCTTGCCCAGAATGGAATGAGAAGCATGCGCATTGTTTCGGGAATGACCGTAATAATCATAGCTACAAAAATGGCCGATCCTTCAATACCCCATTGCGATGAGGTGACATAATCCACTCGCAAAGGGAGGGTCCATAAATTGGCAAATCCCATAATGAACCAGGTCAGTAAAACATAGCCGAAGGAACGGTCCTGCCAGGCGTATTTCATATTCCCAAAAGGATTTTCATGTGGACTCTTATCCACCTGTTTAGACGGCATACAATAAATGGCTACAGCTTTGGAAAAGGCGCAGAAACCCAGAAAGGTAAAGATCAGCGGGTAATACTCGATGTCCTTTTCAAGGATGGAAGACCCGATAAACCCGGATAGGGCGGCCACCCCCACCGACAAGAGTAAAGATTTCGAGAAGAATGCCGCGCGGCGGTCCAGGGGATAATTGTCCCCATAAATATCAGTGATGAAGGGAAGGAGGGCGCTACGGCAAATGTATGCGGTTATTACAAAAAACGCGAACAGATACATGGACGCAGTCCAGGCGGAAATTAGAAGGCAGGCTCCCGTAATCATTGAGGGAAGAGCCCCCCATGTCGATTTTCCCCAGTTGGTGGCGGAGGCGTAATGTAATAAAAGCATGGAAAGGAACATTCCCATAAAGGGAGCGGCGGCGATCAGAGATTTAGTGATTTGCCCCGCATTGAAATACCGGATGGCTATAAACAGGCAGAAGGTTTGAGCGCCGGAAGAAAGCACTCCTTCAAATCCTCCCCGCCATAAATCACATTTATAGGTTTTCTGCGTGATTTCATCAGAAGTCAGAGGAGAACGGTTCTGTTGGAATTCTAAAGTCACAAGATTAAAAAAATTCAAACCGGAAATTGCGGTTCGGTGTGCATACCGGCCGCTGATTGAAGGACTCGTAATACCTTAACGCTTCGATATTAACTCCGCACTCTTTAGCCAATTCACCCCGTGTCATGGTATTCATTTATTACTCCTTATAATGAACTTACACCCTGTACCATAGTACAGGATCAAGACTTAATCCTAATATTTACTACTCACCATTTCCCTCGTACTTGAACATCATGGAAGGTAGAATATCCAATATGTTTTTTGTCTTTAACTTAGGTGTCTCATGATCTTTGGCGACTCTAAAGCGCCTTGTGCTGAACTGGTGGTGATTGGGGATGAAGTAATCAGCGGCTTGATTCTGGACCGAAACTCACAATATTTGGGAGAGCGGATTCATGCGTTGGGAATAGAGGTTTCTCGTATAACTACTGTGGGTGACTCGGCTTCTGTCATTGAGGATTGCGTAAAACTTGCTCTGCAACGTTCGGAATGGGTTGTTATGACTGGAGGTTTGGGAGCTACGCATGACGACATCACCAAATCCGTTCTGCTCAAAGTGTTTGAGTGCGGTTTGAAAAAAGAAGCCAAAGTAGCCGGAATGCTGGAAGCAATGTTCCAGGCTCGCGGCCGGGAAGTTCCTGCAAGCGTGAGAAGTCAGTGTCAGGTGCCTGAGAAAGCGGAAATCCTCTATAACAAAAAAGGAACCGCTCCCGGATTTAAGATGCTGAAGGGAAAAAGTATTTTGTTTTCCCTGCCGGGTGTTCCCTTGGAGATGCAATATTTGTTTGAAAAATATGTTGCTCCAGAAATGGCCGGGCACGGGAATAAAGTTTTCCTGCACCGTTTGATAAAAACCACAGGACTTACCGAAGCGGACTTGTGGACAAAAGTGGGACCGTTAGAAGCATTACAGGAAAAAGCGGCGATAGCTTCTTTGCCTTCACATCTGGGTGTTCGGATTCGCATTTCTGTGTTGGCAGAGTCCAAACAGGAAGGGGAGCAGCGTCTGGATGAGGGGGAACGTTTCCTGGCGGAACGCTTATCCCGTTACATTTATGGGAAGGATGAAGAGACGCTTGAGGAGAAGGTCGGCGATTTGTTGAGGGAAAAATCATTGACTCTGGCTACTGCCGAGTCTTGCACCGGGGGGTTGATCGGGCATCGCCTGACACAGGTCTCAGGCAGTTCCGATTATTATAAGGAAGGGTTTGTGGTATACAGCAACGAAGCCAAAATGGATCGTCTGGGAGTGGAACCGCAGTTGATTGAAAAGTTTGGCGCGGTGAGTGAGCCGGTAGCCCAGGCCATGGCTCAAGGGGTTTGCCGGGTGACCGGAGCCGACATAGGGGTTTCTGTAACAGGAATTGCCGGGCCTTCTGGAGGCAGTGATCTCAAATCTGTTGGCTTGACCTATATCGCAGTGCATGACCGGTCTGGCACGCATTGCAGGAAATTTGTCTTCACACATGACCGAGGCCGAAACAAAGAGCGCGCGGCGCAGGCCGCTTTGAATCTGGTGCGATTAAGAATCCAGGGAGAACCAGGAGCCTAGAAAGAAAATGGAGACTTGCCCACATTGCGAAAAAGAGATTGCTTTGCCAGCCCCGGTTTGTCCGCATTGCCAGAAGTCGCTTCAACCTAATTACCCAAGCTTGGGTCCGAAGGTGTTCATGGTGATATGGGTTTTTTTTGTGGCACTGGTGGTGGTAATGGTGGTTACCATATTGGGCCGCTAGAAATTCTAAAACCTAACGAATATGTTTGAACGGCAGGATGAGAAGGACTCCGGCAATGAACCCTCCGATGTGGGCGAACCAAGCCGTTCCACCTGCGCCGGTTGATACGCTGTTCCAAATTTGCAGGCCAATCCAGATGAGTAGTAAAATGATGGCTGGAATTCGCGCGATGGTCCAGAAAAACCCGAGAAAGATAAAGGTTTTAATTCGGGCGAAAGGGAACAATATCAGATAAGCCCCGAGTATTCCTGATATTGCGCCACTGGCCCCAACCATGGGGACTTGTGAGTTCATGTCGGTAACGATATGCCCCAGCGCTGCGATAGTCCCACAGACAAAATAAAACAGGATGAAGCGAAATTTGCCTAGAACATCCTCAACATTGTTACCAAAAATCCAGAGATATAGCATGTTACCTCCCAGATGCCCGATTCCCGCATGGATAAACATGGAAGTATAAATGGCCGGATAAGCGCTAACAGGACTGTGAACAAGTTGGTAGGGAATGAGGGCGTAGTTTTCATAAAGCACGCTAGGGTGGACAGGAAGGTTGACCCCATAAACAAACACGATGAGGTTCAGTACCAAAAAAAGGAGTGTGAAGACCGGGAAGTTTTTTGTGGGATTTTCGCCTTTTAACGGAATCATCGGTGAGGGCTTTGGCGGGCAATATGATAGTATCGAATTAAGACACTACGATAATAACAGGTTTACCATACTCCTTAAATTAAAACAGGAAAAGGTTCCAGCAAATGGCTGAACATATATATCATCGATCGTCTGGTTGTTATTCATGAGTGGCGCGGAAGAACTGGTTCCTGGTTTTGATGGGGAAAAGGTTCCTCTAGCCCCGGAACGTCCGGAAGAATCCATTGAATGGGTTGTAGATACCTATAGGAAGCACCAGTTGAAAAGGGTTTCCCATTGGCTGTATGAAACTTTGCCCAAAGGGAAGAGAAGCAAAACCCTTATTCCGGTGGTCTTGCTGGATGTCAATCCGGTCCTGCACCGGCAAAGCCTGCTTGAACAGGTGTTTCCCGCACCAAGAATCATTAATGAAGATTTGCTTGACGTCAATCTGTTGAAGATCATGCTGGACGCCGAATCGGGAATGGGCAAAACCACTTTCCTGAAATGTTATCTGGAAACGCTTCTCCAGAAGCCCGCTCATAAGATCTATTCCCTTCCGGTGTATTTCCATTTAGGGAACCTGCAGGAAGGGAGCAGGTTTGACCAGTTCCGTAACGGGGTAAACCGTGAAATTATCGATGTGGTTCTGCTTGAACAGGAAGACAATCCGGATTTGATTTTGGATGAAGGACTCCTTGAGAGCACGGTTAACTCCATCTTCAACTACAGCAAGTGCATGCTCCTGTTAGACGGATTTGACCAACTTCATACTCAGGACCGTTTCCAGTTTTTTATGGAATCGTTTCTGGAGGATAACGCCTTTCGCAGCAATTTTGTTCTGCTTGCCAGCCATGGATTCAACTTTGGTTCTTTATCCACCGACGCAGTTATTAAGCGTGGAGAGAGCGCTGCATTTCAAATGGCTTTCCAGAAAATTGATCCAAGGGATAGTTCTGCTTATCTGGGAGAAGCCTCCAAAAATTTAAAGATCAAAGACCTGGCTCTATACACCCCGGAACTTTTGAAAGTACCCATTTTATTGGGCATGATTCGTGAACTTTCCGAAAACGAAATCCTCGAGGGGTTGAAGAACAGGATGGAGATTTATTCCGCCTGGTTCCGTTTTAAACTGAAATCGACCAATCCTTCTGCGGATGAAAATTGGGTGGAAAACTGCCTCGACCAACTTTCCGAAATTTCTTACCAATTAATGGTGGAAGGGCGACAACAACGTTTTCTTGATGTGGAGCCGGGTTACGAAAAACCTATCTTAGAAGGAAAGGCAGTCCTTTTGCGGGAAGGAAGTGTTGCGCCCTGGTGGGAAGGAATTTTGCAACAGACGAATCAACGCTGGGAGTATCGCCATCCATCGTTTCAGGAGTTTCTGGCAGGTCGGTATTTACAGAATAGCAATTCCTGGAGGGAAATTGTCCGGAAAAACTGTGGGGATGAGAAATGGCACGAGGCCATAAAGATCATGGCCGGAGGTGTTTCCGGAAAAGAGCTGTTCGATATTTTAATTGAGGAAGGGGAGGTGATGCTAGCGGGAAACTCGCTGGCCGAGGTGGGCTACCTGCCGAAGGGGCAAGACCTGCTGATAAGGCAATTGTTGAAATACCAGTGCAAGGAAACTCTTCCTCAGTTTTCCCAGTGCCGGAAGGTGCGTGTCCAAGAGGTGATTCAGTGTAACGAAACCGGATACCTGGAAAACTTGCTGGGCCGTTTATTAAAAAGAGAGCACCGAGATAGTCGAATTTTATTCAGCGTGTTTGAACTAATTATTGCGAAGCATGGACTCGATTTTCACCGATTGCTGGAAACGTTTGATTTTGAACCTCTGAAGAAACTGGACGAGTTTAAGGAGTTTTTTAATGAGGTTGCGAAGCTGGAAAAGGAGGGTAGAGCAACCCTTAAAAAATTCGGGGAAATGGCCACGGTTCCTGAAGGGAAATTTATTTATCAGGATGAGGTGGATGAGGAGGATCAGGTTATCCTGAAAGAATTTTCGATCATGAAATTTCCGGTTACCAATGCCTTGTATCAGCAGTTCGATCCGCAACACCAGAACAGGTTTCCTAAATATTCTTTTGATGGCGATCAGCCTGTTATTGGCATCAACTATTATGAGGCGGTTATTTTTGCCCTCTGGATAGGATTGAGACTGCCCACTGAGCAGGAATGGGAAAAGGCGGCCCGGGGAACAGATGGCAAGACTTATCCCTGGGGAGAGCCAATGGGCTATGAAAAAGGGTTTGCAAATACCTGTGACTTTATGGCGTGCAAGACAAACCCGGTCCTGGAATTGGATCAGGGCATGTCTCCCTATGGATGCTACGATATGGCAGGCAACGTCTGGGAATGGTGTATGCAGAAAAATGCCTCCATGCATTCCACTCAGAGGATTGTGCGTGGCGGATCGTGGATGAATTATCTAGTGCATGCCAAATGTGTCTTCAGAAATTCCTTTGACCCCTCCGAGCGGCATTTGGCCGTGGGGCTGAGATGTGTCGAAGCTCCTCAATTTACCGAAATTGAAAGAGACGATATCGATGACCTGTAAATCTTTTTTTCCGTAAAAAAAGAATAAAAATAGTAAAGAATTCATAATATAGACGATAAGAGAGAAATAGCGGATGAAGACCATAAGAAGTTGAATTTGGTCAGGTTTTTCTTTACAATAACCAGTTAAATTCTGTTATCAAGCTATAATTTGCAATGGGTTTGCCTCTGTTCAGGGGGGTAGGTTCGGGTCTATTGAAGTCCGGATTTGAGGCCGTTTATCAGTGGATCGATGCGTTTTGTCTGGGTTTTTGAAGTTTTGGGCAAATAGAACCCAGAATGGATCTAAAAATTTTTAGTATAATTCCCAATTTGGGGAAATCTTTTTAAATAGAAAATTCCTCCATTTCTTTTTCTTTAAAAACAGAAGAAAAATTTTTATCGTGAATTCTATAATAGGCTAAGGGAGTATTTATATAATGAAAATAATATGATTTTGATAGTTTTAAAAAGAAATCGAAATCTCCAATAATTGAGAATCTTTCATCGAACATTTTTGGTAAATTATTTATTATATTTCTTCTAAAGATTGTAGTTATAATTCCTACATTATAATCATCTAATA
>ERZ651768.3328-NODE-3328-length-10791-cov-6.205525_pt1 | contig 10791 bp, 8 predicted proteins | sample MGYA00514754_ERZ651768 | MGnify/ENA metagenome assembly ERZ651768 | reverse complement strand
TTTCCAGAATGTGGAAGCCTCTGGGCAAGTCGCCATTGCAGAACAGTCCTATGCCAGCCTGGTGGAAATACGGGACCTGGTGCAGGACCGTTATAACCGCGGTTTAAAATCAAGCCTGGATTACCGTCTGGCAGAAACTTCCGTGGCCACAGCCCGGGTATTGATCGAAAATCGCCATAATCAGCTGAAAAACCTCAATCGACGCCTGGAAATCCTCTTAGGAAAATATCCTTCAGGAGCAATGATAACTGCCGCTGAATTGCCGGAAAGTCTGCCCATGGTTCCAGCTGGAATTCCTGCAAATATCCTGAGCAGGCGGCCCGATATCCGGGCCTTATTCAAGAAGGTGGAAGCAGCAGACCTGCGGGTAGGGCAGGCCAAACGAAATCTTTTGCCCGGAATCACACTCACCGGTTCAGCGGGTACATCCACTAAGGATCTTAAGGAGATATTCAATGATGATAACGGTATCTGGAACCTGGGGCTCAATGCAGCGGCTCCGCTTTTTAACGGGGGCCGGCTGCGGTCGGCAGTCAAACTGCAGGAAGCGGTACTGGAACAGTCTAAGCAGGAATTAGTTCGGGGGCTATTGACTTCCTTTTCGGAAGTGGAACAGCTCCTGGATCTGGAAAATTCACTTTTGGTACAGCTGGATGCCTTGAACAACGCAGTCCAGCAGTCCCAGGATGCTTATAATTTATCGAAAGAAAGGTATGATAAGGGCGTAACCACCCTGGAGTCTGTACTGAACAGCCAGCGGCAGTACAATGATCTCCGCTCTCAGTATTTGACCCTTAAGCGTCAGAGAATAGAAAATCGGCTATCCTTAATCCTGGCTCTGGGCGGCGCCTACGAGCCAGCCGATACACAAATGTTAAACTAATTGAAATAATGCCTATGAAAAAATATATACCAATACCAATCGTTTTAGGCAGCATCCTTATTGCCTTGTTGCTGATCCGATCCAGACCAGAAGCGGTTGCGGAAAAGGCAGAGCCTGAAACACCTTTTGTAAAAACAATGATGATATTCCCCCGTACGGTTCAAGCAGCCATTCAATCTCAGGGAATTATTCTTCCTGAAAGGGAACTGACAATTCTATCGGAAGTTAACTCCAAGGTTGAGTGGGTAGCACCCAATATGGAAGCAGGATCCAGTTTCCGCCAGGGAGATACATTGATTGTTCTGGATAAACGGGACTATGAATTGGCGCTTATTACCGCTGAGTCTAATATTCTTAATGCAGAGGTAAACCTGGAGCGGGAAAAAGCGGAATTTGAACTGGCTTCCAAGGAATGGCAGCGCGTGGGCGACGGCAAAGGCAGTGACTTGGCCTTGCGAAAACCACAGATGGCGCAAGCAAAAGCCACTCTTGCGGCGGCAAAGGCCAACCTGGAGCAAGCACAGCGCAATCTGAGAAGAACGGTGTATGTGGCTCCCTTTGATGGCCGGGTCCGGGCCAAGAACCTGAATGCAGGCACAACCGTATTCTCCGGTACCGCCATGGGTATTATTTATGCCACAGATTATTTTGAGGTCCGCCTGGCCATTGCCGATCAGGATGTGCCCTTTACGGGATTGAATTTTGACGGCAAATTAATCCCGGAAGGGGATCAGCTGGATGTGGATATTACTCCCAGTTCCGGATCGGGTGACATTCTATGGCAGGGCAGAATCACCCGGGCTGAGGCGGAAATTGACCCCATAACCCGTATGCTGGCCCTGGTGGCAAGGATAAATAATATCAATTCAGTACTATCAGCCAATACACCCCTGGCCGTAGGCCAGTTTGTGGAAGCAACCATTTCCGGGATTGAGCTAAATGATATTACAGTGATACCCAGGACAGCAGTTCGTGATGAAAGTGTGTGGGTCGTGGATCAAGATCTGCGCTTACGGAATCGGCCGGTGGAAATTATTCGCTATGAGGATGCATTTGCTCTTATTGGCGAGGGTTTTGAGCAGGGAGACCGCCTGCTCACTTCCCGTATGTCATCACTTGTAAATGGCCAGCAGGTGAAATTTGATACCAACTGAATAGACGGTATGGAACGAATAACACGCTGGTTTGTGCACAATAGTGTCGCTTCCAATATGGTGATGATTTTTATCATTATCGCCGGCGCCCTGACCATCCCCCTGATCAAGATGGAGGTTTTTCCGGCTATCGAGGTGGATATTGTTAATATTACCGTCTTATATCCAGGTGCCTCCCCTGGGGATGTGGAGGAAGCGATCTGCATTCGCATCGAAGAAAGATTACAGGGCCTGGAAGGGATCAAACGGATATCTTCCAGTGCCAATGAAAATGTGGGCTCAGTCAATGTAGAAATACTGCCGGACCAGGATATCAGCGATATGCTGGATAAGGTGAAAGCTCAGGTAGATGCCATCGATACCTTTCCCGTAGATGTGGAAGAGCCATCCATCCAGCAGTTTATCGCTGTATCGGAGGTAATCACCGTTGCCGTGGATGGCGATGTAAATGAATCCATCCTGATCGATTTTACCGAAAGTATCAAAGATGAGCTTGATGCCCTGCCGGAAGTCACCTACACCACACTCGTGGGCAAACGGCCCCGGGAAATTGCCATTGAGGTATCAGAGATAACACTTAGAAAATATAATTTAACCCTGGATCAGATCTCCAGGGCTATTCAGAGCTGGTCTGTCAATATGCCCGGCGGGACGATTGAAAATAAAGATGGTGAAATATTGATTCGGGCAGAGAATCAAAGCCACAGCGCCGCTGAATTTGCTGCTATCCCTGTTATTACCGATTCCCGGGGGGCCGTGGTGCGCCTGGGGGATGTCAGCTCTGTTAAAGACGGCTTTGTGAACAATGACCTTGATTTGAAATTTAACGGGAATCCCGCCAAATTGATTCGCGTATACCGGGTAGGCGATCAGAATGCCCTGGATATATCCCGGGCGGTCCGGGATTATATCCGTCTGAAAAATTCCGAATTGCCCGCCGGCATTCATCTAACGCCCTGGAATGATGAAGCAATCATTCTGCAAGGCCGTATCGACCTGCTTGTTGAAAATGCGTTTTACGGTCTTTTCCTTGTGGTGCTGGTGCTGGCATTGTTTCTAAGGCCGAAGCTGGCCTTTTGGATTTCACTGGGTATCCCCATTTCCTTTATGGGCGGCTTTTGGTTCCTGCCCATGCTTGGTGTTTCCATCAATATGCTGTCCTTATTCTCCTTTATCCTTGTACTGGGAATTGTAGTGGATGATGCCATAGTGGTCGGCGAAAATATCACTCTGTTTCGGGAACGGGGCATGGGTCGAAAAGAGGCTGCTGTAAAGGGCGCTGCCCAGGTTTCCATTCCTGTTATTTTCGCTATTTTGACCACCATGGTTACATTTGCACCCATGCTGGCAGTGGAGGGTACAGTGGGTCCAATCTGGCGTATATTCCCCCTGATCACCATTACGGTTCTGTCCTGGTCCCTCTTTGAGTCATTAACGATTTTGCCTTCCCACCTGGCCCACGCCAGCGATAAGGAGCCTAAGGATAACTGGATGGGTCGTATTGCCGTCCGATGGGAACGAATGCGCATGAGCATCAAGAACAGGCTCTATTTTGTTCGGGATCATTACTACCGGCCCATGCTCTTAAGGGCCACCACCTATCCCCACGTGGCTCTGGCAATTGCTACTGCCATTTTCATCATCACCCTGGGTGTGATTGGCGGTGGTCTGATAAAATTTTCTTTTTTCCCGCCTATTGAAGGCGATCTGGCCATCGGCGTAATCGAATATCCCACGGGTACACCTGTGGAAATGACAGAAGAAGGTTTCCTTGAAGTGCAGCAGGCAGCGGAAAAACTGGAACGTAAATTACAGGAGGAATATCCCAGTCAGCCCATAATTTTAAATATCCTGGCTACCCTGGGAGACCAGCCCATGCGTACCAAGACTTCCCGAGGTCCTGGAACTCTCGACGCATCTTTTGACGGTTCCAATCTGGCGGAGGTGGCCCTGGAACTGGCGCCCGGGGAAGAACGTGATGTGAGTACCGAGGAGGTGGTTCGCCAATGGCGGGAATTGACACCATCCATCCCTGGTGTTAAGAATGTGTCTTTCCTGTCGGATTTGTTTTCCGCGGGAGACGCTGTCAATATCCAGATAACCAGTAAATATATGGATGATCTATTGGCTGCCCGGGATGAATTAAAATCGAAATTGCTCCAATATCCCGGGGTTTTCAATGTGAAGGATAATTACAACATTGGCAAAGAAGAGTTGAACATTACTCTGCTATCTGCCGCTGCCAATTATGGAGTGACCATGGTGATGCTGGCAACGCAGGTGCGGCAGGCTTTTTACGGCTTGGAAGTGCAAAATTTGCAGAGGGGCAGGGATGAGATTAAAGTGATGCTTAGGTACCCGGAACAGGATCGTTCATCCATATCTAATTTGGAAGAAATGATGATTCGCACACCTCAGGGCTCCACCATCCCCATCCGGCAGATCGCCCGTCTGAATATTGGGGAAGGACTTGCCACTATTCTCCGCAAAGACCGCAAACGGGCTATTAATGTGTCAGCAGATGTGGATTTAACCGTAACCACAAGCAATGAAGTAATTGCCGCAGTGATGAAAAATGTGCTTCCTGACTTAACCAAGCGCTATAGTTCGCTATCCTATTCTCTGGAAGGAGAACAGCAGGAACAGGGCCAGAACCTGAAATCCCTCGGAAAAAATTTCCTGATTGCCCTGATTGTGATCTATACCCTGCTGGCCGTACCGTTCAAGTCTTATTTTCAGCCACTGGTGGTAATGTCTGCAATCCCTTTTGGGCTTACTGGTGCAGTTATCGGTCACCTGATCATGGGCATTAATTTTTCTGTTCTTTCTCTTCTGGGCATTATAGCCCTGGCAGGTATTGTCGTCAATGACAGTTTGGTCCTGGTGGATTTTATCAACCGCTACCGTGAGGAGGGCCACAGTATCAAGCAGGCAGTTCTGGAAGCGGGACCGCGACGCTTCCGGCCCATAATTTTAACATCCATGACTACCTTTGCCGGCCTGGTACCGCTGCTATTGGAAAAAAGCATCCAGGCTCAGTTTATCATTCCCATGGCTGTATCCCTGGCTTTTGGGGTGGTGTTTGCCACCACCATCACCCTGCTGCTGGTCCCGGTGTCTTATCTGGTTCTGGAAAAACATATTCTGAACACCGAGACTAATTGAAATGAAATATTATGAGCTGGATGTGGAGCAATTTATCGATCAGCCTGTTGAAAAAGTGTTTGAGTTTTTTCCCGGCCGGAGAACCTGGAGGAGATTACACCGCCCCGATTGGGATTTACCATTATGACTCCCAGCCCGATCCCTATGGAAAAAGGTAGCCTGATCGATTACACCATAAGGATATTGGGATTTTCGGTCCACTGGCGGACGCTCATTACGTCCTATGATCCGCCCCATGGTTTTGTGGATGAACAGATTAAGGGACCTTATGTACTTTGGCACCACAGGCATAGTTTCAAGAAAGAAAACGGCGGCACCATAATCCGGGATACCGTCCGATATGCTGTACCCCTGGGGATTATTGGCCGTTTCCTGAACTTGATCTGGATCCGAAAAGACCTGAAAGACATCTTTGCCTACCGTAGAAAATTTATCGCAAATAAATTCGGGGAACAAAATTACGATTTAAGTTTTTATAAGGGATGGAGGGAGACAGCTTGAAAGTAGCCTTGTTTGGCGGCACCGGGTTTGTAGGTTCCTATATTGTGGATGAACTGGTATCCAGGGAGCATCAACCCAGACTAATGGTTCGACCCGGATCAGAAGGTAAAGTTCCCAAGCCGGAATATTGTGAGACGGTTAGTGGTGATATCCATGATGATTATGCAATTCGAGAAACACTGTATGACTGTGATGCTGCTATTTATTTAATTGCAGTTATCAGGGAATTCCCCAAGGAAGGTATTACCAATGAACTGCTGCAGTTTAGAGGCGCCCAGCGGGTGGCCAATATTGCTTTAGAAGTCGGTGTAAAGCGGTTCCTGCTGATGAGTGCCTTGGGAACCAACTGCGGGCCTGGAGCGTCCAAATATTTTAAGGCCAAACACCTGGCTGAACAGGCAGTAAAAAACACAGAACTAAGCTGGACCATCCTGCGGCCTTCTTCCATATTTGGCGATCCCAGGGGATTTGGACGACCGGAATTTTGTACTATGCTCAAAAAAGATATGCTAAATCTGATACCATTTCCAGGATTTCTTCCCTTTCCAGTACCGGCATTTTTTACCGGATTGAACCCTTTTAATGCAGGCAGTTTTTCCCTTTCCATGATCCATGCAGCAGATGTGGCAACATTATTTGCAAATGTTCTGGAGGACGATACAGCAATTGGCAAAACACTGGAACTGGGAGGTAAGCAGGAAGTGAGTTGGAATGAGATTATCAAAGCAATCGCATCGAGTAGCGGGAAAAAAATCTTCAAGATGCCTGTTCCCTTCTTTGCAGTCTGGCTGGTTGCTGTTATGCTTGACCGTTTTACCTGGTTTCCGGCGGCCAGAGATCAGCTCCAGGATCTGGTACGGGGGAATACCTGTGATTCTGGAGAACTATTAAAAAAATATGCCATAGAACCAATTCCATTTACTGTTGAGAATCTGAACTACTTGACGAAATAAATACTATGAAAAAAACACTTATTTTGATATCATTTATTTTTTCATTTGCTTCCGGACAGAATGGCATCATTTCAGGGTTTGTCACCGATTCATCATCCGGAGAGGCCCTGATTGGCGCCAACATTGTTTTAACCGAAAGCGGACAGGGAATGGCCACGGAAATGAATGGCTATTATATCATCCAGGGTGTTGCAGAAGGAACGTACACGCTGATGGTTTCCTATGTTGGTTTTAAAACCTACCGTGCGCCGGTCTCCATAGCCGCCGGAGAATCAAAAAAAATAAATGTTACACTAGCAGAGAAAATGGTGGAAATGACCGAGGTGGAAGTAACTGCAGAAAGACTCCAGCGGCGCAATAATATACAGCCCAGCAAGGTCAACCTTAGCCCGCGGATGATGAAAGCGGCACCGGCACTGGCGGAACCGGACCTCTTTCGTACCATCCAGGCGCTGCCAGGAGTGCTGACCACATCTGAATTCAGCACCGGGCTGGTGATCCGCGGCGGCAATACGGACCAGAACCTGATCCTGCTGGACGGCATTACGGTCTACAATCCGTCCCACCTGGGCGGAGTATTCTCCAATTTTATTGTGGATGGAGTCAAGGAGGCAGAGCTGATTAAGGGCGGATACAATGCCGAATACGGCGGCCGACTTTCAGCGGTACTGAATGTGATCAGCCGGGAAGGGAACAGGAAACGTTTTAAGGGCAAGGCCAACCTGTCATTGCTCTCCGCCCAGACCACCCTGGAAGGTCCGTTTTACAAAGGCGCATGGCTGCTTTCCGGCCGCCGGACCTATTTTGATATTGTATTGCCGAAAGTGCTTCCAGAGAACATTGCTTCCCGGATCCCGCCCTACTACTTCTATGATATCCAGAGCCATATCTTTTCTGATATTACACCGCAGGACCGGGTGTCAATCAGCTTCTACAATGGCATTGATGATCTCATTTTTGACACCTTCGGCCTGGCTGCCAAATGGGGCAACAATACGGTAAGCACCCATTACCGGCGGGTGTTCTCCGAACGGCTCATTGGCAATTTTCTCATTGCCAACAGCATTTTCTTTACAGAATTCGGCCTGGGCGGTGCCAGTGGGATTCAGAGTAAGAATGAGATTGATGATATTACTGTTTCCGGGGATATGACCTGGTTCAAATCACCACAGACTACGGTGAAATTTGGACTGCAGCATAAAACACTGGGTTTTCAGTACCTGAATTCTTTCCAGGATTCCATGCAGTTTGAAATTAAGACCCGGCCTGCGGAATTTGCCCAGTATATGAAATTCAAATATGCGCCCAACAGTGTGTGGATCATTGAACCTGGTCTGCGATTGAGTCATTACAACGTGTTTCCAGATTCTCTTTTCCCTGACTTGCGCCTGGGGGTAAAATACCTGCTTACAGACGACCGCTATATCAACATGTCTATGGGGAATTATCATCAGTTTATCTGCACCTTCCAGGATGATTACTACCCCACCATCCTGGATCAGTGGATTGCAGTGGACCCATCTGTTGCCCCGGGAAAATCAACACAATTTGTGCTGGGTTACGAGGAATATATCCGCAATACATTTAAGGTTCAGGTTGAGGGTTATTACAAGGATATAAAAAATCTGCTGACCTTTGAGGAAAAAAGATCTACCACTGACGCGGAAATTTCCGATGAAAAACTTGCTGATATCCTGACCCCTGCCGATGGATATGCCTATGGCCTGGAAATTTTTGGACAAAAAATGACCGGCAGACTCAGCGGCTGGCTGGCCTATACTTTCTCTGTCTCACGGAAGATCATGAACAGCGTTCATACCGGGGAAGAGCGAGAATACTATACCAATTGGGACCGTACCCATGCCTTCAGTGCCCTGGGCAATTACCAGTTCAATCGCAAGTGGGAAATGAACTGGCGTCTGGCCCTGCAATCGGGGCAGGCTTTTACACCGATCCTGGGTTACTATATCCAGCATTTTCCTGGGAGTCCGGACGAAACCTTCCGAACCATCCCCGGTTCCAGAAATTCAGGCCGGTATTCGCCCTACAGCAGGCTGGACCTGGGGCTGGTGTACCACGCCAAGATCCGCAGCACGAATCTGGATATCTTCCTGCAGATTATCAATACATTCAACAGGAAAAATATTTTCAGCAAATCCTATACCCTTGGCAATACCTACAATGGACTGGATGATGACGATGACTGGGTTGCAGAAGAACATGACACCAACGGGAATGGTGAGCCGGACGTGGGTGAACCAAACGTGGATGAAGCTGATGAAAGCAGAATAAAAGAAAATGAAATCAGCCTTTTCCCCGTAATACCAACCATTGGTTTTACATGGGAGTTTTAACAATGAGGCTGCAATATCAATTGCCATTATACTTATTGATATGGTGCATGATGTTTCAATCCTGCAGCTTTGATGATCAGGAAACAGCCTATGAAGAAAAGCTGGTTGTGTTCGCTTCCATTGTAGCCAATATGCCTGTGACCGATACCGTGTTTGTTTCCCGATCCGCAAGCCTGGAGGAAGATGTAACAGCAGGTGATCTCTGGATCGATGATGCCGAGGTGCGCCTGTACCATATTTCCGGCGCAACAGAACTGGCATTTTATCCTGTGGGCAGGGGTCGTTATTTCCCAATTCGGCCTGATGCCGGTATGGAGGAGATCACAGAATATCTGAATTTTATCATACAACCCGGCGGCACCTATCGCCTGGTTGTTGTCCACGATCAGGATTCCGTGATCGCCACCACTGATGTTCCTGCATCGTTTGATATCTCTCCCGCGGATATGGGTACCTACACGTGCCCCGATGGTGAAATATTTCCCGTAGGGGACGTGGATATAAACAATTTGGATGAATTGTCGCTGGAAGAGCTTGTTCAACTCTACCAGGATCCTGCAGGTTTTGTTGCTGCCAACAATATTAACGTAGATTCAATCACCTTCCGCTTTGGGGATTGTTTTACCAAAAGTTTTGCCAGTTATCCCATGTTTGGGATTGATTTCAATGATGATGATTACAATACAATCCAGATTATTTCCCTGGCGCTGGAGGCGAACACTGTTGGACTGGAGCCACAGCTAGATATAAACAACGATGGCAACATAGACGAAAATGAATTTTCGGACCGCAACCGCAATGGCATACGTGACAGCTGCTATATCAACCTGATCTACAACGAGCAAAAAGCCAAATACTTCGATAATGACAGCCTGTCCTACAATGATATTGCCAGGATCTGGAAAACACCTTTACGGCGGGAGACACAAGAGGGCACCTGGCGGGAGAACAGCCCCTACCGCTATAACCCCTGGCTGTGGAATATTGAGAGTGCGCCCACGGTGGTCATGTGGCTGTATTTTGATTATTATGGATACTACCTGATGACCTTTAATGCCACCAGTGAATCTTATTTCAACTACTTCAGCGGCGACCCGGTGGGGCAGAATATTTATCTTTTGCCTGATACCAACCTGGAAGGGGGGCTGGGTGTTTTTTACAGTTCCGCAGCCACTTCATTCCTGGTTTATGTGCAAAAGGACGAAGATTAAATTAGGTTATATGTCCCAGACGTGTACCAGTTCTCCGCCCAGGTAGCCTGTGATACAGACACTGACGAAGATCAGTGTCAAAAAAGCCAGCAGCAAACGCTGCACCCGCTGATCCGCGTGCCCTTGCAGGGTGAGATAGATCCATGCTCCGGTCAAGACCAGTATTCCCCAGGTGGTAATATTGGCAAACAATTCATGATTTTCAATTGTTTCATGTGCTTCGGCACATAGTTCTGTCACGGATTCTTCCGCCTTTTCCCCAGTAATTACTGCCGGCAGTGTGGAAATTGCCGCCGGTATCAGGATCCACAAATTCAAATGCTGTGGAACTGCATCGGGTTTTATGACGGTAATAATCTGGTAGAGGTAAGCCAGGGAAATCAGGGCAATGGGGAAATGCACAATAATGGGATGCAGCTCGTTGTTCATGTGAAAACTTAAACCGGTTTAAAAAAAGAAAATAAAGGAAAAACCCCGCATACACGGGGTTTATTTTGTAGCCCGTAGGAGAATCGAACTCCTGTTGCCAGGATGAAAACCTGGAGTCCTAACCACTAGACGAACGGGCCA